>Ga0118677_10011233_pt1 | contig 13494 bp, 12 predicted proteins | sample AliMusrvi5mmetaG_FD_86154 | JGI IMG/M metagenome (GOLD analysis project Ga0118677, IMG submission 86154)
GATTTACAATGTGCATGTTGCACGTTTCATCCTGACCGGTTTTCAATCAACGGGGCTCATCCTGGTGCGGAATGGTTGATTCTTCCCCGCCAGTACGTACCCTAAAATCTCAAAGCGTCTAATATGTTTTGCTAGAAGGTGGCTTCTCTTAGACGTGATAAATTACGGTACCTTTTTCTTCACGAATATCGTCTCGGTCACTGTGTTTACGGCGTGTCTCTGTTTGCTCGCCTGGCGAAACCGCGGCATGTCGGGACTCAGGTGGTTTGCCGGCGGCATGATCGTCGGACTGGTCAAACTGGTCCTGCAAGGCCTGGAAGGGATCGTTCCCCCCATCCTCAGCGACATGGTGGCCAACGAACTGTACATGGTCTCCTTCGTCATGCAGTTGCTGGGTCTGCACTGGTTTGTGCTGCGCAAGCCAATTCGTACTCGCTGGCCCTTCGTTGTCCTTGGAATTGCCCTGGTGGTATATACCATCCTCTTTCTCAAAGATGTTCCGTACAGCAGCAATGTCATCAACATCCCCAATATTCTGATCTGTGGCGTCTCTGCATGGATCCTCTTCAAAAATGCGCGTGGCACATTTGCCGCGGTGGCAAGGGTCACTGCCATCATCCTTAGTGTGGATGCAGTCGTCATGACGTTCCGCGCCATCCTCACAAACCTCTACTACAAGCAGGCGGATCTGATCCATCTTGCCGACACCGATCCCAAATGGGTCTATTCGCTGGTTGGAATGGCCTTTCTGGCAACCTGTATGTCCATGTGCATGCTCTGGTTCCTGGTGACGGAACTAAGCAAGGAACTGGCAGAACAGGCACGCACCGATCCGCTTACAGGGGCCCTGAATCGCCGGGCTATGGAGGATACAGCCCTGCGAGAAACTACGCGTAGCATCCGTTATGGCCATCTGCCATGCATGATCGTGCTCGATATCGACGACTTCAAACATATCAACGATACCCGTGGACACGCCGCAGGGGACACCGTGCTCCAGGCCCTGGTACACCAGATCAAACCCATGATGCGCGCCAACGATGTGCTCGCCCGTACCGGTGGCGAAGAGTTCACCATTCTGCTGCCCAATACCACGGCTTCGGCCGGTATCGTGGCCGCGGAGCGCGTAAGACAGTCGGTTGAAGCGCTCGAGGTGCCCTTCGAGGACGAACCAATCCGATTTACCATCAGCGCCGGCGTTGCTCAGCTCGATCCTGCGCAAGGCGGCTGGGAAGGCATGATGCGGCGCGCGGACGCCGCCATGTATGAGGCCAAGGACTGTGGCCGCAATACGGTGCGTCCCAAAGCAGTCAACGGCGACTTCGACGGTATCAAATCGCTCACTACTTCCATCTTGTGATCTCCAGCAGCTAACAAATAACAAAGCCGTAAAACCCTGGCTTCCCCATGCGGTAGGCCGGAGTTGTTTTGCGGAGCTGACAGTTACATCCCAGTCAGCCCAGGCGTTGCTTCAGCAGCTTGCGCGCGATGGCGTCCAGTACTCCATTCAGGAACTGCACCGACTCCGGCGCGGCATAGCGGCGCGCTATCTCCAGCGACTCGTTGATCACAATCGCAGCCGGCGTGTTGGGATAGTCCAGCAACTCGGCAACCGCCCCGCGCAGCAGGTTGCGGTCCACCACCGCCATGCGTTCCAGCCGCCAGTTCTGCGCGTGCTCCTCAATCAACGCGTCAATCTCCGTTTGCCGCTCGGTGGCAACCCGGTACAGGTCCTCGGCAAACCCCCGCGTCTCAGCGTCCACGTCATCCCGCGAGGGCCAGAACAGCGCGCGTACCTCGTCCGGAGTCTGCTTGCCCAGGTCGCCCTGGAACAACATCTGCATCGTCAGTTCGCGAGACTTGCGGCGAGTTCCCACCTAACTCTTCCCCGCTAACTTCCTTTGTACGCTTACCATCTCAATCGCCGCCGTGGCCGCCTCGAATCCTTTGTTGCCCGCCTTCACGCCGGCGCGGTCCAGCGCCTGTTCCAGCGTCTCGCAAGTCAGCACGCCGAAGCTGTGCGGCACACCCGTCTCCTGTTGCGATTGCCCAATGCCGCGCGCAACCTCGGTGTAGATCGCCTCGTAGTGAGCTGTCTCGCCGCGCAGCAGGCAGCCCAGCGTGATGATCGCGTCGTAACTCTTCGACTCCGCCAGCGTGCGTGCCGCCGCAGGAATCTCCCACGCACCCGGCACGCGCACAATCTTGATATCCGCGCGCGCCGCGCCGCTGCGCAGCAATCCATCCAGCGCGCCCTGCAGCAGGCGATCGGTGATGACCGCGTTCCATCGCGCAACTACTATCGCAAATCTCATTCCCACCGCGGAGAGATCACCCTCAATGGCGATGGGCCTGCCATGCAGCGGATTCTCCGACTCCCAGAATCCAAGCAGCAGCGATGCCTCGGGCGCCGCCGTAAACAGCCGCGAGTTCCAATGCGTCGGCGCAATCTCAGACAGTCGTTCGCCAATCTCTTCCGCGCTACAGTTGGCCTTCATCCACTGCTCAACCACCGTGCGCACCTGGTCGAGCTGCGTCACCTCAATCAGGATCGGAGGCACAGCCGGCGCGCGTCCCGCCACCAGCTCCAGGTTGCCCAGCGGAGCCAGAAATGCCGCGCCTCGCCCGCTTCCATCCTCCCAGCCCTTGCCCGGTTCAAAGCCAAGCGCGCCGAACAGGCTGGCCAGCTTATCCAGCGTCTCCGCCGAAGCCACCTGACGCACCAGCGTGATCCCCTTAACCATCCTTCGATTGTATCGTCTGCGGATTATTGCAGGTAGTTGGTTGCGTTGCGGTGAAACCGCTCTAATTCGCGGAAGGCCTCTCGATGTGATCGATCACCAATACGTCAACGTTCCCCTTGGTCGCCTCCATCCTCAGTCCCAGCTGCTCCTGCAATGCGGTATACAGGCTGGGCAGCGGATTCGGATCGTCGGGATTCGGTGGAGGGATATGCACGCCGAACGAGGCAAACTGAGATTCGTCAGGCGCCCAGTTCAGGTTGAAGTCGTAACGCTCGGTCAGCCCAGTCTGGTCCACCACCGGCTTGTCCATCACTGCCTCCTGCATGCCATGACAGAAGTCCTTCATGGTCGAATTGGTCACCCTTAGTTTGCCCAGCCCACCGAAGAGAAAATTCCCCGGCGTGCTCGGCTTATCAGCGGTCACCGTAAGCTTCGGTCCGCTCTTAGCGACGCTCAGCGCATAGGCCGGCATTTCGCGCTGCTCGGTATGGAACTTCAGCCCAAACCGCTCCACCAGTGCATCCTGCATCAGCATCCGCATCTGCTGGATATTCGGCTGGCCGTCTACGTCCGGCAAGCCATTGACGTCGTACTTCTCGTCCATCCATGACGGGGCGTTTAGAACTTCTTTCGTCTGTAGCGAATATGCGAACGTAATCAGATCGTTCACCGTTGTGCCGATCGTCAGCACCTGCCGCCCGCGAATCGTAAACAGCTTCCCAGGCTGGTTCGGATCGCTCGGCTTCACCGTCACCACGTCATACTTCGGCTTCGCGTCCGCCGGCATGGACTTCGGCGGCTCGGGAATTGCCCACGCGTCTTCCGCCTTGACGCGGGCCAGGTTCAGCACATGCGTTTCGCCGTGTTGCGTCGCGTTACCAACGATCATGGTCCGATCAGAATTAAGCGTTCCGGAGTAGGTCAGATCCAGCGGCTTGATCGTGAAACCGAAGTTCAGTTTGTCCACCGTCACTGAGGTGACGCCGATTGGTCCCCCGCCCTGGTCGATGCTGTACATCACAGCCTTCCACCCGCCGTTGTCTGCTTTGGAGATCTTCAGGACGGTCCGCAGGCCCTTCCCAGCCTGTAGCGTTCCCTGCCAGTTACCTGAGATATCCGGGGCCTGTGCGTGGAGCACCCCAATCGCTAATAGCAGGGCTGCGGCAAATCGAAGCGCAATTGCTTTCATACTGGAATCTCCTTTTCGGCCCCGTTCGCTCAAGTTATCTCGCTCTTCAGCAGTATGGCAAGGGCGAAGCTGCCATTCCGGCCGAAACACAGAGCGATTCCGCGCCGCCTTTCGATGGGCAGAGCATGAACTGCCTGCAAAGTCCGGTCATCGGCAGCTTCAACCATTCGCTCCAAATTACCCGCCCCCCGCGAAGCCCCTCCCCTGGCATCTGCATTCAACATCCTGGGATGTCTTTCATGGCGTGTTGGATCGGATAACGAACATCGGCTTGCCGAGTCACCGTATGGCCCGCACCACAATCGTCTCTGCTAAGCGATCATGTGCGCACTGATGGTTGGGGTTCAGGAAAAATTGCAAAAATCCCAGTCCCCCTTCCAGTGCCGATGCGCCGTAACCAAGCCCTCTCTCCACCGACTGCCAGAAGCTGAGCCTGTCATGTGTCAGAGACATCACGCGAATTCTTAGCAGGATTTTGCCAGGCGTCCGCCCATCGGTAAAGCGCAGAAACAGGCCGAAGTAGAGCACCAGCCACAGGACCCACAGAACCTCCAGCGTCATATCCATGCTGAACTGGACCTTCATTTGTCCATATTGGTTTGAAGCGTGGTAGAGGTCCTCTCCGATGTGCAGCTTCTGCGTGATGAGGTATTGCAGGGCCAACTTCACAGGTGCGTTGGTCAGGGCCAAGATGGAGAAGTCGATGGCAACAGCCGCGAAACGCCGGCCAAATGGGGCTAGCGGCAATCCGCCCAGTTCTAGGGCGCGGTGGGTCTCATGAGGGTTGAAAACGCCGGCCTTACGATAAAGTGGCATGCAAACAATATAAGACGTCCGCTCACGCGAGTTGCTTTGAGAATTCAGGTAGTCATCCCCGCCGTTATAACGCAGAGTGGATCGCCAATCTTGAGACCGCCCGGCAATTCGCAACTTCCATCATTCACTCCAAATTACCCCCCGGAAGCCCACCCCCTGGAATCTGCATCCAACCTCTTGGTATGCTTAAAGGCGTGCGTATAACTGTCCCTTCTCGCTCATCCTCTGACCGCATCGTCTCCGCGCGGCCTTCTTCCGGCGCAAGATTGCCGCTGGTGCTTGCCGCGGCCCTCTGCCTGGCTTCATCTCCCATGCTGCTCACGGGCTGCAAGAGCGCATCGGCTGGCACCACCATCCCAATCGCCACCCCGCAGGCGGTCGACTCCGCGCGGCAGCAGTTGGACCTGATCCCGCCGCCCTCCAAGAGCCGTTACATGGCCATCTCCAGCCTCTCCGAGTGGGAGAACCCATACCTCACCGTGCAGCAGAACATGGCCACACTGCATGTGACTATGGCAGACGCCAATTCCAGCCAACTCGGCGTCGGCGGAATGCTGCGACCCGTCTCCGCGCGCCGACAAGACCTCACCGTGCGCGTCAGCGACCTGCCCGCCGCATTGGATGCGGTGCCCGAAAGCTCCTGGCCCTATGGCCGCGTGCTTGCTATCGAAGAGGCGCACGACACGCCCGCCTCCGCCCGGCCCGCGGTGCGACGCAATGTGGAAGCAGCTATCAAGACGCTCGGCGATATGGGTGTGGTGGTCTACGAATGGCCCGAAGCAGGCCTGCGCTAGCCGCCCCAGACAGTTTCCGCGCCGACCCGCGCTTGCGTTTACAATTCCATTTTCACCAAAGCTCTTCGTCGCACTCGATGCCGCGCAGACGCATCCAACAAAGTTGACCGAACTTGCGCAAGAAGTCTGAGGGCGAGAGGCGGAAGGGATTGTCATGAGCGAACCAAAGGTTGCGGTCGTGAAAAAAAACAAGTCGCTGGCCAAAGGGTTGATCGCCGGATTGATCGCCGGACTGGCTGCAACAGCCGCCAAGACTCTTGCCGAGCGCATCTTCCCCCCACACGCGAAGGGCGAACCGGAGCCAGAGGAATCGGCCTCCGAACGCAGGATGAGTAAAACCCAAAAGGCGCTCGTCAAGGTGAGACAGAGCGAAGCTTTCCACTGGGGCCTCGGCGCGGCAACAGGCGCCACATACGGCGCGGTCGCCGAGTTCTATCCCGAAGCCACATCCAGGGTCGGTGCCAACTTCGGTCTGACTCTGGAGGCGCTCAGTTACGAAGGCGCGCTACCCGCGCTTGGCCTCGCAGACGAGCCCACCCAACCCGAAGAGCAGAACCAGACCATGCGCGAGCATGGCAGCCATATCACCTCCTATGTCGTCTATGGCGTCACCGCCGAACTGGTGCGCCGTCTGGTCCGCCGTTGGCTCTAACCGTGGCTCCAAACAACTCCAACTCCGACTCCGGCGTCCCCATGGATCGCACGACGCTGCGCAGCTATCGCCCAGGTGACTGGCAGGCAATGTACGCGCTCGACCTCATCTGCTTCGCTCCCGTCTTCCAGTTCAATCGCGGAGCCATGCGCAGCTTTGCCGAGACTCCCGGCGCAGTCACTTTGCTCACCGAATCTGAGGGCAAGCTGGCTGGCTTCTGTATCGCGCAGTTGGAAGATCGCACCGGCTATGTGGTCACGCTGGACGTAGCTCCCGAGTGGCGCCGCCGCGGCCTTGCGCGCCGTCTCATGGCCGCCGTCGAGTCCAAACTCCATGCAGCCGGAGCCATGGAGACGCAGTTGCATGTCTTCACCGGCAACTCCGCAGCCATCCATTTCTACGAGTCCATCGGCTACGAGCGCGTTGGCATGGCAGAGAACTTCTACGCGCAAAATATGCACGCGCTCATCTACCGCAAGAAGTTCGATGCTTAGGATCGAAATTTGATCGGATGTATACAGCAGCTTACTCGTAATACCTTGCGAAGCTCGTGTCCGTCTCAAACAGCGTGCAGTCCTTCACCCGCACCCGCCCGCCGGTCATCTCCCGCAGTTGCTGCGCGGTCTGCTGGTAGAAGTAACGCGCCAGGTTCTCCGCCGATGGGTTCAGCTCGGTAAACGGCTCAATGTCGTTGATCATCAGGTGGTCCAGCCGCTCCACCACTGGCCGCAGCACGGTCTTCAGCAGCTTGAAGTCCAGCAGCAACCCGGCCTCATCCAACTCCTCGCCCGCCAGCGTCACCAGCACACGGTAGTTGTGGCCATGCGGGTTCTCGCACTTGCCGTGATAGTTGCGCAGGTAATGGCCGGAGGAGAAGCCGGCTTCCACAGTAATCTCAAACATCCGCTCGCCTCACCCTCTCTGTCGATTGTATCGTCTGCTCCGAATTCAGGAACGTCTGCGGCTGATTACGAACGCCCGCGCCGCCGGGCCTCTTCGCTGCGCCGCTTCGCCTGTTCAAACAGCGAGCCGAGCACTCCGCCCAGCGCCGTAATCAGCGCCAGCACAAACAGTGCCAGCCCCATGGTGCGCCACAGCGACACATCGCCCGGCGACCCCGGCTGCCGCGCGATATTGCTATACGCAACACCACAGGAGATCAGTGCGAACAGCGCAAGCGAGGCAGCGAGGATGAAGAGGTTCCGGCCCATGGGTCTGTCTCCCCTTAGGATACGGCCAACCCAGTTTTGCCGCTGCATGCAGCCCTCCTCAATCCGCCTAGCGCATCATAATCAGCAATCCACTGCGATATTCTGGTCTGGAGGGCCCTCCCGCATCTTGGCAGAATCGATACAGACGCCGCACAAACGTTGGTGGCAGGTCCCGCTCTCCCAGCGCATGGACGCGCTGCGCCATCGCGAGAGCCATGTCTTTCTGATTCTGTCGATGGTCATCGGCGCTGTCACCGGCCTCGCCGTGGTCGCCTTCATTGTGCTGACGGAACGCCTGGGAATGCGGCTGTATCCGGTGCAGGGTGCGCCGTGGCGGCGTCTCTTGTTCCCCGTCGCGGGATCGATCGCCATCGGCTATCTTCTCTATCGCTTCTTCCCCAACGCACGCGGCAGCGGAGTTCCCCAAACCAAAGCCGCGCTCTTTGCCCGCGATGGACGCATCACCCTGCGCACCGTACTCGGCAAGTTCTTCTGTACCTCCGCAACACTGGCCAGCGGAATCCCCCTGGGGCGCGAAGGCCCGTCGGTGCAGGTCGGCGCAGGCATCGGCTCCGTGCTGGGACGCGCACTGGGCCTCAGCACCGAGCAGGTCAAGAACCTCATCCCAGTGGGCGCTGCGGCAGCAATCGCAGCCGCCTTCAATACTCCTTTGGCCGCGGTCGTCTTTGCCCTGGAAGAGATCATGGGCGACCTCAACGCTCCCATGATGGGTGGCGTGGTGCTGGCCTCCGCAACCGCGTGGATCGTTCTGCGCATAATTCTCGGAGATCATCCGCTCTTCATCGTGCCCCAGTATCACCTCGTCAGTTCCGCGGAGTTCGCTATCTATGCTGTTCTCGGCGTTGCCGGTGGCGTAGTCTCCGCCATCTTCACCCGGCTGCTGCTGGGCATGCGCGCGTGGTTTCTGCGCCTGCCGCGGAAGACGCTCTGGCTTCAACCTGTGGCGGGCGGGTTGCTGGTCGGTCTGATGGGCTGGTTTGTGCCACAGGTGCTCGGTGTCGGCTATGGCTTTGTCGGTGATGCACTGAACGGGCGTATGGCATTCCACCTGATGCTGCTCCTCCTGCTGCTCAAGCTCTTCGCCGTCACCACCAGCTATGCGTCGGGCAACGCCGGAGGCATCTTTGGCCCATCGCTCTTCCTCGGCGCCATGGTCGGCGGAGTGGTCGGCACAGCGGCGCATCAACTCTTCCCACTGACCACAGCCGCGCCCGGAGCATACGCGCTGGTGGGCATGGGCGCAGTCTTCGCAGGAGTCGTGCGCACGCCCATGACATCCGTGCTCATCATCTTCGAGATGACCCAGGACTACGCCGTCATCGTTCCTTTGATGATTGCCAATCTTGTCAGCCTCTTCGTCGCCTCCCTGATGCAGCATGAGCCAATCTACGAGGCGCTTGCCGTGCAGGACGGAATCCATCTCCCCAGCGCCAGAACGCGCCAGCGGCTCGATCAGCACACCGTCGCGGGGATCATGAAAGAGCCTGCGAATTTACTGGATGCCGGAATCACAGTGCGCGAGGCGCTGGGACGAATCCGGGCCAGCGGCCTGCGTTCCGCCCTCGTCACAGACCAGCGCGGAGTCGTCGGCGTCATAACCCAGTCGCAGTTGGAGATCGAAGTGGACGAGAACTACGGGACTGTTCTCGACGATTTGATGGTCCAGCCACTCTTTCCCCACATGCACGCCGATCAGGGCCTCGATCTGGCGCTGGATCGGATGGGCAGCAACCAGATCGATCTGCTCCCCGTGGTCAGTCGCGTCAATGTTCACCAGTTGATCGGCATTGTCACCCTCCAGGACGTTCTGGACGCGTACGGCGTCTACCACGCCTGATCCAGCCCCCTCGCTGGCACGCGGCTAATCCCGTCCTAAGGCACTAGTTAGAGTGTGGGAGCAAACAGAAATCAAACCATCCGGCAGAGCATTTTTCTGCCCCCCGCGTGGCATATAAACGACTGTGTCTATTGCACAAACAGTAACCTCCCCAGCAAAATATCCGTGGTCGCAGACGATTTTACTGCTTTTCCTTTTCAGGCCGAACCTATAATGTTGAAAATACGCGGAGTGGCAGCATTTTCACGACACGCCTGACATGGCCCCGAGAGAGAGGTCTGTGCAGATGAACCTGAACGGCGATCGAGTTCCTGGAGTTCTCCCAAAATGAACACCTCAAGTCTGTGCTCTCTACGTGCTGGTATCGTTCGATTCTTCATTCTGGGCCTCGCAGGATTTTTCTGTTTGGCTCCCTCGAACGCTCGCGGTCAGTTTGCTACGCTGCTCGATACCACTGCGCGTTACGCAGGCAACAGTACAGGCTCCAACCTCTTCAATGGCGACACGGGAGTTGCCACCGCCACCACCCTCAACGTTCCTTCGTACGTCGTCTTCGACTCGCTGGGTAACCTCTACATCTCCGATACGCAAAACAACTGCGTGCGCAAAGTAGACACCAGCGGCAATGTCACCACGGTCGCCGGCCTGCGTGTCAGCGGTAACCCGTCCGATACCTGCAACACCACAACCGACCCAGCTCCAACCTCCGTGCAGGGACTCTTGCAGCCCACCGGCCTGGCAATCGACAGCTCCAACACCCTCTATATCGCGGACAGCCAGCACAACTGCGTTCGCAGCCTGGCAAGCGGAGTGGTCGACAACTTCGCCCATCCCGCCCTGACTGCCGTGGCTGGCACCTGCTCCTCGGTGCACACCGGCTCTAATACGCCTTTGCCGGACGGCCTGGCGGTGGACGGCAGTTCCAACCTCTACATCTCCATCGTCGATTCGTTGTATGCCGTCGCCATCAACCAGGTGGTCCGCCATCTCGCCACCGATCCGGCTACAACCATCTGCGCCGTTGCCGGCCAGCTCTCGCCCAATGCAGCTAACACGCTCTGCCCTGGAATCACCGGCACTGTCACACTCGACCGGCCCGCGGGCCTTGCCTTCGACAAGAACAGCAACCTCTTCATCGCCGATTCCACCAATAACTGCGTGCGCGAGATCGCCGGTATGACCACCCCGCAGACGGTCGTCGGACAATGCACCAACGATCTCACCGGCAGTACCTCCACGGCCCTCAACAATCCCTATGGTCTGGCCTTCTCGTCCAGCGACTCGCTCTATATCTCGGAATCGGCCACCAGCCCCAACCACAACAACGTGGTCAGCTATAACTTCGGCACCAACTCGCTGGCCCTCATCGCCGGCCTGTCAAGCGGTGCCTCCGGCCCATACAACTCTTCGCAGGATGGCCGGAGCGCCCTGCTGGTTCCGCTCAACCAGCCGCTGGGAGTCACCACGGACGCGGGCGGAAACATCTTCCTCGCAGACTCCCAGAACAATGTTGTGCGTAAGATGGGCACCAACCTCTTCTTCCCCAACACCAACGTTACCGTTCCAACCACAACATTCAGCCCCAACCAGACCGTCGTCTTCAGCATCAACCAGACGGTCAATCTCACTGTCGTGGTGGGGACGGACTACAACCTGGTCAGCACCTCATGCAGCGGCTTGCTCACCACCGCCGTCGTCACCTGCTCCATCACCATCAACTTCGGTCCAACCCGCCCAGGCTATCGTTACTCCCCGCTGCAACTCAGGGACTCCATCAGCGGCAGGCTTATCAGCGTCGAACTGGGTGGAATCGGAATCGGCCCACTCAGTCTGTTGAGTCCCGGCGTGGCTTCCACACGCAGCTCCTCCGTGCTGCGAACCGCGCTTGCTGTCTCTACTGACTCGGCGGGTGACTCCTATGTTCTGGAGCAGGGCAACGGAACCACCACCGCCGATGTGCTCTTCTACCCAGCCGGAGGAGGTGCCGCTCAGGTTGTCGTAGCACAGGGTGCCGGCATGGTCACGCCCACCGCCATGGCAGTCGATGGAGCGGGAAACATCTTCATCGCAGACTCCGGCCTCGGAGGCATCGGTGGTGGAAACATCATCCGTTTCGGAGCCGATGGCTCCGTCAACACTACGTATGCAACCGGCCTGCCCGGCGTCAATTCCATGGCGGTCGACGGCTTCGACGATCTCTACCTCGCCATTGGCGGCTCCTTCCACAACGTCACAGAAATTTATGCCGGTGGCCAGCGCCGCGTCGTCGCGGGAAATGGATCCGTTGTTGCCGCCAACAATGTCGTCGCTACTTCGGCCATCTTCGTGGGGCCCAGCGCAGTCGCCCTCGGGCCAAACGGCATCGCGGTCGCCGATGCTGGCACCCACTACGTCTATTTGATCGACAACTCGGGCATCATCCACATCATCGCCGGCAATGGCACCACATCTACCTCCACACCCGGGCTGGCCACAGGTACCGCTATCCTTACACCCGACGGCCTCGCCATCGACGCCGCGGGCGATATCTACATCGCCGACAATTCTGCCAACATCGTCTACGCGGTCTATTCCATCATTAGCAACGGCACCAACATCAATCCCGTCATCGGAACCGGCACAGCCAGCTACACAGGCGATAGCGGCCCCAGCATCAATGCCACCATCCATGCACCGCTGGGCATTGCCCTCGATGGGTCCAGCGACCTCTTCGTCATCGACTCCGGCAACAACGTGCTGCGCGAGGTCTCCTACCCGTTCACCAGTACCATCGACTTCGGCAACGTGGTCATCGGCACCACATCCCCGGCCATACTGCAGTACGTGGCCAACGCCGGCAACGCCAGCCTCACCTTCCATCTTCCGTTCACCACCACCGACTCCCACTACGCGGTTCTGCTCAGTTCAACCACTTGCACAGCCACCGCTGGCGTCATGGCGGCAGGTGGTGTTTGCGACATCGCATACACCTTCCACCCAACCGCCGCCGGTGCGGTCGCAGGCCAGTCGAACCTGCCCACCAACTCCTATAACACCCCGCAGATCGTCTTCTTCAACGGTGAGAATGGCTTCTCCACCACGCCACTGCCCTTCACCCTGACCAATCCCGAGACCGAGGTATACGGATACCCGTTCAACGAGTCGGTGGTGATTAACAACACCCTCCCCGTCAGCGGCTCCATGGTATTCTCCGTCGGCGCCCAGACGCTCTGTACCACCCCAGTGTCCTTCTCAACCGCGGGCGCCACCATCACATGCAATGCAGCGGAGTCAGGCCTGGCCGTCGGCACCTACACGGTCAACTTCACCTTCACCTCCACCAACTCGTTCTACAGTTCGGTCACCGGAACCACGACCCTTCAGGTCACGAGGGCGCCCCTCACCGTCACGCCCAATAACTTCTCGCGCCCCTACGGCACGGCCAATCCCACCCTAACCGGCACACTCACCGGCGCGGTGAATGGCGACGTCTTCAATGTCTCGTACTCCACCACGGCCACCATCACCTCGCCCGTCGGGACTTACCCCATCACAGCAACCCTCACCCCGGTCGGCACGGCCAACCTCAACAACTACACGTTGACCAACAACACCGGTACCCTCACCATTACCCAGTCCGGCTCCGGTGGCAGCGGCGGGCTGGTGGTCAACGTCAATTGCACCACGCGTCCGTATGGCCAGCTCAATCCCACATTCACCGGCACCGTCACTGGTCTGTTGAATGGTGACACGGTCACCGTCACCTACTCCACCACGGCAACCCAGTTTTCTCCCGTTGGCAACTACACCATCACTGCGGTCGTCTCCGGCGCAGCCGCTGCCAACTACGTCGTCACCGTCAATACCTGCACGCTTGGCATTACGCCTGCGGGAACCGGCGGTACCACTGGCCTCACAGTCAACGTGAATAGCACCTCGCGCCCGTACGGCACGCCCAATCCCACCTTTACGGGAACCGTGACCGGCCTGCTCAATGGCGACACCGTTACCGTCACCTACTCCACCACGGCGACGATTACTTCTCCCGTCGGCACTTATCCCATCACCGCAACCGTCTCCGGAGCCGCCGCCGCCAACTACGTCATTACCGTGCATCCCGGCACTCTGACCATCACCGCCGCCGGTGCCCCGCTGATAGTCACCGTCAATAACGCCTCGCGCCCATACGGTGCCGCCAATCCCGCATTTACCAGTTCCATCAGTGGAGCGCTCAACGGCGATACATTCACC
>Ga0118677_10011235_pt1 | contig 13492 bp, 5 predicted proteins | sample AliMusrvi5mmetaG_FD_86154 | JGI IMG/M metagenome (GOLD analysis project Ga0118677, IMG submission 86154)
TTGATAAATTTACGTGATTGAAAATTGATAACAATGAAAAAACTTCTACTGATCCCGTTTTTATTTTCATTGAGTTCGAATGGGCAGGTTTCGACCTTCAATTTGGCGGCAGATTCACAAGCAATCCTATCGTTTACAGGAGATTCACTTGCAGATTTGTTTACACGTGAATTATCGGAATCATATTATGGTATTCTTACCTACAGCTATATCAGCACACCGAACAGTTTCACTCCGATAGGGTTTGTCCATGCCTCGCCTCCGGACCAGGGATGGAGTGGAACATGGTGGACGCGTGACGGAGGAACGTTTATTCGGGAGCAGGTACTGAGAGGAAGTTACGAACATGCAGGCGCATCAGCCGATGCCCTAATGAAACTGGTAGATAAAAACGCAGATGGGTTTTATGCGTTTCCGGAATACTTCCGAAGCCGATCAATTGCAACCGGAAGCGAATTAGATGGAACTTCAACCATCATTATGTCCTTGGCTGCCCTTTGGCATCGTATTCCCGAAAGTCCATTCAGGCAGAAAATATACGATTTTCTGCATCAGGCGACATCGCCTGTACGTGGTCTCTGTTATCAGATTGAGAAGAACAAGCTCATCACAGGAACAGGAGAATTCGGCCAGGGGTGCTGCGGTCCATACCAGCCTGTTTGTAATGTGGTACAGAATAATCAGGCCTGGATGGCCATCGAAGCAGCGGCAAAAATGGAGTATTTCCATGGTGATACCGCAACTGCACGAAGCTATCGCGAATATGCCCAAAGGCTGCGTGACACAATTATCAAGAACTTTACTAATCCGGCAGATAGTTCATGGTATTGGACACTCGATCCCGGAACATTAGCTCCGGTTAACCTACCTAATGTTGTTGGATCTGAAAATTTCGCCGGAATCAATGGATGTCTGAGTCATTACTCTGATGTAATGGGCCTTGAACCTAAGCAATTTCACTGGGAAGGAATCAATATCGGCCTTAACACCTTTAAGAAACTTTTAAAATATCCCACGCGGGCCAAAGCCTGGAATTCTTATGGATTGTTTATACTTGGCGCGCTGAATCAGTGTAGTCCTGCATATGATCAGGGATACGCCCTTCAAACCATGTTGATTTTTGATATGGACACTCTGGCGGATAAGGCAGTACGCTCATTGGTTTTTATACCTACAACCGGGGTCAAAGATATTCTCCTTATCATTTTTTTGAATCGTGGAGTATCCCTCCGTTGCAAAATGATGGTACTCGCGGATGTGGGGCACTCAACCTGGTTAATGTTTCAGAATCAATGAAGAGTGCACGTCTCATGGTTGGCATCGACGATCGTCAGGCAGATACCACAATAATTATTCCGCGTTGCCCGATATCGTGGACAGGATACGAAGCACAGAATTGGCCGGTTCTGACCCCTTCCGGAATAGTACGCGTAGATATTCATTTGAAACAAACGGGCAGCGATAATTCAGCCCTAAGCATCACGGTACACAATAATAAAACAATCCCGGTAGTCAGGGTTCGTCTGAAGCATCGCGGGAAATATTTCTGGCAAATAAAATCGAATGTATCTAATGAACTATTTTCAGGAGAGGTAGCATTGAACAAACCTTAATTTGTAAGTTAATTGAGGAAAAAATATTACTTTTGCATTCATATCAAAAGAGAGATGTTTAATTCGGGGTGTAGCGCAGCCTGGTAGCGTACTCGTCTGGGGGGCGAGGGGTCGCAAGTTCAAATCTTGTCACCCCGACGGATTGAAAATCAAAGGGTTGGACTGAAAGGTCTGACCCTTGTTTTTTGGGCATTGCGCCGTTTTTGCGCCGTTTTCGTGGGAGATACCCTGCTAAATGCAAAAATCCGGCGCTAACCGGATTCTATTCTATCGTGTTTATATTGAACTTTTTACTGCCGCTCAATGCTGCCGTTTACCTTTAGTTTCATTATTTCGATCCCTTCCAGCCCGTCGTTATCTATTACTTTAATCGCTATTGTATGGAGCCCGGGTTTAAATTTCCATGCTGCCTCTCCTGCCCTGTCGAGGAGTATTTCTGCTTTGAAAATTCTTCCATCGTAATCAAAATCCCAAGAATAAAATTCTATCCCGGCGGCGCTCTCCCCGGTGGCTTTAAATTCAATTTCCCGGAGCCCTTTGGTTGTTTTCCCTTTATCTGAAATATCGACCGTTAATTTCGGCCTTTTGGCTATTGGCACAATTTCGTCTACTGAGACCAGCTGAATGTGTACCGCCTCTGTATTATGCAGCCTCGCGACCTCTTGAATGGCGCCTTTGCCGAATGAAAAGGCTATAATGTAGCCTACCGGCTTGTTTGCAGCCTTGTTTTTTTCGTACAGGGTTTTATCGTATCTCAAAACAGCCGAGTGGAAATTGCCGATTACGTTGCGCCCTATGTTGTCGCTCCGTTTGACTTGAATTGGCGTATTGTCCCGGGTTTTCCCGTCGAGCCCTAAATCTCCCAACTGTTTGGTGTTTGCTGTTCCTCCGTATTGTACTACAATCCAGCTCTCAAATTCGAAGGCGTCTTTAAATAGCAAGGTGTCGTAATCGTATTTATGTAACTGTAAAACGAACGGTTTTGAAAATAAATCCTGCTGGTTCTGCAGCCTCATTTCGGTTACTTTTATCGCCTGCACCGATTGGTCGATCCCTATCCAGCACCGGTTTAGTTTGTCAGCGACCGCGGCTGTTGTTCCACCTCCAACAAATGGGTCGAGTACCGTGTCGCCCTCACTTGATGCCATTTCTATTATTCGACGAATTAGGGCTTCCGGCTTTTTTGTTGGGTATCCAATTCGTTCGGCTGCAAGAGCTTGTACATTCTGGATATCTATTCATAAATTACCAAGAAGTTGACCTTTTTGTTCCTCGATAAAACGTTTTAAAGCAAGCCGTTTTGTATAATCTGGGTTGCCGTTTTTGTCTGTGGGATAATAGATTTTTTTTTCGTCATCCAAGCGCTGCATTGATTCCTTTTCGTATCTCCAACCTTTATCTGGGTATGAATATCCTTTCCATTCATACATCATGTTTGGTCGAGGATTTGGACTTGCCATGTTGTCTAATCGATAGAGTCCTCTGCCATGGTTGTCGTCTTTTGTATAAAAATCATTTATGTATTCGTCTGAATGTTTGCTGTATATCGGATTATAGATTATTTTGTCACTTTTGGTGTAGTACCAAATTGTGTCAGTTAGTACCGCTAATTTTCTCTTTGCATCATTATGCGCATTTGTCCTTTGCCAGATAATTTCACCCCTAAAATTACCGTAACCAAATATTTTATCTAAAATTTCAATTCGTATGTATGCGTTTGCGTGCCAATCGCAATGCAGGAAAATTGAGCCCGTCGGTTTCAAAACCCGGTGCATTTCGATTACTCTTTCTTTTAGCCACCCAACATAGTGGTCTACGCCCCCGCTCCATCGGTCTACAAAGCTGCGCACCTCGCCTTCATCTCCCCAGATTACCTCATAATTTCGGTTACTAAAAAACGGCGGGTCTAAATAAATTAGGTCTACGGATTCGCTTTCAGTTTGTCTTAAAATTTCGAGGTTGTCTCCTAAAATTAGGCGGTTTACGGTGCTGGTCATGGTAGGGATTCAAATATTTTCTCAAATATAATTATTTGTTTGATAAGGGCAGACATGGTTTGTTTTTTAAAGATACGAAAAAGCCCGGGCTTAAAATTCCGGGCTTGTGTTTTCGTTCGCTGGGTCTTTCTCCGGGTCCTTTAATCCGGGGCCTGCTCGTAACTCTCAAGGAGGAGCTGGTTGCCCTTCGCGCTTGCCTCTGCTATATCGAGGAGCAGCTCTTCCAAGGCATCGAGGTTTCTTAAAATTATTTTTTGGGCATCCTTGCTGTTGGCTGTTTCCGGGATTAGCCATTCCACTTTTACCCGGGCCAGTGAGCGCAAAACATCGAAGGGGTCGGCTCGCTCTACAAAACCGGCGATGCTCTCGATCAAATAACTGTTCTTTATTTCGACGGCCTTTTGCCGTTCGGCCTCTTGTTCGTTGAATATTTGTACTGTTGATTTCATTTCCTTTTTAGGTTATTTTCTGTAAAGCAAAAACGCTGACCTTAGAATGTTATTTGTCAGCGTTTTATAAAATTATTTTTCGTCCATTGTAAAGGTGTACGTATTGCAAACACTTACCGTTAAAACCGCATTTTACCGCCATGTGATACGTTCGCACCTGTATTGTTTGGCTTTGTGGGTTCCGGCCATCCGAGTACCGGATTAGGGGCCTTGTCTGGGAAGTCGCTTAATCCCTTTATTGGGGCTTTTGCTTTTTTCGCCGCATTGCGAGCGATCCTGTCCTTGAGCTCTGGGTCTATTCCCTTTATCACACTATACGAATTTTGAATAATCAGTTTCGTCATTGCGGACTATCTTCCCGCCTGCCTCCGGAATAATGGTAAACCGTCGGAATGGCTCGAAAGATTGAATTGATCCTGGCCTCAAAAGAACCTTGCTGCAATGTGCAGGATGCGAAAGGGAAATAAGACTAAGAAACGCAAATTGAAAGGCAAACAATAAAAAGCAACCTAAATGAAAAGAACCTCCATCCAAATACTTCTGACAGCAGGTCTGGCAGTCTGTTAGCTAATCGGTTTAACCGCTTGTAAAGCAACACGCAAGCTGCAAAATAAAAATCGCAATCAGCCTTCTGGCTTTCTTGGAGATTACTCACAGATGAGACAGGGGACCAATGGCCAAGCCAATCTGGTTTACTTTCGGCACAAGGTAAACTGGACTAAATATGCGAAGATTTGGATTAAGCCAATTGAACTGTGGATGTCGGATAACCCGAAATCTCCCATGAACAAGGTTTCGCCCGAGAACCGGCAAAAGCTAATTGAACTGTTTCACACCGCACTGTTTAATAAATTGTCCAACAACTATACAATAGTTGAAAAGGATGGACCGGATGTCTTGATTATCCATGCAGCAATTACGGACTTCATGAGATCTAAACCCGTTATCGGGGGGATCTCTGCCATTTACGTTCCCTTCAAACTCCTAAGCCTTGTGAAGCAGACTCTTCAAGGAACGGCTATCGGAGTGGGTTCAGTGACTATCGAGGCCGAGCTGTTGGATGGCGAAACCAATGATCGTCTTGCCGCTGTGCTGGACGCTCGGTCCGGAACGTTGGCAATTTGCAGCAAGTTCACCACCACCTTTGGTGATATCGAGAAGTCATTCCAATGGTGGGCAGAACGTCTGGAGACCCGACTGGCGGAAGAGAAGGCTAGCCAGACGGAGTCAAAGACCGGGCTATAAATGAGGATTGGAACTGTCCCAACATCCGAATACAGCCGATTGTGCATGGCGTTCTTCAAAGCCGGTGGATATATATGAAATAGCCCTGATAAAGATATTACCCCACGAAATGAATATTTCATCATGGCTATTTCATTTGACTGTTCCGTTGAATTCCTTACAGACACAAAATACAATACTCTAATTTTTTTATTTTATATCTAATGCTATCTATTAATTATTAACTTGAGAACCTCCTGAAATGAGGCGTTATAGAATTCTACAAAATAGAGGCCATTGGAAACGGATCCCAGATCAATGATCTTTTCCCAGGATCCGCCGACTGTCCGGGCATCCACTATCTCCATAATTTTATTTCCCAAATGGTCATATATTCTAAGAGTGAAAGTCGATTCGACCGGGAATGTAATTGAAGCTGTAAAAACTCCATTGCTGGGGACAGGATAGATTCCAAACGATTTCTCTGGTATTGTTAATGCAAAGTCCGGTGAAGCAGCACCATTGGGACAACTGGAAACGTTTGATCCATAAACTGACAAATTACCGGCAACAGCTGATTCTCCGAAATCAACAGAAATGCTATCGGTGTTAGCGCCGGAAGCAATTGTTGCACCTGGAGGCAAAGACCAGTTATAACTTGTAGCGTTTGCTATCGGATCGACAGTATAGACCGCTCCACTAGTTCCAATGCTAAAAGTATGTTCTCCGGTTATGCTTCCAGCATCTCCTGGACGTTGAGTTACTGAAATTGCAAGATTTGAAGGAGTACCATTGGTACATCCCACTCCGGAAACCGATATATTTCCTGACTCTGCATCGGATGCAAAATTTACTGTAATGCCAGGTGTCCCGTCCCCTTGTACAATGGTTGCTACAGTTGAAGGGATAGACCAGGCATAGGAAGTAGCATTGGCAACAGGAGGAACAGTATAGACAACATTCTGAGATCCGGCACATACAGAACGCTCACCGGTGATTGGTCCGGCAGCAGCAGGATTATTGGTCACAATAACATTTTTTACTCTTGCAGTTGTACCTTTACAATTGGAGCCATTGGAATAATTCACAGATACTGTTTGGTTACCTCCTCCATTCCAGGTTACCGTCACAGTGCTGTCAGTTGCTGTTCCGCCAGCAATTATTTGACCACCTCCAGATACAATCCATTCATACCCGCTCCTTTCAGATTCCGTTTTATAAATTTGGGTTGACCCGATGCAAGGATTTGCATCTCCATCGATTGTCGGGTCAGGAATTGGATTAACTTTTACCTTCACGGGCTTAATATCGGAACATCCCAAAGAGGTAGTCCCTTTGATATAATAAGTACCGTTTGTTGCAGCAGAAGGTGTGTTATACCTGACAGTAGCACCCGGATCAGTCCAGTAGGTATAAACTAATCCTGATGTACTCCCTGCTGTCACTTCGCCTGAAGTAATATTCACTGTCGCCGGTGTACAAACTGCTGCCGGATTACTAATGATCAGCGTTGGAGCAGGATTGGCTGTTATTATAACCGGTTTGGTTGTTGAACATCCTCCGGTAGCAGTTCCTTTTATATAATAAGTGCCAGGTGCTGCTGCTGCCGATGGTGTCTCCATGGCAATAGTTGCACCTGCATCCATCCAATAGGTAAACATTAATCCTGAGGAACTACCGGCCGTTACTGCTGCTGCAGTAAGATCAACCGTCGTAGTCGAGCAGACTAGTGCAGGGTTATTTATGATGACTACTGGCCCCGGATTAATTGTTAAGGTTCCATTGACATAAATGAAGGAATATTTTGCCGAACTTAATCCTCCGGGTATAATGATATAATTGCCCGCATTTGTAGCTCCTATTGCATTTCCGCCGTAGGATAAGGTACCACCTAAAACTGCAGGAGTATCTCCATTGGTAAATCCACTGTAGGTCACTGTGTAACCGCTGGTACCGAAGGGTGCTCCATCTGCACATTTGCTTTGGGTGTCAGCGGTAACCGTCAGCCAAGGTGGTGAACCGACAAAAATTGTTCCGGCCACATACGCGATCTGGTAGTTGCCGGCAGTAAATGTTCCGCCTGTCGCAGCTGATATCACAATCTGACCCGAATAGGTTCCGGATGGAGAGTAAGCCAGGGCTCCGTTGCCATAAACAATCGATGCCGATCCAATGGTTTCGCCATTCTGTAATCCCAAAGTCGTGAAATCAGTTGAGGCCGGGTCATTAGTCAGTGTAGAACCGAAATTTTTAACCACATCATTGGCTGTAATTGTCAATTGGGCCGGGGTAACCGTGATGTCTCCATTGTTATAGGTTACTGAATAGTTAGACGGATTAAACGTTCCGACGGCGGCTGATACTGCTATCGAACCAGGATAGGGTCCAACGGCTGCAGTAGCAAGCTTGCCTGCGCCATAAGCTGTCGTAACCCAGACAATTGTTTCTCCGTTTTGCAGGCCTGCCGAAGTGTAAGCAGTGGAACCTGCACCATCTCCGGTAAGGGTTGTACCGTAAACGTGACTCCGGCTATTTGCTGTTACTGTCAGAGGAGCCATACCAACAATGATGTTACCCGGAACAAAGTTTATTGCGGTATAGTTGGCAGAGTTAAAAGTACCCACGGGATACGAAACCGTTACAGAACCAGTGTAGGTACCCACAACAGCTGCTCCGGCGGCTCCTGTTCCATAAGCGACTGTCACAGAACTGATCGTCTCGCCATTTACCAAACCGGAAACGGTAAAATCTGTGGAACCTTCTGAGCCGGTAAGTACATCACCATAGGTCTTGTTTTTATTTTTTGCGATGATGGTCAAAGTACCTGCTGGATCCACGATAATGTCTCCGTTAGTATAGGTAATGGTATAATTACTGGTAATAAATGAACCGCCAGTAACCGCCGATGGCATCACAGAGGATGGATAAGTACCAACAGGATCCGTAGCTGCGGAACCAATTCCATAGGCAATAGTGACTGAACCAATGGTCTGTCCGTTTTGTAAACCAACTGAGGTAAAAGCTGTTGAACCTGTACCTCCTGTGAGTACATCACCTAAGGGCTTATGGACGTCAGTCGCAGTGATATTCAATGGTGCCGGATTAACAACCAGATTCCCGGAAACAAATACAATTGAATAGTTGGCGGGATTAAAGGTTCCTCCGGACGGAGCTGATGGTATAACCGAACCGGAATAAGACCCTACAGCCGCTGTAGCAGCAGCTCCGGAACCAAAATTGATCGTCACTGTACCAATTGTTTCACCGTTCAGTAAGCCTATTGCAGTAAAGGCAGTTGAACCCGCACCTCCTGAAAGGGCAGAACCGTATGTCTTCGTGACATCAGTGGCTGTAATGGTAAGTGTACCGGAAGGATTAACAATTACATTTCCGGCAGCATAGTTAATAGTATAATTGCCGGCCATAAATGTTCCACCTGTTGCCGCTGACGCGGTTACTGAACCGGTATAGGTTCCTACGGCAGCTGTAGCGGCCGCTCCGACACCATAACCAATAGTAACCGAACCAATAGCCTCACCGTTCTGTAAACCGGTAGATGTAAAGGCAGTTGAACCTGTACTCCCGGTAATGGAGGTTCCAAAGTTCTTGAACACATTATTGGCAGTGACAGTGAGTTGAGCCGGATTCACAATCAGATTACCAACTACATAAACGATTGATGTATAGTTACCAGGGTTAAAAGTACCCCCTATCGCGGCAGATGGTGTGATTGAACCGGTATAGGTTCCTACAGCATCAGTTGCTGAAGCACCTGAACCATAGGCGATTGTCACTGATCCAACAGTCTCGCCGTTTAGCAAGCCCTCAGCCGTAAATGCAGCTGAACCCGCTCCACCCGCAAGGAGAGTACCGTAGGTCTTAGTCGCATCGGTAGCAGTAATAGTCAATGTGCCAGCCGCATTAACAACAATATTTCCAGAAACGTAGGAAATTGTATAGTTGCTTGCCGTAAAGGTTCCACCAGTAGGTGCAGAGGCAGCCACAGAACCTGCATAGATTCCGACAACTGCTGAAGCAGCAGATCCTGTGCCATAGGCGACCGTAACTGAGCCAATAGTCTGACCATTCTGTAACCCGGCTGCTGTAAAGGCTGTTGAACCAGGCCCGCCGGTAATAGTTGTGCCAAAATTCTTGGTCACCGTATTGGCTGTGATGGTCAGTTGGGCCGGATTAACAATTATATTACCTAAAGCATACACGATTGAGGTGTAATTAGCAGGGTTAAATGTACCTCCTGATGCGGCTGATGGAGTGACTGAACCGGTATAGGTCCCTACTGCAGCTGTTGCTGCAGCTCCGGTACCATAGGTGATCGTAACTGAACCAATGGTTTCGCCATTCAGAAGCCCCACAGCAGTAAACGCCGTCGAACCTGCACTACCTGTAATAGCTGTACCGTAGGTTTTGGTCACATTTGTGGCTGTGATTGTTAGTGTACCGGCCGGATTGACAATAATATTTCCGGCAACATAAACTATTGTATAGTTGCCCGCAGTAAACGTTCCGCCGGTAGCAGCGGATGCCGTCACAGACCCCGTATACGTTCCGACTGCAGCTGCTGCCGCAGCACCTGTACCATACGCAATTGTGACCGAGCCAATAGTCTGGCCATTCTGCAATCCTATTGAGGTGAAGGCAGTAGAACCCGCTCCGCCGGTTATGGTGGTGCCAAAGTTTTTGGTGACATTATTGGCGGTAATGGTTAGCTGCGCTGGATCTACAATTAAATTTCCGCTGACATATACCACATTATAGTTAGCCGCATTAAAAGTTCCTGAAGCAGCCGATGGTGTCACAGAACCGGTATAGGTTCCGACCACACTGGCCGCAGTGGCCCCTGTTCCGTAATTGATAATAACCGCAGTAATATTGTCGCCTGCCTGCAGGGTTCCGGTAATTGTAAATGAAGTGGAAGAAACCGGACCGGTGAGTGCTGAACCATAGGTCTTGTGAACATCTGTTGCAGTGATCGTTATCGTTGGAAGAACACTTACAGTTGTTGCCGTAGAGGAAGTTGGTGCAGCTGCTGTACAACCATTTGCATTGGAATAATTGACAGTGACAATCTTACTGCCAGCCGTTAAATATTGTAATGTAACTGTATTACTGGTAGTCGTTCCTCCAGAGATTATTGTGTAATCAACCCCTGAAGTTCCCGGAAATACCCATATGTAGTTGGTCATTCCTGCCTGGGTTGTGTAGGTCACATCCCTGGTTGTAAAGGCACTTGCACCTGGCTGGGCAGTAAAGGTCACCAGCGGTAACGGATTTACTGTGACTGCATAGTTTGCCGAGATGGCACCATTTCCGCAGGTATTCGAACCGTAAACAGTCAGGTTACCTGAAGTTGCTGCGGCAGCAAAAGTTATGGTAACAGCATTAGTTGTACCGGTGATAGTCGCACCTGTTCCTGAATAGGCCCAGACATAGCTCGTCGCATTGGTAATAGCAGGAACAGTATAGGCAATTGTCGTTTGTCCCTGGCAAACCGAAGCAGTACCTGTTATGGTCCCTGCTACAGCCGGCAACGGATTTACTGTGACTGCGTAATTTGCAGAAACAATACCATTTCCACATGTATTAGAGCCACTAACAGTCAGGTTCCCAGATGTTGCTGTCGCAGCAAAGGTAATGGTAACTGTGTTTGTTGTTCCGGTGATGGTTGCACCGGTTCCTGAATAGGTCCATACATAGCTTGTTGCATTGGTAATGGCCGGAACAGCGTAGGAAACTGCCGTTTGTCCCTGGCAGACCGTTGCTGTACCCGTGATGGTCCCTGCAGCTGCCGGTAACGGATTTACACCGATTGCATAATTTGCCGATGTGGCACCGTCGCCGCACGTATTCGTACCATAAACAGTCAGGTTACCCGCCGTTGCAGCCGCAGCAAAAGCAATGGTAACAGCATTTGTTGTACCTGTGATGGTAGCCCCAGTTCCTGAATAGGCCCATACGTAGCTTGTCGCATTTGCGATGACCGGAACTGTGTAGGCAACTGCTGTTTGTCCCTGGCAAACCGTAGCAGTGCCCGTAATGGTTCCTGCAGCCGAAGGTAACGGATTTACTGTGACTGCATAATTTGCCGAGATGGCACCATTTCCGCAGGTATTCGAACCGTAAACAGTCAGGTTACCTGAAGTTGCTGTGGCAGCAAAAGTAATGGTAACAGCATTTGTTGTGCCTGTAATGGTAGCACCTGTTCCAGAATACACCCAAACATAACTTGTCGCATTGGTAATAGCAGGAACAGTGTAGGCAACTGCCGTTTGTCCCTGGCAGACCGAAGCAATACCTGTGATGGTCCCGGCAACAGCCGGTAATGGATTAACTGTGATATTATAAACAGTAGCTGAAACTGCTGCACATCCATTGGTATTATTATAATTAACACTAACAGTTTGAGCTCCTGCAGTATTCCATGTAACTGTTATTGCATTGGTTCCGCTACCTGCTGTGATTGTGCCACCTGAACTTATTGACCATGAATAGCCGGTCATACCTGTTTCAGTTGAATAAATATTACCAGAAGAACTGGCACATACTGAAGTTGTTCCGGTAATTGTAGGAACAGGCAACGTATTAATAGTCACCGCAAATTGAGTGGCAGCAGTTGAACAAATGCCAGAAGTTTCTGTAACATCTACAGTTCCTGTTGATCCTGTACCCCAGGTAACACTAATCGAATTAGTACCACCACCTGAAGTAATGGTTCCCCCGTTAATTGCCCAAACATAACTATTTCCAGCTGTTGCAGTTACACTGTAGGTTGAACCCGTTGCGCCTGCACATACTGATGCTGTGCCCGAAATAACCGGTGCTGGTAAAGCCACAATAGCTATAGCCACATTACCTGTCATGGTATTGCTGCAACTCGTCGTTCCGTTGGAGCCTATCACTGTGTAGGTGCCGGGTATTGTTTGTGGCCCGAGGTCAAGCGCTGCGCCTGCGCCGGGGATGCCGGTACCTATAGGCGTCGTACCCCTGTATAATTGATACGTTACGCCTACATCCGAGTTGCTTACATAGACAATAACACCCGTACCACCTACACAATATGTAGCGCTGCTACCGGTAACCGTGTATGGCGCCGGGGTAGGGCTTACAGAAATGATGGCGCTATCGGGCATATTGCTCACACAACCGGTAGTTATACCGGTAGCCACTACTCTATAAGTGCCTGCTGCGGTTTCAGCGCCAAAATCTATTGATGATCCACCGCCTGTTATACTGCTCCCTGCAAATGCAGTGCCATCCATCAACTGGTAGCTGATGCCGCTTTGAGAGCCGCTGATGCCTATATGCGGCGCTGCGCTGCCACTGCAATAAGTGCCTCCGCCGGTCATTGCATAAGTAAGCGGTAGTGGATTAACGTTGATTGCTGCGCTGCCGCTCATCGTATTAGTGCAGCCGGTAACCGTGTTGGTAGCAATGATAGTATATACACCCGTTGCTGTTTGCAGGCCAAGATCAAATCCTGAGCCGGTGCTGGTGCCTGTTATTGGAATGCCTGTGGCAGTAGTGCCATTATATAATTGGTAGCTCACGCTTCTTTCTGAGCCGCTTAGTAAAATGTGCCTTCCGGTGTCGCCAACGCAATAATTGCCGCCGCCTGTTACCACAAATGCTGTTGGCAATGGATTAAGGCTTACGGTTTCTGTATTCGCCATGTTGCCGTTGCACCCTGTCGCTATATCGGTAGCTATGATGCTGTAAACGCCTGTGGTTGTGTATGGGCCGAATGCTATTGCTGCGCTTGTTCCGGCTACTGCTGTGCCGACCATTGCAGTGCCATTGTATAGCTGGTAGTTAACACCTGCTGCGGAGCCTGCCAGTGTGATGGTAGCGCCGGTGCCACCCGCGCAATAGTTGCCGCCGCCGGTAAGGGCATATGCAACCGGCAATGGGTTCGTTGTTATGGCCACTGTATCGGCCATATTATTGGTACATGATGTGGTGGTATTGACCGCGCTTATCTCATAGCTGCCTGCAGGCAGGGCGCTGAAGCGGAGCGCTGCGCCGGTGCCGGGAACAAGCCCGCCCACAGGGCTGCCTGCATTATACAGCTGGTATTTAACGCCTGTCTGCGAATTGCTGAGGTTCACCCGTAATCCTGTGCCGCCTGCGCAATAAATCCCCCCGCCCGATACTGCATAAGCTACAGGTAAAGGATTAATGGACACAGCCACGC
>Ga0118677_10011239_pt1 | contig 13488 bp, 11 predicted proteins | sample AliMusrvi5mmetaG_FD_86154 | JGI IMG/M metagenome (GOLD analysis project Ga0118677, IMG submission 86154)
CCTTTGGCAAAAAGTTCACTGCCGGACTTGAAACGCAGTTCGGCCGCCTTTTCCCTGGCCTTGAAAAAGTGAACCCGGTAAGGTCCGGCCTCGGGGTCTTTCATAAAGGCATCGGCATAACTGTACATGGCTTCTTCAAATTTACCTTCAGACTCGAGCTTCTCACCCTTGTTGAAGGCAGTTTTCGCCGCTGAGCAACCGGACAATAGTACAAGAGCGGCCAGCAAGCTGAATATAGCGAAATGTTTCAGGTAGCGCATTAGCAGCGTCTCCTCAAAAAATGGAATTATTTGACGGTAGAGAGTGGTCGATTTTCAATCAACGGTATAACAATCTCACCGCCAGTATCAGTTACAAGCAGAGTCAGAGCCTGGTCGGTAATTGATGAAGCCTCATATCGCCCGGCAATTTTATCCCCTTTTTTTACCAGAATTATATCCTTATCCTTGGCCAGAAATATGGTCCGCTTGGAACCATTCTTGAGAAAGCCGAGGAAGGTAAATCGAGCCAGCGCAGCCGCTTGAGGCTGGACAACCACAGGCGCCGCCGGCACCTCTTTTTGAAGCTGAACCGGTGGCAATTGCGGCGGTTTGAAAGCGGCCTCCTTCTGCTTAAGAAGCATCTGCTCATCCACAAATATCGGTTTGAAAATATCGCGGCGATATCCTTTAAAATCAGCACGATCTTGCTCCAGCATGGCCATGTTGAGGATACGGCCATCATATGCCTCGCGCGCTGATGTTCGAGAAGCCGGAGGATCGGGTTTCGCCGGCTGGCCCGTGGCAAAGGTGAGTTTGTCGACCGTTCTGGGCCGGGGAACTGCGGTGTAGCTCCAGACAGAAACGACCACAAAGATTATTACCAGAATAAACAGGACCAGGCGCTGGCGGTTCATGCACCCTCCCGCAGGTAAACCGTAACGTTAAGATTCATGACAATATTTTCTGCGAAGAGGTCACTATTGGCCAGCGATACGCTATCCACAACTACAAGTTCAGGGTTTTTCTGGAGTTCAGAGAGATAATTTTTTACTGAGGCATAATCCCCGATAACTGAAAGAGACAATTGATAGACTAGTAGCCCTTCGTCTTTGATCGAGAAAGGCTTGTAGCTGATAGCGCCTGTTGCAACACCGCTGTTCGATGCTGTCTCTAATAGATCACTTAACACTCGTGCAAATTCCCGTTTTGGCGGAATCCTGGTATTCAGCCTTTCCAGATCAGTTTTCCCCTGGCTATGCAATGCTGATGCATCGGCACGACCGGCGCGTGCAACCAGACCACGCAATTCGCTCCATTTTGATCGGGACACGGAGAGTGCCGGTTCCTGATATGAAACATTCACCACAAAGAGCGTTAAATTCAACAATACCAGAGACAGTATAATCGCGAGTACGAATCTTTTCTGGCGAAAAATTTCTAGCAGTATCAGATTCATCAGAATTGTACCTTGCACGAGATCGAAAACTGCACTCCGCGACCATTTTCACCGACCATCATCTGCTGGTGCGACAGCAGGAGGACGTCGGAAAAAGATTTGGAGCCTTCCAGTTTTTCAACATAACGACGGACAGCCGCAAAAGATCTGGCACGGCCATCCAGCTTAAATTCACCATTCTTATTCCCCGGAGAAAGAGAAGCCAGAGAAATTCCTTCCGGCGTCGCATTTTCAAAGAGATCCAGCACGTTGATCCAATCCTTGGCTTTTCGATCGATAATCTCGTTAAAAAAGTGAATTCGGGCCTGCTGTCTGGTAAAATCCTTTTCGGAGACCTCGCCAGGACGGATGTTGAGGCTTCCTTCCAGCGCTTTGATCTCAGAATCAACTCTTCCCTGTTCACCCAGATTCCACGTTATTCGGGTAACATTCCATCCAAGCATGACAATCAGCACGGTTATGGCCAAAGCACTGATCCGGTTCAGCAAACGATGATCAATATATGTCCGGGTTGCAAGATTAATTCTGAAACGCATCAAAGACTCCTCAACGCCGCGCCGATGGCGGCAGTATATGGAAAGAGAGCCTCCTGGGTTCCAGGAGCATTGTCACCTGAAGTCACGAAAGTTTTTATTTCAAGGAGAGCCGGCGACAATCCGGCAGCCGCCGCCACAATCTCCTGGAAATTACGTGCTATATTCGGCGGAGCCGCACAGAACAGTGCCTGGGACATACGATCTGGAAAACGTTCCCTGTAAGTCAGCAGAGAGCTGTTTATTTCCATAAACAAACGGCTGTCAACCGCCATGGCACCCGGTAGTTCCTTGATGCGTATGAATTCCGGGGTCCCCTGCGAGAAGGCCGTAATTCCGAGTGTGCCGTTGTAAAATGAGATCAGGATGCAATCTTCACTGAGAGACAGGCGACTTTCAAAAGCGCGACACAGGTTAAATGAATTAAAATCTATGTTGGCCGGAGTCAGACCAGCTTTGGTCAACAGCTCCTCGTACTGTAATATTATCGTGCGTGAAGCAATCACAACCAAAAGTGCCAGATCGCCATTCTCACGAACTTTCAGTTGCTGATAATCGAGGTGGGTATCAGCAAGATCGAACGGTATGTTTTTTTTCAATTTCCAGCGGATGAGATCGAGTGCCTCGGCACGACTCTTAAAACGCTCTTCCAAATCAAGCAGCATGATCCTTCCGACAGAGTCCGGTAAAGAAACAGATACTTTGTCGTTACGACTTAGCAGCAGATTATGGGCCGAACGAACACAATTCACAAATATTTCAGGATCAAGGACATTCGGTTCAAGTATAGAAACCCGCACTGCGTTGGTAGGCAATGGGTGGGAGGAAACTTTATCAATGCGGGGCAAGTTAGCGGTACCGCCTACCAGGGCGAATGTTACTTTGCTCGGACTGATCTCTATGCCTGTTGAAGTTTTTGAAAACAACATTGATTGGTGCATTCCGGTCATTCAACAAAAGTGACGCGGTTTATCTCCTTAATTGTTGTAATTCCCTCTGCCAGCTTTTCTACAGCTGATTCCCTGAGAAACATAATACCGGCCTCCCGTGCCGCCTGTTTCAGGCGGGTCGCAGGCGCCTTAGCAATTATCAGATCCCGGATCTCATCATTTAATTCAAGAAGTTCAATAATGGCTACACGTCCGCGATAGCCGGTCCCATTGCACTCATCGCATCCGTTAGCGTCATAAAGGGTAATTCCGCGAAACCGCTCCGGATCGATACCACTATCAATGAGTACATCATCGGAGTACAGCACCGGACGACGGCACTTTATGCAGACTCTGCGCAACAACCTCTGGGCCATGACGCAGTTGAGGCAGGAGACAAAATTGTAGGGATCTATACCCATGTGTATAAATCGACCGATAACATCGAACACATTGTTGGCATGTACAGTGGTGAAAACCAGGTGACCGGTCAGCGCCGACTGAACCGCGATCTGCGCGGTTTCTGCGTCACGAATTTCTCCAACCATGATCTTGTCCGGATCATGCCGCAGAATGGAGCGAAGTCCTTTGGCAAAAGTCAGCCCCTTCTTCTCATTCACCGGAATCTGCAGTACACCCCGCAGCATGTACTCAACCGGATCCTCGATAGTGATTATTTTGTCTTCTCCGGTGTGTATCTCCGTCAGGGCGGCATAAAGGGTTGTAGTTTTGCCGGATCCGGTGGGACCGGTAACCAGAACCATGCCATACGGCTCACGAATTTTTTTGCGAAAGCGCTTGATCTCTCTTTCACTGACACCCAGATTCTCAAGAGTTAAGCCTTTCAGATCACTGGCGATACTCTCTTTGTCAAGGATACGGATGACGGCATCCTCTCCCATGGAACTCGGCATGATTGAAACGCGAAAGTCGATCGACTTTTCGCCGAAACGGATTTTGAAACGACCATCCTGTGGCACTCGGCGCTCCGAGATATCGAGTTCGCTCATAACTTTAAGTCTGGAGATTATCGGAGCCTGAAAATGCAGATCAATCGTTTCATTGGCCTTATACAGCACGCCATCGATTCTGTACTTGATTTCGACACCATCCATACCGGTTTCTATATGGATGTCGCTGGCCCTTCGGTCCAAAGCATCAAGGATAGTGGTGTTGATCAGCTTAATGATCGGACTGGTGTCATCTGCAATGGACTCAACCGTTAAAACCTCATCACCCCGATCAGTCTCTTTAACTAACTGGAGCATGAAGTCCTCTGAAACATCCCGGAGAACACGGCGCGTTCCTTCGCCAGCCTTGATGACCCCTGCAATCGCTGACTCAGATGCAATCCGTATTTGAAGCTGTCTATTCAGAAGAAGCTCGAGTTCATCGAGTTTGATTACATCGGTCGGATCAGAAACAGCCACTACAATGGAATTGGGGGAAATTTCCAGTGGAACAAAGCGGAAGCGATATATTGCATCGGGTGGAAGCGCGTTGAGCAAACCCTCATCCATTCTGAAGTTTCTAAGATCGATGTACTCCAAATCGAACTGTTCAGAAAGAGCAAGGGCTAACTCTTCTTCGGACACAAACTTTTCACGAACGGCAATCTCGCCAAAACGAAGCCTGGTCGTGGCCAGCTTATCCACTATGAACGGAAGTTGGTCGGGAGAAAGACTTCCGCGTTCAATCAGTATGGTCCCGATATTTTTTCGTCTGTAATGCTGCATTGTCATCCTATCCCACTGTTCCTGCAATTTTGAAAATAGGAAGATACATCGCAATAATGATAACTCCGATAACAACACCCATTATGAGCATAATGGCCGGTTCAATTGCGGTGGTCAAAAGATTCATCCTCTCTTCAAGCTCATCTTCAAGGTAGTCAGATATGTCTATCAGCATATCCTCCAGCGAACCGGTAGTTTCACCGACACCCAGCATGCGCAGGGCCAGGGGGGGCATGATATTGATTCGCTCCAGTCCAACAGAGAGCCGCCCTCCCTCCTCGATGAAACGGACCGTCTCGAACAGACGCTTTTCCATATATACGTTGTTAAGAGTACCAATCGACATGCGCAACGACTCGATGATAGGGATACCACTTCCCAGAACAGTTGCAAGCGTCCTTGTGAATCCGGCTACCGAATATTTTGTGAACACATCGCCGACAACCGGCATTGTCAGTTTGAGGCGATCAAAAGTGTATTGACCGGTTTCCGTATTGAGCCAATATCTGAAAGCAGCTATCAGGCCGATAACAAGCATAACACCAAGCAGGAAAAAACGCCTGAGTTGAGTGGTGAAGGTGATCAACATCTGTGTCAAGGCAGGGAGCTGTGAACCGGAATCCGTATATACCTGACTGAAGGTTGGTACGACATATACCAGAAGAAGAATAACAGCCATAAGTGCAAATACAATCAGAATTGACGGATAAAAAAGGGCCGCAACAACTTTTTTTCGGACTATGTCGACCCGCTTAAGATACTCAATGTATCGACTGATAGTTCTGGGAAGATCGCCGGTACGTTCACCGGCGCGAATCGAAGCCACGTAAAGATACGGAAAGGCACGCCCATGCTTTCCCATGGCCATTGACAACGCGGCCCCTCCCTTCACATCTTCGCGCACCTGCTGCAGGATCTCGGATAACTTGCCGGAAACGTGTTTCTCCAGTACCGTGTCAAGAACCTGCATAATCGGCATGCCGGCCTTTATGAGTACCAGCATTTCCTGGTTGAATGTCAAAAGAGCTTTATTATCAATTTTCCGACGCTTGATTCCCTTGTCAAAAAGGAACTGGAACGGCTTGCTTTTAACTTCGAATACGAAAAAACCCTGGTCCTCAAGACTTTTCCGCAGAACACCAGACTCTGCAGCTTCAAAGTCCCTGTAAAGAATTTTACCGTCTGATGCCCCGAGTTTGCAGGTATATAGCGCCATAGGCCTAGCAAAATACCATACTTGGCAAAATAATAATATACAAAACCACAGATAGTGCGCCCATGGTCCCTATCGCTTGCCCAAGTGGCAGCGACAGAATATTTCGAACTTTGTTATTAAAATCCAGAAAAGCATCAGGCATTCAGCATTCCAATAATCCAAATAACGAACGAAATCACAATAGCGACCCCCCAGCGCATTCCTGGTAAAGAATCAAAAACAGCCTTTTGGGGGAAAGCAGTGAACGCCAGCATAATGCTGGAAAATATCCAACCTGCCAATCCAATTAAAAGAATTATTGACCAGATATCGTGTGACATATCAGGAGGGGCTTCCCATCATACGAGAAATCATCGTACCTATTCGCAGTTTCCACACCATAAAAACGGCCTCTCTGACAATCCTGCGAGACATCTTGGAACTTCCTGCGTGACGATCGATGAAGATAATAGGAATTTCGGAAATTTGCAGCCCCTTTTCCATGCAGCGGTAATTCATCTCAATCTGGAACGAGTAGCCGTCCGATTTAATCCTGTCAAGGTCAACCGCTTCGATAGCCGAGCGACGAAAGCATTTGAAGCCGCTGGTACAGTCCCGGAGACGCAGTCCGGTTACCCAGCGTGTATAGGCGCTCGCAAAATAGCTTAGGATCAAACGTCTGATCGGCCAGTTAACGACGCTTACGCCATTTAGATAGCGTGAGCCGATAACAAGGTCGCTGCCCTGAATTTCCGACAAAAACAGCGGAAGAGTAACAGGATCATGAGAAAAGTCAGCGTCCATTTCCAGTATATAATCCGCATCCATTGCGAGCGCTGCTTTAAATCCTTCGCGATACGCAGAACCGAGACCAAGTTTTCCCGTGCGATGCAGTACATGGACACGATCATTACCTGCAACCAGATCATCAATAATCAAACCGGTACCGTCCGGAGAATTATCGTCGACAAACAGAATCTGGAGGTCAGCGTGCTGTTCAAGTACCGAGCTTGTCAGTTTCCTGACATTATCACTCTCATTGAATGTAGGTATGACAACAAATGCTTTCAAACTGGTTTCATCTCCGACAATAGAACTTCAGGCATCAAAACAGCCCTATCGCCTAAATATTTCAAAAATTTTCTGCGGAATAATAAGAGATTTGAATTATAAAAGTCAATATGAACCGGGATAAACCTGCCTACACCGGATATCATATACTGACATACCCGGAAATGAGCATACCATAGGTACATCTTTCCACAATCCAACTCAGTCGATTATTGACATTGAATAAATTGAGGGTACATTTGTGCCAGTAATTTCTCAGAACATGACTTATTCTACTGAAAATATCGCCAACACTGGTAGCCGTTAGAATCTGATCGGGGGTTGAATGGAAGCAGACAGGATCAAGTGGAACCGGCGCTTTGGGTCAGAAGATTCTTTTCTGGGATTAGGTCCCTCGCCTTTTCTTTCAAAAGAAATCGATCGGATACAACGTCTTGTTCCCGGACATTCCGCATTGGATATTGCCTGCGGCGAAGGAAGAAACAGCGTGTTTCTGGCAAAGAAGGGCTTCAGGGTGACCGGATTTGACATATCTGATGTCGGGCTTTCAAAAGGGATTGAACGCGCCAAAAGTGCCGGGGTAAATATTGATTTCAAGCAGGTAAATCTCGACGGCTACCACATATCCGAAAAATATGACCTGATACTGAATTTTAATTTTCTGCTTCGCGGGCTGATTCCGTCAGAGGTCGAAGCACTCACCCCAGGCGGCCTGCTGCTGTTCGACACCATCCTTGAGTCACCACAACTTCTGTCATTGCACAGAGAGACCTACCTTCTGAAAAAGGGCGAGCTGGAAAGAATATTCAAAGCATACCCAGGAGAGATCCTGTTTTCAGAAGAGAGTGTGGATGGGGATATGCCCACTGCCAGAGTGCTTTTCAGGAAGAACCTGGAATAATCTGCACTACGACCAAAGTCCATGTATTTGATCGTCGCCTAAGGCTCTGTATCCAACACTCTTACCTTCTCTCGGATACCGAAACGGTCAAACTCGGTCGGCCATGTTGCAGCAATATGTGTCAATGTAGAAGCTTGACAGGAGAGGCATGCTCTGCTATTCAAGTATCCGCAAAGGGCGCTTAGCTCAGCGGGAGAGCACTGCCTTCACACGGCAGGGGTCGCAGGTTCGAAACCCGCAGCGCCCACCATAAAATCAGCGGGTTAGCTTGATAGCTAACCCGTATTTTTATTTAGCGGTCCCGGCATGGAGCACTATGATGCTGTCGAAAAAAATGCCGCCTGCATACAATATTTGCCGATAAACCCCTATCTCCCGCGTCACCTGTCCGGTAGTAGCCTGACATTCCGATCACGCCAAATTCCAACGCAATCAAGGAGTATATCGATCTCCTCTTTCAAGAGATCATTCCACCTTTTCGTCTCAATATGAGACTTGAATCTCATATTGATACTCGCTATCACGGTTTTTTTATATAACTCTTTGTTTATTCTAAATATTTTTATTTTATTAGATCGGCATTACTTTTGCTAATGAGCACGTAGGACTACATATCATCAGCTAGCTATTGAAAAATCGATACTGCCATAGTCAGTCCGTTCGTTGTCAAGATTCTGAGCCTGGTAGTTACGTCTTCAATTTTGATGAAATTAGTTAATACCGGAAAAAATATATCTACACCACTACATCAACTAACACTATGGAGGGGGTAACAAAATGAGAAAGATAGAATGGATACATGGAATATATGTTCTCTGCATTTTAGTTGTATCGGCCATAACCGGCTGTAACGGGTCCACGAATTCCACTACGATTTTACAGACGACACCGACGGTTGGAACAAAAAATCCGCTTAACCCTAAACAGCTGCTGCAGTTTCAGAACCCGTTCATCGAAATTCCGATTGCTCCAACTACAACACCGAATAATTATACCGTGACGGTACGCAAAAACGACGACTGGGATTTCGGGCTGCGCATCATTGATCCGCTCACCGCTCAGCCGGTCCGCCCCAAAGACCCGGCCACCGGCCAGGCAATCAAGACCCCTACCTGGTACTATGATGTGAACGGAGCTCCCCTCGGCATCTACGGCGCCACCATTGAGGCGACCAGTAACACACCGGTTACAGTGAACTATGTCAACGATCTGCGCGACGAAGTGATTGACCCGAAGTCAACCGGGCTCGTCAAGGGCCAGAAAGGGACCGGTCCATTACTCACCAAGCATCTTCTGACCATTGACCCGACCGTGGACGGCATGTCCCAGGGCGAGCCGGAGATACGAATTGTCACCCACCTGCATGGCGCGCATGTGGACTGGCGTTATGACGGGCATCCCGAAGCATGGGTCACCAACATCCCGGCAAATCAGCAGACCACCGTCAAGTATGCTCTGGCCGCCGATTCTTCCCGAGGTTTTCCTGGTCGCCCTGCGGATAATATGGTCACCTACACCTATGCCAACGACCAGTTGGCCTCTACGCTCTGGTTTCACGACCATGCTCTGGGCATCACCCGCTTGGCGGCCTATGCCGGCATGGCGGCCTTCTACATAATCCGCGACAATACCGAGGCTGGCTTGGGTCTTCCAGGTTCTCTCGGAGCAAATCCAGTTGTATCATCACTTAAATCCTACAAATATGACCTGCCGATAGCCCTTCAGGACAAGTCATTCACCGACGACGGCTCCATGGTCTTCCCGACGTTCACGAACCTTGGAGTCTATACTTATAATTATCTGCGCGACAAGAACGGCAATGCGACCCAGACCATACGCCCCGAAATGTTCGGTAATGTCATTTTAGTGAACGGTCAGGCCTGGCCGAGCAAAACCGTCGAGCAGACCGGTTACCGCTTCCGCTTCGTAAACGGCTCCGATTCCCGCGTCTACAATATCTGGTTCGAGGACGCCGATACCGGCGAGACCATTAGCTATGATCTTGCTGCTTCAGCTGCAGCCGCGGCAGGAAAGCCATTGCTCAAATGGCCGATCGTCCAGGTTGGAGCCGAGCAGGGGCTCTTTCCGAAGGCGGTGCGGATAGCCACCGGCCAGCGAGAAGAAGGTCTCACTGTCTCTCCGGGGGAACGGGCGGACATAGTAATTGATTTTTCCCACCCGGTGTTCCAAAACAACGGCAAGGGCCGCCGCCTGATCATGCGCAATGACGCACCGGCCCCCTTCGGCGGTCAGTTCGGTCCTTCCGCAGAGGATATGACCACCCTGGATCCAACCACTACGGGCAAGATCATGATGTTCGTGGTCGGCTCTACTACAGGCGCATCATATGATGCAAAGATAACAGCATGGATGGCATCCCTGCGTCCCTTCAACGGAACCGACAATAAGGATCTTTCAGGCGTTACCCCCTCCAAGGTCCGCTACATCGATTTCCAGGAGCGTAAGGATCAGGTCTATTCCTTCTTTGATCCGATCGCCGGGGTCACCACCTACCGCACCCAGCTCTTGATCAACGGATTGCGCTTCAGCGACCCGATTACCGAGAAGCCGGTCAAGAATGCGGTTGAAGACTGGGTGATCATCAACACCACCCCGGATATGCACCCGCTGCACATGCATCTGGTGCGCTTCCAAGTCATCGAGAAGGGGCATATCAAGGCCGGCCCCGGTGGAACTGCCCTTAGTGCTGCGGAACTTGCGCTCCTTACCGAAGCGCCGACCCAGAATCCACCAAATTATATCCGTGCAGACGGCGCCGGTGCGTTGCCTGCGGCCATCCTCAAATACACGGCCTTTGCCAAAAACATCGACCCCGGAAGTTGTACTGATCCTGCCGATCCTGCCACGTGTGTAACAATGGCTTCGGGTACCACCTCAAACAATCTCTATGCCGTTTCCGGCAATGAGACCGGTTGGAAGGACACCGTCAATGTGCCGCCGGCCACGATAAGCTACAACACCAACGGCGCCACCGGCGAGGTTGTCAATCCCGGCTACATTCGGGTCAGGGCATCTTTCGACCTGCCGGTCGGGGCTGCTTCTCCTGCCACCTACATGTACCATTGCCACATTCTTTCCCATGAAGAGCACGAGATGATGAGGCCATTTACCGTACAATAACCGACATGCCGCAGAGCAAAACAATGATGGCCGGGACAACCCGGCCATCATTGTTTAAATTGTCATAACCCCGCGAGTATGGTAGCAGTGTAACGTAAACGTGAGTGAGTTTATCAAAAATGGAGAGATAAAATGCAATTGATACTCAACATACGAAAAACCATGACAATCCTTCTGGCCATCAGCATGCTGCTGGTGGTTTGCAGCTGCACCGGTAAAAAAGATCTTACCGGAAAATGGCAGGGGAAAATGACTTTGCCGGAAACGGGAAAATCCTTGAACGATCTGGAGTTCAATCTGGTTCAGACCGGTGATCAGGTTGGCGGAGCCATGATATTTACCAAGGTCGATGCGGCCAAGGTCAAACTGACCGGTACACGTACCGGGGATGAGGTGAAATTCAATTCCGAATACAAACGGGGGATGTCGATGAGTTTCTCCGGCAAACTGGCAGGCGGATCCAAGATCGCAGGCAATGCGGTGCTCTACTACAACGATCCCAAAATTCCGATAAAACAGGACAACGTCATTCTTGAACTGACCAGATAATTCCGCCATATCTCAAAAGCTGACAAACGCCCGCCATCTTGCGATGATGGACGTTTGTTTTTATAATGTTATTCTTCCGGCATTTATAGTTTCCCGTTCTTCAGATCACGGCTCTTCATCATCGCAAAGATAACCGGCGTCATTATCAGCACATGGATGGCGGAGGTGATCATCCCCCCGATCATCGGCGCGGCAATGGGACGCATAACATCACTGCCGGTTCCGCCGGACCACATGATCGGCAGCAACCCGAAGAGCGCCACAGCAACGGTCATCAGTTTGGGTCGGAGTCTGAGCACGGCTCCTTCGTAGGTTGCTTCGCAGATCGCCTCTTCGGTCAGACTCCCATCCAGTCGCTTACTTTCCAGCGCCTCATGAAGATAGATGATCATGACCACGCCGGTCTCGACTGCGATGCCGTACAGTGCTATGAAACCGACCCATACAGCCACCGACAGATGGTAGTGCAGCAGATACAGCAGATACACCCCCCCCACAAGGGCAAAGGGCACCGAGAGCATTACCATGGCCGCTTCGCGGACCGAGCGAAAGGTAAAATAGAGCAGCGCGAAGATGATCACCAACCCGAGAGGAATCAGGATTTGCAATCGCTGGCGGGCACGGAGCTGGCTTTCCCACTGGCCGGACCAGCTGATGGAGTAGCCGGGCGGCAAACGAAGTTCGCGTTTCAACAGTTCCCTGGCCTCGCCGGCGAAACCACCCATGTCCCGGCCACGCACATTGAGGTAGACCAGTGAGCGAAGCATGCCTCCTTCGCTGTTAATTTCCGGAGGACCGGAAGACGTAGTGACGTTGCTTACAAGTGAGATCGGCACCTGCATGCCGCCGGCGCCTGCCACCGGTATGCGGCGAACGGCGTCGATGGTTTCATGCTGTGTACGGATGAAACGTACTCGAATCGGAAAACGTCCCCGGCCGTTGCCCATGTCCATGATCTCTGAAATTGCCGCTCCGCCCAATGCCGTTTCAATCACGTCCTGTACATCCTGCACCTGCACTCCATAGCGGGAAGCAGCCAGCCGGTTGACGGTGATATCCAGATAGCTGCCGCTGGTGACCCGTTCGGCCACCACATCGGCTGCTCCCGGAATCCGCTTGAGAAGCCTTTCAGCCTGGATCGACAAATCCTGCAGCACAGTAAGGTCGGAGCCGTATATTTTCACCCCCAGATCGGTTCTGATGCCGGTGGAGAGCATGTTGATGCGGTTGATGATCGGCTGAGTCCAGCCGTTGCGCACCCCAACCTGTTGGAGTTTGCCGTCCAGCTCGGCAATAATGTCATCCTTGGTTATTCCCGACCGCCACAGTTCCCTGGGCTTAAGCAGGATAATCGTCTCGAACATGGAGAGCGGAGCCGGATCGGTGGCGGTCTCGGCACGCCCGACCTTGCCCAGTACATTGGTTACCTCTGGTACGCTCTTGATGATCGTATCCTGGACCTGGATCAGGCGCTTTGCTTCGGTGATCGAAATGTTGGGCAACGTGACCGGCATATAGAGCAGCGAACCTTCGTCCAGGTTGGGCATGAACTCACTACCCAGAGAGAAAAAAAGCGGTACGGCAAGCAGCAGGGCGGCCAGGTTGAGGGCGATGACCGTTTTTTTTCTGCGCAGCGACCACCTGATGACCGGGCCGTACAGCCGGATAAAAAAAGCCGATACCGGATTGGCGCTTTCGGGAGCCATCTTTCCGCGCAGCAGGAGATACATCAGCGCCGGCACCAACGTGATGGCGCTGATGGCGGATGCCGCCATGGTGAAAGTTTTAGTGAAGGCAAGGGGATGGAAAAGCTTTCCCTCCTGCCCTTCCAGGAGGAATACCGGCACGAAGGAGAGCACGATGATGACAAGCGAAAAAAAGATCGCCCTGCCGACCTGCCGGGATGAGGCAATGATCACCTCCAGCCGTCTCGCATCGCGATCTTCAGGCGGAAGTTCTGCAAGACGGCGATAACAGTTCTCAACCATTATCACGC
>Ga0118677_10011240_pt1 | contig 13487 bp, 8 predicted proteins | sample AliMusrvi5mmetaG_FD_86154 | JGI IMG/M metagenome (GOLD analysis project Ga0118677, IMG submission 86154)
TTTATATATGAAATAAAAGTATTAATATTACAAAAACAAACTTAGTTAACTCTTATGAATCTATCCGGAAAATCGTTTTCGATTCAGCCAATTGGGGGTAATCTGGATTTCGCGCAGGCAAGACATTTGCTGGACCGGTCTCTTTTTGGTGCGAAAAAAAGTGAGGTAGACTCGCTTGTAGGAAAAAGTATATCGTCGGCTATGGATATCCTTACCCAGATTCCTGCAACACCTTCGCCACCAGTAAATATGTCTGCATTAGACCTGGATGTGCCATTGGGGACAACATGGGTCAATGCAGCTTATAACAACGGCATTTATGACGGATACCGCACAACCAGCCTGCTTTCATGGTGGATTGGGAATATGATGCAACAGGGAATTTCACTGACTGAAAAAATGGTTCTGTTCTGGCATAACCACTTTGTAACTGCAACAAATACTGTAAGTACTGCATCGTTTCTTTATCAATATAATCAATTATTAAGGACATTCGGCCTTGGCAATATTAAACAGCTGGTCCAGGAGATGACCATATCGCCTGCCATGCTGGTTTACCTCAACGGAGAATCAAACATTGCTACTGCTCCCAATGAAAATTACGGTCGGGAACTTTTTGAACTTTTCACGATCGGCAAAGGTCCCCTGATTGCAGATGGTAACTATACCAATTACACTGAATCTGATATTCGGGCGGCGGCAAAAGTTCTGACAGGTTGGAGGGCCGACAGAACAACAGGTAAGTCCTATTATACATCATCACGACACGATAAAACGACGAAAGTTTTTTCCGATGCATTTGGGAAAACAAGCATTTCCAATCTGGAGGGGGAGGAATACAAATCGCTGGTTGAAATGATATTCAGTAAGAAGGAAACCTCCCGTTATTTTGCGCGTAAGATTTATCGCTGGTTCATGTATTACAAAATAGATCAAGCCACTGAAGATCAGATTATAGAACCTCTATCCACGACTCTGTTTAACAACAATTACGAGATAAAACCGATGCTGATTCAGTTGTTTAGCAGCGAACACTTTTTCAGCACCGATTTCCGAGGTTCGCAAATAAAAAATCCGATCGATTTTACCGTTGGGGTTTACAGAAAATCAGAAATTGTTCTTTCACCCACCCTTCTGAATAATTACGAAATCTGGCTATCAATGTACTATTCGTGTGCAAATATGGAGATGACATTAGGCAATCCCCCTGATGTAGCAGGGTGGCCTCAGTATTATAAAGAGCCTTCCTATTACGAATTATGGGTCAATGCAGGAACTGTTCCCCAGCGAACATCCTTCACAGATACAATGATTAAAAGTGGTATAACTAAAAATGGTTTCAAATACATCATCGATCCGTTTGCACTTGCTGCGAAGGTTACCGATCCGTCAGATGCCACAATATTGCTAAACGGTTTGGCACAGATTTTACTGCCTGTTACCCTGAACGCTGCCCAAATCAGTCTGCTCAAAGAGGTGCTTATTCCAGGTTTACCCGATTCTACATGGACGTTTGAATGGTTGAAATATACGACGAATCCAGCGGATGCAACACAAAAAGGGGTGATCAGTAAAAAATTGATAGCGGTGATTTCTACCATTCTCAGGTTGCCTGAATTTTATCTTTGCTAACCTTACAAGCATATTGACATGGAAAGAAGGAAATTTTTAAAGTACGCATCAGCTACCCTTGCCACACCTTTTCTATTTCAGGGACAGTGGATCAATGCGATAGCCAATGATACAATACTGGATAGTTCAAGCGCCTACAATCCGAACCGGAAGCTTGTACTGATTCAGCTTAATGGCGGTAATGACGGATTAAACATGGTTATCCCGATTTCACAGTATGACAACCTGGCAAAAGCACGTGGGAACATTCTGATTCTTCAGTCTCAAATTCTGAAGCTGACTGACGAAACCGGCTTGCACCCTTCGATGCCAGAATTAACCAATATGTATAAAGATGGAAAAGTTCAGATCATCCAGGGGGTAGGTTATCCAAATCCCAATCTTTCACACTTCAGGTCGTCGGATATTCTGAATTCAGCCTCCGATGCAAATACCATCATCAGCTCCGGCTGGATTGGGAGGATGTTATACGACCAATTTTCTTCTTATCCGACAGGATATCCCAATGCTACAAATACCGATCCGTTTGCCCTCACCATTGGATCGACAAGTTCACCTATTTGCCAGGGTGATTTGGCAAATTTCAGTTCAGTTATTTCAAATCTGTCATCATCTTATATAAATTCATCGGTTGTTACCACTTACCCTGATACACCCTTTGGCAAAGAGCTTAGTTTTGTCACTAACACCATGGAACAAACAGAGAGTTATCTTGCAGTGATAAAGGCTGCAGCGGCAAAGGCTAAAACCCTCTCGACACTCTATCCCGTTGCCGGTCAAAATAGTTTAGCCGATCAGCTTAAAATTGTAGCTAACCTGATTGCTGGTGGATTACAGACACAGATTTATATTCTAAGTCTCGGTGGATGGGACACCCATTCGTTACAGGTAGCCAGTTTAACCGACAAGTTAACCGGGGCACAACCCTTGCTGATGAGTAAAGTTTCGAAGGCGATTGCAGCTTTCGTTGATGACCTTACGCTGATGAATAAAGCAGATGAAGTATTGGGGTTTGTATCCACTGAATTTGGGCGGCGTATCAAATCAAATGACAGTCTTGGAACCGATCACGGAACGACCTGGCCGGCAATTATCTTCGGATCGAAAGCGAGTCCTGGTATCGTTGGACAAAATCCGGTTATACCAGCCGTTGTTGGCGTATCTGATAATCTGGCTTTACAAAATGATTTCAGGAGTATCTATACCGGATTTTACAAACAATGGTTCAATCTTGATAATCCGGAAATCCTCCATATCTTAGGTAAATCATTTCCTGAGATCCTGGTTACTTCAATTCCAACAGCTCTTACACCAACCTATACTTTGTCAGATGAAAAACTGAAGTTGTGGCCCAATCCGGTTTATAACAATGCGCAGCTCTCATTTGAATCGGACGGTGATTTATCTCAAATTATGATTTATTCAATGAACGGCCGATTGGTTGAGAACCATCTGCATCAAATATTTCCAGCAGGAAGGCAAGAGATTCCACTTCAGCTTGGTCATCTTGCCCCAGGCGCTTATCTGTTAATACTAAAGAGAAAAAATAGCAGAGAGACATTGAAATTTATTGTTAGATAGTAAATTCGGTTAATAATACTATTTTTGAATTCTTATGCAGAGGTATTTCAAAAATAGTCATCAACGTTCTGCTTTTACAAATAATTAAATTAGAGCCAATTATATATAATATCTTTTAAACAAATCAACCTTATGGATCAGAAAAACCACTCCTCAGTCGATGAATTATCTCCATTTCTTCAAAAACACTCAGCGGTATTACGCCTCTGGCACTGGGTTACTTTTTTAACCTTATCAGCATCGATGATCACAGTTTTATTTGCCTCGACTCTGCTCCAGCCCAGGACAAATATTAAATTGGTGCAGGATCAGCTCCAACGAAAAGGGGTTACAATTAATGAGGAACAGGCTTTCGCCGTTTCCCACAGATTTGAAGATACCATGTGGAATCTCCATAAATTACTTGGTTTCGGACTTGCATTTTTACTGGTATCAAGGTTGGTTATTGAGGTTGTCCAGCCGGGCGAAGAAAAGGTTCGTGTACGTATCAAAAAGGCACTTAACTTAAAGCTGAATAACCCCGGAAATAAATCGATGTACAGACACTATCTGAACGTTAAACGAGGATATTTGGCATTTTATGCCCTCCTTTTTATTATGGCATTCACTGGGCTTTGTCTGGCGTTTGGTCGTGATCTGGCAATTCCTCAGAACCTACATCGGTTGATAAAAACGGTACATAGTCTTTGTCAGTATTTAATGTACGGATTTGTACTGCTTCACCTTGGTGGGGTAATTATTGCCGAAAACGGCAGAGATAAAGGAATTGTATCAGGGATGATTAACGGAAATAAAGATCAGCAATAAATACAATCAATTCCCATTTTGGGTAGTTGGCTTGATGTGGGGTAGTGTAAAGTGAAATGTACTTCCAATTCCTTCTTTACTTTCCGCCCACAAGTTTCCACCTTGGATTTGAATAAAATCCCTGCAAATCATCAATCCTAATCCTGAGCTTAATTCTCCGTCGGTACCTTTGCGATTGGTATTCAAATCAAGACGAAAAAGGTTATCAATCAATTGTTTGTTCATCCCAATTCCCGTGTCCTTAATGGAAATCCTTACCAAATTTTTATCCACAATCCCCGCAGAAATAGAGATATCTCCCCCTTTGGGTGTGAACTTAACCGCGTTTGAGACCAGGTTACGCAGAATAGCATTCAACATATTTATATCAGAAAAAACCTTAAGATCGGCAGGAATATCATATTGAATTTTAATATTTTTATAGTTAGCTCCTTCTACAATTATCTCCAAACTTTCAGAAATTTCCTGCATTAATAAAATTGACGATGGAGAGGATTTTATTAAGCCCCTTTGCATGCGTGACCACTCCAAAAGATTGCTGAGTAAACGGAAAAGATTGGTTGCCGATTTACTCATAAGTACGGTAATCTCATTGATCTCCTTCAGTGTCATGCGATGTAATCCTTTCGACATTAGCTCTGTCAATCCCAGAAATCCGGATAAAGGATTACGCAAATCGTGGGCAATAATGGAAAAATATTTATCTTTCTCCGCATTAATTTGTTGAAGTTCTGAATTTTTCCGTTTCATTTCAGCAATGGCACGTTTACGCCTGGTTATGTCACGAAAAATCGATTGATAGGTTCCATTGGGCATCATCTTTGTTCTGATTTCAATAGATATTTCTGTTCCATCCGGTCGCATTATATTCCGTTCGCTAGTTACCACCACCCCCGGCTCAATCTGGTCTAATTGGCGCGGATATTTTCTCATACTTTCATGATTGTAAATCAGATTGCCAAAATAGGTCCCAATCAGCGATTCACGATCAATTCTCAACATTGAGCACAGACAGGAATTTGCATTAATAATTATCCCTTCATTTGATCCGACAAGGACCCCGTCAACGGCGAGTTCGATTAAATCGCGATAGAGCTCCCTACTCTCAACCAGTTCTTTTTCAGCATTTTTACGTTTGGAGATGTCTCTTGAAACACCGTGTACTTCAATTGTTCCATCTTTGGTATAGAGATATTTACTACTAATTTCTACCCACTTGATGCTTCCGTCTTTACATGGCTGTTGAACCTGATCGACAAAAATATTTCTGATGCCATTTTTAAAATCTGTGATGCGAACGGAAGTTTCAGAATCAATCTTTTTACGAAATTCGGATAATATTGCATCTTCAAGACTTTCAGCCATTGCCTCGGATTCTGTAAATCCACGTAATTGAAACACTGATGGACTTATGTAGGTAAATTTGTTCTTATCCAGATCAAATGTCCATATCACATCAGAGATATTTTCAGCCAATAGCCGGTATTTTTCTTCCCCTAACCTCAGTGCCTCTGTGGTTTGCCTGAGCTCTGTGATATCTTGTACCATACCAACCGAACGGATGATTTTGCCTGAAGTATCTCTCAGATGGCTACATTTTTCATGAACAAACCGAAGCTCACCAGTATCTCTTTTTATAATCCGGTGCCCTATTGCATATCCCTCCTGATCCTCATTGATTGAATAGGAATATGCTTTGTACACTGCCTCCCGATCTTCAGGATGAACCATTTCAATGAATGCATCTATGGTTATTTTGGGAAATTCCTCGCGATATAATCCAAAAATACGATAAACCTCATCAGACCAGACCGATTGTCCGGTCGGGACATCCAGTTCCCAACTTCCCAGATGGGCTATCTCCTGAGTTTTATTCAGAAGTAACTCACTTTTAACTTGTGCCGCCTCTGCCTGCATCCGACCGGTTATATTTCTGGCAAGTGCAGTGGCACCTATAATTTCATTCTTTTCATTTAGGATAGGATTGAAAAAACTCTCATACCATGCCAATTCTGAATCTCCATAAATCCTTATATTCGAATGAGATTCGCCTCTCAAAGCACGATCGTAATTCTGTTTTGCAATTTCACGATCTTCGAATGAGGTAATACAATCCAGAATATTCATCCCTAATTCCACAGATTGATTATAAGCATACTTCATCGACTCATAATGGGCCGTATTAAAATATAAATAACGGTATTGTTGATCTATGGCAAGCACTATAGTATCTTTCTGACTATCAATACTTGACTTCATCATTAACCGAGATCTTAAAAGTATTTCCTCCGCCTTGATCCGGTCTGTGATATCTAATGCCGTCAGCAAATATTGATCTCCATTGTTGTTAATTATTCCGGTCAGCTTGACATTCATGGAATCGCGCTCATTTACCGAAAGTATGATCTCACAAGTTTCACTTACTCTTCGCTCAAACAAATTAGTATAAAACAGATTAAAAATAGGTCTGGTTTTTTCAGAGACAAAGTCGTCAAATCTGGTGTTGATTAATTGGGAACGTTCCTTTCCTAACATTTGAGATCCAAAAAGATTAAGCTCAACAATTTTATTATCTTTGGAAAGGGTAAAATAACCTGCGGGAGCAAAATCGTATAATTCAGCATATTTTTCTCTGGCAGCATCTGCCATATCTTTTGCTTTGATCAACTCTTCATTCTTCAGTTCAAGCTCCATCTGATGCATCTGAAGCTCATTAATCAATTTATAGACTTCTGTATCAAAATATTGCAAACTTCCTTTTATTCCAATTTGTTTCTGCAGTGCTTCGATCTGTTGACGCTTGACCACACCAGCTGATTTGTTGTCCTGATCCATTTGTTAGTTATTAAAGTTAGTTGATCCCCTACAATGGCGTTACAGGTATAAATCAGTCTAACTTTTGGAATTAAATTATTTGTCACAGACTGGAAAGAACATTGATTTCACGTCAATGCTTCAAATATTGGATAAATAAGTCGCTAAAACCGATTGATCACATTTGGACTATGATTTTGTATCAATTGACAGGGAAAAGTAAAATGCTGTACCTTCTCCCTTTTCCGATTCCAGCCGGAACTTTGCATCCATAAATTTCAGAATCCCTTTAATGATGGATAATCCAAGCCCACTACCTTCAAAAGCACGTGTTGCAGAGGTATCTTCCTGCATAAATCTGTCAAATATCATGTCCATGGCGCCATCCTCAATTCCAATTCCGGTGTCTTTTACAAAAAACTCGATGGTTTCCTTGCTTGATGTGAATCCAAATGTGACATCACCCTTAAATGAGAATTTGATGGCATTATCCATTGCCTGAATAAACACCTTTTCAAGCAATGACTGGTCTGACCAAATCGTAACTTCTGTTTGGTCAACAGGCACCAACAAATTCAAATTAAGCCCTTTGGTATCACATTCACCCTGGAATTTATCTTTTATTTCATTTAGTAATTTTATTACACCAACCGGTTTGTAATTGCAAATGAGATTACCCGAAGCAATCATCGATATATCCACATAATCGGTAATCGTTTTAATTAACCGGTTACTTGAATTTTCCATCATAAATAAATATTCCTGCTTCTCCTCTTCTGAAATGTCGGGCATTGCCAAAAGAGTAGCAAAACCAAGAATCCCATTTAATGGTGTACGCACTTCATGGGAAATTGTTTGCAGAAATGCAGATTTTAGCCTGTCGCTGGCCTCTGCTCTATCTTTTGCTTTAGTTAAACTGATATTTAAATTTTCAAGCTGGGCAGTTCTTTCTTTGACCTTCTCTTCCAACAATTGATTCTGGTTGAGTAATTGTTTTTGAAGATGATTGGCATAAAGCAAATTCCTGATTCGCATACCAACTTCAGTCAGATCAAAAGGTTTTATCAGAAAATCGCTTGCTCCTCCCGAAAGCGCCCTTTGTTTTGCTTCAGTAGTAATATCGGCAGTCAGTACCAGGATAGGAAGCAAAGTGCTTGAATTTACAAGAGGCTGTAACAAATCCATTACCTCGAAACCAGACAGATAAGGCATTGAAAGGTCGAGCAGAATCAAATCGGGTTTAAATTGCGAAAACAGAGGGACAACTTCGCGCGGATCGGTAGTTGTTTTTATATTGGTGTACCCCTCAAACTCAAGGAAGCCTTCCAAAAGATCAATATTTGGCTGTTGATCGTCAACAATCAGAATACTGGCATTTTTTAAGTTTATTTTTACCATGATCTTTACTCTAATTACAAATTAACTTTTAAAATCTTAGTTAACACTCAATTCCGGAGCTACATCAAGATATGGAATTGTAAAATAAAAAACTGAACCTTTGTTTTTAACTGATTGTAACCAGATTCGGCCTCCAATTATTTCGACTATTTTTTTAGAGATGGAGAGTCCAAGGCCACTCCCCTCATAATGTCGGGTACTCGAAACATCTTCCTGCATAAAATGATCAAATATAAGAGAGATTGCTTTATCGGTTATACCTATACCGGTGTCCTGCACAAAAAACTCCAGTTCCTCTCTTTTTAGTTCAAACCCAAATGTAATAGTTCCAACATTTGTAAATTTGATTGCGTTGTCAATTAAATGAGAAAGTACCTTTAACAACAATTTATAATCTGATTTTAACAGAAAATGATCATTCTGGTTTGTCATTTTCAGTATTAGTGACAGGTTTTTCAGTTGGCAGGGTTGACGGAATTTGCTATAAATTTCTCTCATTAATTGATCCAGTTCCATTATGGCATTATGCACTTGCATGTTCCCCGAAACAATCTGTGCGATATCCAGATAATTATTCACTGTATTAGCCAGACGTTCGGTGCTGGATTTAAGCACATCGAGGTATTCTTCTTTTTTTTCCTCAGTAAGACTTTTTTTTGCCAGTCTGATGCCAAAACCAAGAATACCATTCAGGGGTGTTCGGATTTCGTGTGAGATGTTTTGCAAAAAAGCAGTTTTCAGCCGATCGCTTGCTTCAGCTTTTTCCTTAGCTACAACCAGATCAATATTTAACTTTTCCAATTCAGCTATTCTTTCCTTAATTCTTTCCTCCAAAATCTGATTTTGATTTTCGAGTTGGCGATAGAGAAATCGACTTTCAAGGAGATTATTAATCCGTAGACCAACCTCAATCAGATCGAAAGGTTTGGCGAGAAAATCTTTTGCCCCGCCAGCCAAGGCATGTTGTTTGGTCTGAACAGAAATATCGGCAGTAAGCACAAGTACAGGCAAATAAGGATTCTGAAGCAACATCGCTTTTAATTGATCCATCACTTCATAACCAGACAAATGAGGCATTATCAGGTCGAGCAAAATCAGATCCGGATAAAATGATTTACAAAGGCTAAGGGCCAAACGCGGATCGGTAGTGGCTTTAATATTTTGGTAACCTGCTATCCCAAGAAATTCTGTAAGCACGTCAATATTTGCCTGCTGATCATCTACAATGAGAATATTGGCCTTTTTCAAGTTTATTTCTACCATGATCTTTACTCTACATTCTTTTCGAAATTCAGTTATTCTTTATTCCATCCCGACATAACCTTAATTACCATCGCTATTTTCTCTTCCAGAATTCGATTCTTTTTTTCCAATTCCTGATGGAGATATCGGGTTTCGAGGAGATTTCTGATTCGAAGAAACACTTCAAGAAAATCAAATGGTTTGGTAATAAAATCTCTGGCTCCCAGTGCCAAAGCCCGCTGCTTGGCACTCGGTGCCATATCGGCAGAAAGGATAAGAACAGGATAATAAGTATCAATGGGAATTAATGGTTTTAGCTGATCCAGAATATCGTATCCGGAAAGTCCTGGCATCATCAAATCAAGTAAAATTAAATCAGGTTGAAACGATTTAAATAAACTTACTGTCATCAGTGGATCAGTTGTCGTCTGAATATTTACAAATCCCTGCATCTTTAGAAATTCCTCGAGAAGATCAATATTAGTTTGTTGATCGTCGACAATCAGAATGTTTGCATTTTTCAAGGTCACATCAATCATTTTCTTTCCTCCTGAAATATATTTGTAAGACTTTATAAATTTATACAACAATACTAAAAAATAACGACTAAAAATTAACTCTTAAAATTTTTTTACATATTATTGTACATTATCTTTTGCCTGTGGTCACCCATTTATCTATCTCCATCAATAGGACAGAAATGTCAAGCGGTTTTGTCAAATAATTCTTTGCACCAGCTTTCATTAACTTTTCGAGTCGTTTTGGCATAGCATCGGCGCTGATTATCACAACCGGGATTAACTTTGTTTTATCTTCCGCCTGAAGAAGGGCAACAACCTGATCTCCTGAAATATCAGGCAGATTTAAATCAAGAAGAATGAGGTCAGGTTCAAATTCAATTGCTAATGGAACAGCCTGCATTCCATTCGAATTGGAAATTAACCGGATATTTGAACGATGCGACAAGAGAATTTGCTCTATGAGCTCAATATTGGAATCGTTATCTTCTATATATAATAACCTACCCATATTACTTTTCCCAAGATGGCTCTGAACCGGGGTGCTGTCTAAGTTCACATAGCTCTTAATAAAAATCTCACTTTGCGGAAGTTCAATCCAGAAAGTACTTCCTTTCCCATGTTTGCTTTCAACGCCAACAGTACCGCCCAAAGCATCCATTAGTTTTTTAACGACTGCAAGACCAAGTCCTGTCCCTTCGGTAGCTGTTTTTTCCGCACCAATACGTTCAAAAGGTTGAAATAGCCTTAAAATGTCGGTAGGAGAAATTCCGGTTCCGGCATCTCTAATAGAAATACGAATATTTACAATTCCGTCCTCCGTTTTTGGTCTGGTTTCTGTTTTAATGATTACTGGATATCCTTCTTTATTATACTTTATTGCATTGCTTAGGAGGTTCAGTAATACTTGTTTTAGACGTTGATGGTCGGACTTTACGCAAAGTTGGTTTTCTGCGGATTTTAAATACTCCAATTTCATCTTTCGCGCATTGGCAAGTGGCTCGACTGAGTCAATCATTTCTCTGATAACGCTATTTAAGAGCAGAGGTTCTGATGAGAGCTCAATATGACCAGCTTCGATGCGCGAGATTTCCAATACTTCGTTAATCAGTTTGAGCAAGTGGTTTCCGCTGTTCAGGATATGACCCACGCTGGTCTCCTGCTGTTTGCTAAGTTCACTCCCCATCTCCAGTAGTTGTGCAAATCCAAGTATTGAATTCATAGGTGTCCGCAACTCATGACTCATGCGTGAGAGGAATTCACTCTTGGCAAGATTCGCTTTCTCTGCCTCGTTTCTTGCATTATTAATTTTTTCAATGAATTGTTTCTTTTCGGTACTGTTAAAAAAAGTAACGACCGCCCCTTCGATTTTACCATTGATAAATATCGGATAAGACCAATATTCAGCAGGAAAGGAGGTTCCATCAAGTCGCCAAAGCACTTCGTTGTCAACATGGGTTCCCTCTCCTTCGATAAACGCTTTGAAAATCAGACAATCATTGACATCCATCAGACTTCCATCAGAATGAGCATAATGGATCAGGTCATGCATATTTTTCCCCAGTAATTGTTCGGAATCGGTAACGCCGAGCATTTGAATACAAGCCTTGTTGGTAAAGGTGCAATTACCTTGAAGATCGATTCCATAAATAGCCTCTGCAGTGGAGTTAAGTAAAATTTCAAACCGTTGTTCACTCTCTCTAAGCTTATGTGTCGATCGTCCAGCCAATTGCTGAGACTTGTGAAGTGTGTTTAACAAGGATAAACCTAAGGCCATTAGCAATAAACTTATCAAAGAACCGCCTGCCAGAATAATTACAACTTTGCTGTTAAAATAAAATTGTTCATGTAACTGTGTAAAATTCAGTATCCATGTTTTACCGTTAAAATTAATAGGTAACGAAATCGTTCGTGAGAGAGAATTACTTGAGTTCAGGGAATCTTTGGCTTGACTATTGTATAGTAATGAATTGGCTGAAATACTTTCATCGTATACCTGTAACTGAATCCGGTCCGATTTGTCAAAATCCCAGCGCCCTAAAATGCCATGCATTAAATCGTTCATCCGGTAAGGACTGTACACCCAGCCCCTGATGGCCATTCGTCGCTGCTCAACAGTAGCTATAGCTATTCCTCTCCGATATACAGGTACATACATCAATGTACCAAATTGCACATCCTGATTTGTTTCCTGGACCAAAATTACTTTTCCGGTGAGTACAGCAAGGTCCGAATCACGCGATAATTCCATCGCCTTCCGCCGGACCGGCTCCGTAAACATATCATAACCAAAAGCGCGTAGGTTTCGATCCGAAAAAGGCTCAATATAAATAATTGAAGTATAAAAATCTCTTTCGCCTGCTGGCTTAATCTTATATTCCGGAAATCCTTCACCTCTAATTTGCTGAATATGTTTTTGCAATTGTTTACCCGATATAATCTGTGAATACCCAACCCCCTGAACACCCGGTAAGTTCCTGCTGATTTTAATATGCTCAATAAATTCTTTCCAATCCCTTCGATTAACTGTATCACACGATCCATAATAGGACGATCCGGAACGTAATAGCAAAGCGTAAGAATGGAGCCGGATAGAAATTTTTGTTTTAATTTCATTGCATACCAATGCAAATTCTTTTTTCTGGTTTTCAACTTCAATGCGTCCGGTTGAAATCGCGGATACAAAAGTCAACAGCAGACCAATTACCAGAATGAGGACAGCTTTCCATCTATTTCTGAAACCAATATTATGAATATAATGGCGATACTTTAATTTGGCGAATATCATCTTACCGGTTTTAATTCCCGGATAATTGAGAAAGAGATCATTTCTGTAGAATTATATGTAAAAATACTTATTTTAATGTATTACAATTTCTTTTCTCTTTTTAAAGCCTCCTCTTTTTATTTTTCATGATCAATGACCCATTTATCGACCTCAAGTAAAAATGCCTTAACTTCCAGTGGTTTTATCAAATAATTCCGGGCGCCGGCATTTAATAATTTTTTGAGTTGGAGTGCCATTGCATCGGCGCTGATAATAACCACCGGGATTTTTTTTGTTTTTTCATCTTCCTGAAGTAGCCTGATTACTTCATCACCATTGATATCCGGCAGATTCAAATCAAGAAGGATCAGATCAGGCTCCAGTTTCAGGGCCAGCGAAACAGCCAGTTTTCCATTCATGTTGGAAACCAGTCTGATATTCGGCCGTTGTGAAATTAGAATTTGTTCGACAAGTTCAATATTGGATGAATTATCTTCGATGTACAAAATAGTACCCCGGGGAAGATCGTTTGCTGATTGTGTCTCTTCCATCGTCATTTTATGATGAGCCTTATTCTGAAGATTTTCAGTACCTGGTAATTCAATCCAGAATGTGGAACCTGCACCAACCACACTCTCTACGCCAATCATCCCTCCCATAGCATTCATCAGTTTTTTGACCACCGAAAGGCCCAGTCCGGTCCCTTCAGTCTGAGTTTTTTCTGCTCC
>Ga0118677_10009065_pt2 | contig 13485 bp, 12 predicted proteins | sample AliMusrvi5mmetaG_FD_86154 | JGI IMG/M metagenome (GOLD analysis project Ga0118677, IMG submission 86154)
AAAAAAGAGCTGAATCTGAAAATTTCATATGCGGCAGGGGGGAGTATGTCAGCAACAAAAAGGGAAAATCTTATCGTAGGTCTTGACATCGGCACGACCAAGATCTGCGCCATCGTAGGTAATATCACTGAAGAAGGCATTGACATTGTAGGAATCGGGACCAGTCCATCCAGTGGGTTGCGTAAAGGTGTGGTAATCAACATTGAAAGTACTGTCGGCGCCATCCGCAAAGCCGTTGATGAAGCCGAGCTCATGGCCGGCTGCGAGATAAAATCTGTCTTTGTCGGCATCGCGGGTGGGCACATCAAAGGATTAAACTCCAACGGCGTCATCGCCATCAAAAACCGTGAGGTTTCCCAGGAAGATGTGCGTCGTGTAATCGATGCGGCGAAGGCTATCAACATCCCGATGGACCGTGAAGTTCTGCATATCCTGCCGCAGGAATTCATCATAGACGAGCAGGACGGAATCCGTGAACCGCTCGGCATGAGCGGCGTACGTCTGGAAGCGAAAGTGCACATAGTCACCGGCGCTGTTGCGAGCGCTCAAAACATTGTCAAGTCATGCAACCGGGCGAACCTGGATGTCGCCGATATCGTACTTGAGCAACTCGCATCCTCCCACGCTGTCCTCTCCGAAGATGAAAAAGAGCTGGGGGTCTGTATGGTAGATATCGGAGGAGGAACAACAGATATTGCCATTTTTGCCGACGGCGCCATTAAGTACACATCTGTAATCGCTCTGGGAGGCAACCAGCTAACTAACGATATCGCCGTCGGCCTTCGCACACCATTTGCAGAAGCAGAAAAGATCAAGCAGAAATACGGCTGTTGTCTCTCCTCACTGGTCGGAAAAGAGGACAAGATTGAGGTGCCAAGCGTCGGCGGACGCAAACCGCGCGAACTGTCGCGCAACGTGCTGTGCGAAATTCTGGGTCCCCGTGTCGAAGAGATATTTGCGCTGGTCAACCGCGAGATCGTAAAATCCGGCCTGGAAGACTCGATCGCCTCAGGCGTTGTTATCACCGGCGGCTCCAGTATTCTGGAGGGGATGCCGGAACTGGCCGAGCAGATTTTCAACCTGCCGGTAAGACGCGGCTTACCTCAAAGTATCGGCGGACTAACCGACGTTGTCAACTCCCCGGTCTATTCGACCGGAGTCGGTCTGGTCATCTACGGAAGCCGTAACTCCGGGGCTCGGGAGTTCCCGACCGGCAAACCGGAAGGGAACCTGTTCGGCACCGTCTTTGGCAGGATGAAAACATGGTTCCGAGAATTTTTCTAAACGAGTTTTGAGTGCCGTTTTTTACAGGCCGCGAGCCAAAAATACTTTGGCAAGCGGCCTGTTTTCTTTTCTGGATATCACTTTTTGCCAGTCTCAATTAGCTAACACTCTGTTTTTTAAAGGCCCCTCTCCAACACAAATTTATTTTATTTTTTCCTTTGATTCTTGTCTAAATAGAGGTTACATTTCATCAACATCTGATGAGTCACTGCCATTGCCAAAGGGGGAAAATGCATGTTTGAATTTGATGAGGCCATTGAACAGAGCGCTGTTATTAAGGTGATCGGTGTTGGCGGCGGCGGCGGAAATGCCGTCAACACCATGATCGCCAGCAATATACATAAAGTAGACTTTATTGTTGCCAATACTGATGCGCAGGCGCTGCGTACATCCAAGGCTGCGGTAAAGCTCCAGCTTGGCCGCCAGCTGACTAAAGGTCTCGGGGCCGGTTCCAAGCCGGAAATCGGCACTGCCGCTGCGCTGGAGAATAAAGAGCAGCTCGTAGAGGCCATAAAAGGATCCGATCTGGTGTTCATCGCTGCCGGCATGGGTGGCGGTACCGGGACAGGCGCTGCGCCGGTAATTGCCGAGGCCGCCCGCGAAACCGGTGTCCTCACCGTGGGTGTCGTCACCAAGCCTTTCACTTACGAAGGCAAGGCCCGCGCAGCCTTGGCCGAACAGGGGATTACCGATCTCAAAAAACACGTTGACTCGCTGATCATCATCCCAAATGATCGGCTTATCAGTCTGGCCAGCCGCAATACGTCCCTCTTTGATGCCTTCAAACCATCCGACGACGTTCTCCGTCAGGCGGTTCAGGGCATTGCCGAGCTTATCACCTCTACCGGACTGATGAATCTCGACTTCGCCGACGTAAAAACCGTTATGAGTGTCCGAGGAATGGCCATGATGGGTATTGGCATCGGCACCGGCGAAAATCGCGCTGCCGATGCGGTAGGCAACGCCATCTCGAGTCCGTTACTTGAAGACAACGATATATCAGGCGCCAAGGGCGTACTGGTCAACATAACCGGTTCGGCCACGATGACAATGGACGATTACAACACTGTCAACCGTATAGTTCACGAGAAGGTACACGAAGACGCCAACATCAAGATCGGTGTTGTCAAGGATGACGAAATGGGTGACACAATAAAGGTCACAGTCATTGCCACCGGCTTCGGCGATCGCTTCGATACAGAAAAAGGGCGGGATTTCCGGAAAAACAGTCTGGCTATAGCCGATAAGCATTCTCCCACCAGAAGCTCGCTCGACAGGCCGACTTTCCAGCGCGATCGCGAGAAAACCGAGAACGTTACCCGTATTCGTCCTACAGTATCATTTATCGAGGAGGATGAAGATCAGTACGATATCCCGACCTTTCTGAGGAAATCAGTCGACTAGTTGTTCTACAGAATGCCAATTACACGCAGGGGGTCGCCATCGCATGGCAGACCCCCTTTTTTTGCCCGGCACTCCAATAATTATCACCAGGTGCCCCCGGTTATTATACATCGTGCGGCCTGTTCACTTGTCATACTGTACTCAGCGGTTAATGCTCTTATGATCTTGGTGAATGCTGCATACACCCCTATTATGTGACGTGGAATCAGGAATTATTTAGCGTGCTTGGCGAGATAACCGGCAACCCCCTCGGCGGTCGGCTTCATAGCCTCCTCACCTTCCTGCCAATTAGCTGGACAGACTTCGCCGTGAGTATCGGAGAACTGGACTGCATCCACCATTCTCAAGGCTTCAACAACACTTCTCCCAAGAGGCAAGTCGTTGATGACGCAGTGGCGCACCTTGCCTGTCGGGTCGATCAGGAAGAGACCGCGAAGTGCCACTGAACCACCGAGCAGGATGCCGTAGGATTTGGCAATCTCCTTGTTCAGATCCTGAACGAGCGGGTACTGGATTTTACCTATGCCGCCGTTTTCTATAGCGGTATTCTTCCACGCCAGGTGAGTGAATTTTGAATCCACAGAAACGCCGATCAGTTCGCAGTTTCTGGTCTTGAACTCGTTCACCTTCCTGTCGAAAGCCAGGATTTCGGAGGGGCAGACGAAGGTAAAGTCGAGCGGGTAGAAGAACAGCAGAACATATTTCCCTTTAAAACTGGAAAGTGTGACGCTGCCGAAACTGTTGTCGGGCATGACCGCCTCTGCGGTAAAATCGGGTGCTTGTTGCGTTACAAGTGTGGTGAGACACATAGTTTTTTCTCCTTTAAAATAAGGTATTGAATATACGGACTCATATACCATCCAATCATACCCATGTCAACAGGATAAAAATACTCTTTTAGTCCTTTTTGACCGCAGGCGAGTCGTGAACTCACCATCCATCCGTCTGTATGGTTCATCATAAAGATCTTCCTTTGGTTGCGCGGCAGCGAGTCAACCGTTGGGCAATCCAGAACGTGAGAGGAGGCAGCAGTGTCATTTGAAGCAATGGCCAGAGGCCCGCGCCAAGCACGAACACCACGGGCATTCGCTCAGTGTACGACCAGCGCCCGGCAGCCAGCGCCGCGTGTTCCACCATTACCGCATACGTCAGCCCCAGAACAGCTGCCGTAGCATAAATGTTCCAGCTGCCGCACAAGCCCCAGCTAGGATCGCCGGCGGCCAGCGCGCCCACCGCGTAAATACTCAGGATGATCCCCACATCACCTACTGCCGCCCGCGTGCAAAAACCGATCGTGCCCGTCCAGGAAGATCCCGCCGTTTCGAAATAGGCGGACATCTGCGCCATTTCCCAGGTTTCGTTCAATACAAAACTCGCTAATACTGTAGTCACAAAAAACCACCCCAACCACCGCCAAGAAAGGCTGCAATGCTCTTTGGAATCGCGTTTTCCGCTGTTCCGAGATTGGTTGACGTGGAGATTGGGCAGAGGGGCGCTTTGGCTGTCAGCAGTCATTTCTTAACATCCAGGACATTACTCAATCTTTTTTCCATACAAATCACCCTGTTCATCTTCGGTCACTGATTAGCGTTAAAAACCGGGCATATATATCTAAACAAAAAACCTCTAACTGAATGTTCAAGCCGGTCGGATAAGGTGTTGCTAAAAAACATAAATCGTAATAGAATACCCTTAGGTGAAGTTGCCCGAGGGTATTTTTATGGTAAAACCCCAAAATAAAGGGCCTAGAATCCCGATCGACAGCTACGGTTTGCAGGTTAATTTCTGCAAGAATCCAGTTTGTCCTAATTTTGGTAGTCCGGCTTCCACTGATCGTCAACCACGGGGGGCTCAAGCCGATACATCAACCAAAGACACTTACACTGTCACTGGAGCTGCAGACAAGCTACAGCTTAAATGTTTGCGATGTGACGAGTACCCACCAATAAAAAGTAATATAGCTATCCGTGAAGAAATTGAACGAATGTCCGATTATCTGGATATTGCACCAGAACCAACCTGCCCCAACGCCCTGTGTGACAATAAACAGAAAGGGCTGTCAACGCCTAAAGCATATAAATGCTTTGGTAAGACCAAGTCTGGTTCTCAGCGCTACCGATGCTTATTGTGTAATGCTACCTTTTCGGTGTCAAACAATCCTACATTCAGACAGAAACAGCCTGCTGTTAACGAGTTGGTCTTTAAGCTTCTGGTCAACAAGATGCCAATGAAGCGGATGTGTGAAACGTCCGGAATCACCATTGACACACTTTACCGAAAGATCAACTTTATCCACAAACAATGCCTAGCTTTCGCAGCAATTCACGAGAGAAAGCTCCACAGTATGAAAATCCCAAGGTTATATATTTCAGTAGACCGGCAGGATTATTCTATCAACTGGAAGCATGCTGATGATAAAAGGAACATTGTCCTAAGCGCTTTGGGCAGTGCCGACAACAAAACCAGCTATGTCTTTGGCATTCACGTAAATTTTGATGCTCGGATTGACGCTGAAAAAGTAGAGGCTGACGCGAAGCAGATTGGTGACTGTGACGTAAGATCGTCTTTTCGCCGTTATGCCAGAGTCTGGCTCGAAAGTGACTATCGAGACTCGATTGACAAATCTCTGGCAAAACGAGCAAAGAAAAAAAGACTGTGCGATACCATTGAAGATGGTTATTCTGTAACAGCCATGCGTGAAAATGTAGAAGATCCTGATGTCCAAACAATAGAAACAATGCTTCCTCCAAAAGGGATGCAGATACATTCGGATTATACACTATATGGACATTTCTTCTTCCTACGGAACCTGTTGGCGAATACAGGAAAGATCCGGTTCTTTCTGGACCAGGAATCCGGGATCAGAGCCGCCTGTCTTTCGGCCTTCTGGACAGATGTCCTCTCCAAGCGGTGTGTCGGTTTATATGTTCACGTCAACAGAGACTTAACTATCTACCAGAAGCGGAACCTTAAAGCACGGAGCGAAAGAGACTTGGCGGATTTTCGGGCGACAAGTGCAGCGTACGAGCCTTTAACGGATTACGATCTTAGGCATATTGTTATAAAGGAAAGACTGCTGGAGCTGGTAGATATTGGCAAATGGCATGATCGATGGTTGTTTTACCCGTTCCCTGATATGAGTGAGCCGGAAAAAGCCATTTGTTGGCTAACTGATTTAAAAGATCGTGCTTATGACGATAATCATTTAGCACACCTCTATAGCAAGGCGACTCTACATGGTATTGATCGGTTCTTTATGCAAATCAGGAGAAGACTGTCACTTCTGGAGAGGCCTATAGCCAGTGCGAGCGCCGAAGGACGAAAATGGTTCGGGTACAGCCCCTACAATCCTGCTATAGTTGGCATAATTTTGGATATTTTCAGAGTTTACTATAATTATGTCGAAGTTGGTGGGGATAAGAAAACACCAGCGATGCGGCTTGAGCTTTCAAAATCCCCACACACGATCAGGGACATACTTGAAACGTCGCCATCAATAAAAAGTACGGCAAATCAAGGTTGTTGAACCCAAAAGATAATTAGTTTGACTTTTGGTTTTTTTTAGGCGAGAATGCGTGAACGTTCACGATAACACACGGAGGTGTTATGACTGATACAACCGCAGCAGCAAGACAGATTAAGCGACTAAGTCGTATGCAGGACAAAGGGATTACCCGTAGTACTGTAATGGTACATGACTGTTGCAAGCCTGCTTTGGAAGCTCTGCGTCCACACCTTATAGATCCGTCAAGTGCTGAACCATTAGAGCAAGCTGTAAGTCTTATTCAAAGTTTAGCTAAACCGATAAATGTCTCCCAAGTAGCTCAGCTCAGTCCTTTTCGCTATCCAGGTGGAAAAACTTGGCTTGTTCCAGAAGTAAGGATTTGGCTCAAAGGTATATCATATCACCCATCTGTGTTTGTTGAGCCATTTGCTGGCGGTGCCATTGTTGGCCTAACAATCGCCGCGGAAAGTTTGGCCGAATCGGTTATTTTAAATGAACTTGATGATGATGTTGCTGCTGTATGGGATGTGGTTATCAATCGCGCAGACTCTGATGCCGACTGGCTCTGTGAACAAATATTGACCTTCCAAGTCAACTTACCGAACGTTCTCGCAATAATAAATACTTGTAATTCGTTAAGCCAAAAAGAGAAAGCTTTTCGAACTATCGTGAAAAACCGCACCCAGCGAGGAGGTATTCTCGCGCCTGGTGCGGGTATCGTCAAAGTAGGGGAAAGTGGGAAAGGGCTTTTATCAAGATGGTATCCGGAGACTCTTGTTAGGCGAATCAAGGCTATTAGAAGTATTCGTGGGATGATCAGATTTGATCAACAAGACGCATTTTCAGTGATATCTCATTACTCAAATGATCCGCATGCAGTGTTCTTTATTGACCCCCCATATACGGCTGGGGGTAAAAAAGCCGGGAGCAGGTTGTATACTCATTCTATTGTTGACCACGAGGCGCTTTTTGCAGCGATGAAAAATACGAAAGGTCAATTTATTATGACTTATGACAATGCTGATGAGGTTAAAAAACTCGCAGCTAATAATGGTTTTAAAGTAAATTATGTACCAATGAAAAATACTCACCATGAGATAATTTACGAGATTTTGATAACCAAAAATTAAGCTCATGAATCAGTCGGTCAAATTTTAAATACTTTGGAGTTTTTGGGACCACCTGACACTAAAACCTGCAATTTTTTTTCAAAAGTTTGTTTGCTAACTGCCTTTGTCGCGTTCAGCGCATCAATGGAATCTATTAGATTTGTGTATAAGTATTTACAGACATATATTTCCCCATTGCTGTCGTAGTCAACAATGATCCAAACGATCTGAGAGTTATCAAGAAGGTCTTGCTCGCTATGAATACCGTTTTGTTTGATGGACAACTCTTTTAGATCACTCATGTTGTCAAAGAAATATCTGTCTATAACTACTACCGTTTTTCTACCCCAATTCGAAAGAACAGGTACCTTCACTTGTAATTGTGGAGCAAGTCTTTTGGCTCCTGAACTTCGATAATCAGGGCGCCGCTTACCAACAGGAAACAACAGGCTACCGTTATCACTATACAAATAAGCCTCAAAATATGGGACCATTGAATCTCCGCTAAAATATAAAGACTGAGTTTCAACAGCACACCAATCAAGTCCGGCTTTTGTTTCTGTAGCCAAAATCCAATCAATACGGCCAGCCATCTTATCACTGTCATCACCAGATGTTGCCGTGTTGAGTTTTTTGAGGAACGGTTCCTCTTTAATAATCCAAGGCTCATCTGTACCTAACACAATTTTGCCAATTTCTCTAAAAATCGCATTTTCCTGCAAAAAACGTTGAGGACATGTTGTGACAACCGGTGATAACTGTATTACTTCACTTGTCATATTTGTCACATGGTTAATTAACTTGTACGGCTGGATACTGCATACCCCGCCACGCTTATTGCATTTGCTATTAGGGATAACTGAGGACATATATGGACAAGCTGGCTTAATCCCTAGACGGCTTAATGACAGTTCAGCAAGATCTCGACGCTGTTCAGATTTGTATTCAGAAATATCTTTTCCATACCATTCACATATTCCCCAAAATTGGGTATCAGGCTGTTGATTTATAGTCATAAGGACCTCAGTAATGTTAGTTGATATTATTGGCTTAGAATTTATATGCATCCTTATAATGACGCAACCAATAATATCACACTATATAGATCATCAGACTGTCCGGCAAAAAACAAGAAAAGCCCATTTTCCAGATGTGATCCGGAGAATGGGCTTGAGTCCTTTTGTTTTTAAACACCTTATCCGACCAGATCAAAACGGCATCAATTCCCTTTTCGCCAGGCTATAGCAACACCTTATCCGACCGGCTTGACTGAATGTTGGAGGCTTTCTTATGTTTCAAATCCAGGATGAATTACTACTTGCGGAGATCTGTACAGTAACGAGCATTCTCTTTTGGCGGCTCTGCGCAACATGGAGCTTTTCTTTTTTAGGCCCTAAATAGCAAGAATTTCTCTTTATGTTGCTCTTTTACGCGGTTCCCTTGTTAATTCTCACTTTAGGTTTAAATTTATTCCCTTTTCATAGAGTGATTCAGCCGGAAGTATGAGGCGGGCTTTGGGACCCGCCTCTGTTTATTGAAATTATTGTTTGTTTAGTGTATCTAAAATTTTATTGGCATCATCCAATTTGGCCTTAAGATTTTTCAGCTCCTCGGCACTGTACTTCTTCTGACCCTTCGCAACTTCAGCGTCCAATCGCTTAATCTTCTCCTGAATAGATTCCGCCTGGAGAGCACATTCTCTCATGCCAGCACCGGTGTCCATCTTCATCCCTGCCTGGTCGGCTGCAAAAGCCGGCATTGCTCCGAAAAAACCAACTGCCATCAGTACTAATAGTAATCTCTTCATATCCTTTTCCTCCCTCTGCAAATTCGGAGAGGCAACTCTCCCGTAATAAAAGTATATGGCAATTTACATGCCAGAGATAAAATGAGGATACTGCGAGTTCAAGAGGCTTGTTTTACGGGATATAATTAAACAAAATGGAGAATAACGAGGAAAAACCCGCCAACAAAATCTGTCATATTTAACTAAGCTGTCATATATGGTGGACGACGTTGGAGTGGCCTTCACACCTAATTCTTCTTGAAGCTATTGAGCCAGTTCCACCCATCGCTAAGTTCCGGGAATGCGGCGCCCAGATGGACCGTCTTGACCGGGTCAGCAGAGGCGATGTTGAGAATGACGCGCTCTTCTACCAGCTCTACCCCAGGGCGTAGTGGATGATTCTTGGCCCCGGCAGTGCTGAATGCGTTGAAGGCGGTCTGGGAGTTGCCGTAGGGTACCAGTTCGTCGCTCTTGTGGTGGTACATCCGCATCGGTCCGGTCGGCACCCAGACGGCGTTCGCATTCAAGGGATCGCGGTACGAGTCGTTCTGCCTGAGGAAGGCGAATTCCGGAGTAGTCACAAGAGTGAGTTTGTCGATAAACTGCTGGGTCAGGACGCTCCTCGGTATAACCAGTTTTACCGGGTTGAAGACCATCCCCATGGCCTCGCTGATCTTGTCCGATTGGTAGGTACCACTAAACAGCGGCGGAATGGTGGTATTAAAGGGTGTCGTCATGGAGGATGCTGGGCTGAAGAGAGCCCCTCCGGAGGCGTAATTGTAGCCGATAAGTAGAAATGGAAGGAAGTAAGGAGCTTTTGAGCTGCTGTTGGAGAGCATGAGCGTGCGCATCTCGCCGGAAAGGTCATGGGGACCGGAGAGCGGGGCCGAGGCCGTGACGGTAAACTCGGCGGCATGATTAAGCTGCAGTTCCCGCGTTGCCGTCATTGTCACGTATCCCCCCTCGGAATACCCAATGAGAAAGAGCTGGCTGTTCCAAGAGCAGGGGGAACTGTTGCTTACGCCGATTATATTGCGGCTTGCCCTGAGCATGTCGACCACTTGCCGCGCCAGTGTGGCGCCGTGTACATAGGGCTGAATGCTTGTGTTATCCCCCAGCCCCTCGTAGTCGGCCATGGCAACAGCATAACCGGTGGAGGCGATTGCAGCTGCCACCATTACTTCCGGATAGTCGGCGGGTCTGTTCAAATGGGCAAGGAACTGAGAGGGCGAATAAGGCCGGTACGGCTCGGTGCCGTGCTGGAACATAAGGATCGGCACCGAAGGTTTGCCACCTGAAAACGATTTCGGGAGGATCAACAGGCCGGTCATGGTGTGAGGCTGGCCGTCGGCTCCTAAGGATTGATAGGTAACCTTCTGCATCTCGAGGGAATAGTTGATGCTGGTAAGAAGCGTGCCGAAGTTGCTCAGAAAACTGACCCAATCCCATCCGCCCAGTGCACGCGCAACGTTCTGCGGATTACTGGCATCGGTGGTAATGCTGGCCAGCAAAACCTTGGGGTCGATTTTGACAACGCTACCGCCACTGGCCTGCTGTGAGGACGAAGGTGAGCCGCACCCTGCTGCGAGGAGAGAAATAGCCATAACTGCCATACGAAGTGCGCGTGAAGCGCCTGTAAACAAATTCATTGTTTTGTCTCCAGATTCATGGTGGTCCGGGTCGAGTTCGGCTGCCAATAATGGATAACAGGGGATTACGAGGAATCCATGTCATAGACCACCGCATGATGCAGCTGCCGAAAGGGGGCACAACAATTGTTGTTGGGGCGACTTCGACACGGCTATAGCCGGATTTTACTCCTTCCCCGTTTTAATAACAACGTCGAACTTTCGAGTGAGCGGCAATACGGCAGATAGACCCAACAGCAGTATTGCTGGAGACTCATTCAACCAGAATATCATCGCCGTCCAACTGTACCGGGAAGGTTTTAAGCTCAAATTCGGGATGATCGGCACACCTGCCGTCTGTCAGGTTGAAGCGGTAGCCATGCCTGGGACAGGATATATAGCCCTCCTTGACGATCGCTGCGTTCAGGGGGGCGCCCTGGTGAGGACATTCGTTCTCAACGGCAAAGATATTCCCCTTGACGTTTACCAGAAGAATTTCCCTGCCGGATACTGATACAACCTTTTTCCCGAAGCTCGGGATCTCGCTGATTTTTGCGACTGATACCATGAATTCGCCCTCCCTTTAAGCGTTGGAATGAATGCGCCAACTTACCCCAGGTATGCATTCCACGTCAAATGCGATTCAAAATAACTGCGACATAAAATCCGGCATACGTGCTTAATTATTAACCAGAAAGGAGTGCCATGAAGAACTTGCCAGCCTGCCTGAATGTAGCCAAAGCAGTTTAAGTTATTGTAATATAGGCATATTGTTCTTATGGCACGCTCCATGCTAAGTGCTTTGCCAACAGTATGTGCAACTTCCAGAAGAGTAATTTGTTGTGGCCAACAACTTTAACCAAGGCAGAACGTGCAGCGATGAGATCAACGAAGCTTTCATCCGATCACCGTTCAAAATCAACGATGAAAAGGAGAGAAAAGATGAAAATCAAAAGCATTCTGGCAACTGCATCTGCAATAGTAGCACTGGCAAGCGGGTCGGCAATGGCAACCCCTTCAACACAGATATGGATACCTTCCACAGATGCAAAGGATTTCAAGAACTTCCACATTGACATTGACAACTACGCCCGATTTTCCTCGCAAACTGACGCTTTAACAAATATGTATAACATCGGCTTGAGCGCCGGAGTGCTCCCGCTCGATAACCTCAAGCTGGAAGTTGGCGTCGATTTCCTCAAACAGGACGTCAAAGCCGCTGACGATCACCCATTCTATTTCAACGCAAAACTAGCCACCCCTGAAGACGCCTTCGGCATTAAAGGGATGCCCGCTTTTGCCGTTGGCGCCTATAATCTCGGCACTGTCTCTGCGACTCAGCAGAACATTGTCTATGGCCTCGTTGCTAAAACACTCCCTGTGGTCGGCCGCATCTCTCTGGGCGGCTACAACGGTTCAGAACAAACTTTGGGTAAAAAGACCAATAACGGCCTGCTCGCTTCCTGGGACCGGAGCATGCCCGAGATTTCCGACAAGCTCTGGTTGGCGGTTGATTACATGAGTGGCAGAAACTACAACGGTGAAATAAGCATTGGCGGGTCCTGGGCCTTCTCAAAACAGATTTCATTGATAGTCGGTGCAGTTTTCTTCAACCCGTTCCAAAGTACGCTCTACGGTGGCAAGCCGACCTTGACAACACAGATCGACATCAGTCTTCCCTAGCAGTTCCTCCTTCTATTCGGGGGTGATGTGGGGTGCCACCCACCCCCGCCTTTTTAGAGGAGTATAAACCATACACGCAGACAAGGAGGTAGGCGCAATGAAACTCATCGAAGCGATAATAAAACCATTCAAACTTGATGAAGTAAAAGATGCCCTCAACGCAATCGGCATCGAAGGGATCACAGTAAGCGAAGTCAAGGGGTTCGGACGCCAGAAAGGGCACACCGAACTATACCGCGGTGCTGAATACGTCGTGGACTTCATCCCCAAAATCAAGTTGGAAATTGCGGTCAGTGACGATCTTGTCAACAAAGTCATAGAAACGATACAAATCGCCGCCAAGACCGGCAGGATCGGTGATGGAAAAATATTCATCATCTCACTTGAAGAAGCGGTCCGGATCAGAACCGGCGAAACAGGCTCCGAAGCGATCTAATAACGACGCGATAACCAATCAGGGGGAATCTCATGAAACTCAAAATTTATCTTGCATCAATAATGCTTGTTATCCTGGCCGGACTGATTCCGATTGCCGCTATGGCCGAAGAAAAGAAAGACGCAGCACCGGCAGCGGCAACCGCCGTGACAACCCCTGCTGCTGTACCGGCAACTATACCGGCAGCTTCCACAGCAGATGCCGCAAAACCTGCTGACGCAGTAGCCACTGCAGCCGCAGCACCGGCCACGCCGCCGGATGTCAAACCGGTTCTCAACACCGGCGACACCGCCTGGATGCTCGCCTCTTCAGCCCTTGTTCTGCTGATGATTCCCGGCCTGGCACTGTTCTACGGCGGCATGGTCCGTCAGAAAAATGTTCTTTCCACTATGATGCACTCATTTGTAGCCATGGGAATCGTCGGTGTACAGTGGGCTGTTATCGGATATTCCCTTGCCTTCGGTCCTGACATGGGAGGGATGGGTCTGGTCGGAGATTTCAGCAAGTATATGCTGAACGGCCTGATCATCATGAAAGATGCCACCAGCGGCACCGTCGAGTGGGCTCTGTTCCAGAACTATACCAAGGAACCGGGCGCCATCCCTGAGCTTGTATTCGCCATGTACCAGGCAATGTTCGCCATTATAACC
>Ga0118677_10011242_pt1 | contig 13485 bp, 10 predicted proteins | sample AliMusrvi5mmetaG_FD_86154 | JGI IMG/M metagenome (GOLD analysis project Ga0118677, IMG submission 86154)
GTGAGGAATTGGCAATCATGGAGCATGTCGTTGGGTCAATTGAAGTTATTTGTGGATCAATGTTTTGTGGAAAAACCGAGGAGTTAATTCGCCGTTTGCGCCGGGCTGTGATTGCTAAAAGGAATGTCCAGGTTTTTAAACCATCGATTGATGTCCGTTACAGCGTTGAAAAGGTAAAATCGCATGCCGGGAATGATTTTGAGGCAAAACCGATTCATAACGCAGGAGAGATCCTGGATTACCTTGATCCCCAAACGGAAGTGGTGGGAATTGATGAAGCCCAATTCTTAGGCCCGGAAATTGTGGAAATTGTCACAATCCTTGCCGAAAAAAATTTAAGGGTGATTGTCGCCGGTTTGGACCAGGATTTCAGGGGTGAGCCCTTTGGAAGCATGCCAATTTTGTTAACCATTGCAGAAAAAGTGGATAAACTGCAAGCGATTTGCATGGTTTGTGGGGAACCTGCCAGCCGTACGCAGCGTATTGTTAATGGCAGTCCGGCACGTTACCACGACCCGGTGGTGATTGTCGGAGCCTCAGAATTGTACGAAGCCAGATGTCGTAAACACCATGATGTTCCACGCGACTAAATAGAAAGGCCAGGCTAATGAAAGATTATCATGATTTTTTAGGGGAAATATTAATTTCAGAAACAGATCTGAAACAACGGATTGCAGCATTAGGCGCAGAAATCAGCCGGGATTATGCTGGCAAACCCTTGCTGTTGGTCTGTATTTTGAGAGGCGGCGTTATGTTCCTGACGGACTTGATGCGCCAGATCACCATTCCTCACATGATTGAATTTATGGCTGTTTCTTCTTACGGCAGCGGAAAAAGGGAAACGACCGGGCGAGTGCGGATCACACTGGATTTAAACACAGATATCCGCGACAAGGATGTGCTGATTGTGGAAGACATCATTGATAGCGGGCACACCCTGGCCCACGTCATTGATTTACTGTCTGTGCGCAAACCCAAAAGCGTTTACATTTGTGCCTTGTTGGATAAAGCGGAACGCAGGGAAGTGCAGGTCCCAATTCGGTATACTGGTTTTACTATTCCGAATAAATTCGTATTTGGTTATGGGTTGGACCTGGATGAATACTACCGAAACCTCCCGTTTGTGGGAGTGGTGGATTTGGCACGCTACCAGCCTGATTCAGATTAAGGTGGCAGCCCGCGCGGGACGTTTTGAAGATGTACTAAATGCGGTGGCCGGCCAGGCTTCGCCTGATCAACCTGTTTACCTGGTGGGAGGTGCGGTACGCGATTATCTGCTTGGTCGCCCCATCTATGACTGGGATTTTGTGTTGGAGGGCGATGTACGGCCTATCAGTAAAAAAATAGCCAACCTATTTGGGGGAGCCTATTACTTACTGGACGAGGAACGCAACATATCGCGCGTGATTATTGATTTCCAGGGTGAAAAACTGGTGCTGGATTTCGCCGCTTCCAGGGCGGATTCACTGGCGGGAGACCTGGAAAAGCGGGATTATACGATAAACGCGATGGCCATGGATATCACAGCCCCGGGGCAAATCATTGATCCATTGGGTGGGAAACAAGACCTGTTTGATCAAAAAATCCATTTTTGCCAACCGGATAGTATTAAAAGCGACCCGGTGAGGATTTTGAGGGGTATCCGTTTATGTATGAGCCTCGGGTTCCAGCTGGAAAACAGCACCGAACAGGTGCTGCGTGCAGCGGTTCCACTCTTAACCACGGTGTCCACCGAAAGAAAAAGAGACGAATTATTTAAAATATTGGGCCTGGGCCGCAGTAAAACATCCCTGGAAATGATGGATGAAATGGGAATACTCCAGATTCTGCTGCCGGAGGAGATGCAAATAAAAGACGTTGAGCAGAGTCCTCCTCACAAATTTGATGTTTGGGAACATACTTTAGAAACATTATTCTATCTGGATATTCTGCTGGACGGAATATTATCGAGTGGAAGAGAAGCTGTTGCGCACGTTGAAACCCAAGCATGGATGAATGAACCGCTGATGAAATTTCAGCCTGGTTTGGAGAACCATTTTCAACGTGAGCTGCCTTCAGGCAGATCACGGAGGTCCCTGCTGCTCTTTTCTGCTTTAATGCATGATATCGGTAAACCAGGGCGGAAAATCAAAACAGTAACAGGGCGCATCCGCTTCCTGGGTCACGAGCACCTTGGCTCCGAATTGGCCGAGCAAGTTGCCTGGAATTGGGCATTGAGCAATGATGAGGTTGTGTATATTAAACAGATCGTTGGACAGCATATGCGGATCCATTCGATGACCAGGGCGGACCAACTCCCTGACCGGCGCGCTATTCACCGGTTTTTCAGAGATAGCGGCGAAAACGGGGTGGATATTTGTATTCTTACCCTGGCAGACAGCCTCGCGACCTATGGCGGAATGGTGCCTCAGGACCTCTGGAAAAACCAGTCCGCAATATGTGATAGTCTATTGGAAACCTGGTTTGAAAAGAAAAAAGAGGTTGTTAATCCGCCAAAACTCCTTTCGGGGAATGATATTATGCAAATGTTAAATCTTCGACCCGGCCCGGTGATCGGCAGGATTGTTTTGGACCTGCGTGAAGCCCAGGGTGCAGGTGAGGTATTGACAGTTGAGGATGCAGTAAATTATATTAGGGGGTGGACGCTTAAGCAGGTTGAAGGAGAATCTTATGACAACATTTCATCCAGTTGAATTGGATTTTGAGGAATCAGGCCAGGGATACCCACTCGTCCTTTTGCATGGTTTTCCACTAAACCGGGCCATCTGGTACCCGCTGCTTCCTTTTCTGACTCCTCATTTAAGGGTCATCCTTCCGGATATGCGTGGATTTGGGAAATCTCCTCTTGGAAATGAACCATCCACAATGCGCCTGATGGCGGAAGACCTGTGTGTATTACTCGACAAGTTGAAGATCGAGAAATGCCTTCTGGCAGGTCATTCGATGGGGGGGTATATCAGCCTGGCTTTTGCGAATTCATATCCCCATAAATTGTCGGGGTTGGGCCTTATCGCCACCCAGGCGGCAAATGACACACCCGAAAAACACCAGGCAAGATTTAAGACGATTGAAAGTATTAAAAAACACGGCACAAAAACCCTTGTAAAGGACATGCCAGCCATCCTAACCAATCATACGGACCTTTATCCGACCATAGCGGCAATTATTGCTGATTCAAACGCAGAAGGGTTGATGAATGCGCTAAAAGGAATGGCTGAACGCCCGGATTTTACGGAAGTCCTTCCGAATATTTCTGCACCAACAGTCATTATTGCCGGGGAGGAAGACACAATTGTTCCGCGGGAAAGAGTGGATATGATGGCCAGGTTGATCGGAAGAAACTGGGTGGTCGAGGTGCCCGGAGGATGCCATATGCCGATGATGGAAGCCCCTGAAATTGTTGCAAAGGGCCTGCTGGATCTGGCTCAAATACGGAAGTAAGTAAAAAAAATTATAAACCGCCCGGATGGGCGGTTTATTTTTTATTGATTGGCGATCAGGGGTAAATCTCATCGAGAAACGGCTCGTAAAAACAACGGCAGCCATTTTCATGGGAACAACCCGGAGTGGGCAGCTGGGGTAGCGTGTCTTTGGTGTAATTTCCACGCATTTGCTGACATGCAGGGCAGGCATCTTCCGAAACGGTTAAACGAATGGAAGAGATCCGTGGATTATTCTTGAATTTTTGATACGCGACAGTTGTTACTGAGTTTTCTCCCAGGTCGGCATGGCAACTGGGGCAGTAAGTTGCTGTATCTGGGGATTGGGTATTACACCGGGAACAGGTTTGCACAATCACACCTCGCAATTAAGTTTAACAATATTCTACACCAAATTTGCAAATTAGAATGCGATTGGTCAGGAATATAAGTTGACACGCCTGAGGGTCTTATTGATTTTTGCGTTTAAAATCTCGTATGAAATGGGCTTTACCAAAAAATCATCGGCACCTGCATCCAGGATTTGGGCAATGAAGTGCGGGTTATTGGACACAGAAAGCACAAGGACCGGTGTGGTTGTAAAAGAACGGATGGTTGAACATATATCCATTCCAGCATCTGGAGATAAAGTAATATCCGCAAGGATAATATCTGGTTTTAATCTGGAAATCGTTTTTTTAGCCTGTTGGAATAAGCAGGAGAAAGTGGAAAAAGGAGAAGGAGATGGAAATAAGGTTTTTATAAATTCGATTGATGAAAGGTTATCACCAACGATCAATAAGTTCATTGAGGTCTCCAATTGTTTTTGAACATACCTCTAATTATTATTGATTTTACCGATATTGAACCTTTCAATTGATTTACAAAAAAAGGTCCTTTGGGATTTCCCGTGGTAAAGGTTTTATGTGGGGGATAATTTTGGGCGAAGCCCAAAATTATCCCCCACACCTACTGAAAATTCCAGAATTAAAAAAAGTCAGGCCAGAATGGCGCGGGCATCCAGCGCCAGAGTTCCGTGTTTTTCTCCGAGAACCAGAAGCGGATTGATTTCGATTTCAAGTATTTCAGGGTAATCCAGGCTGATTTGCGCCAGCTTTAAAATGCAGTCGACGACTGATTCAGTATCTGCCGGCGGGTGACCGCGAAGGCCTTTCAAGAGAATCCCCGTTTTAGTTTCAAGAACCATGTTATATGCGTACGTCTTTGTGAGGGGAGCTATGCGGAAAGAGACATCTTTAAACAGCTCCACATAGATTCCGCCCATTCCAAACATCAGCATTGGCCCAAACTGGGGATCGCGTTTCATCCCAATGATCACTTCCTGCCCTTTTGGGGCCATCGGTTCTATGAGGACTCCTTCCACCACTGCGGTGGACTTATAATTGCGGATATTTGCGATAATTTCCCGGTATCCGGCCCGACCTTGGTCGGCACCCGTTAGATTAAGTTTGATGCCCCCTGCGTCCGATTTATGCAGGATATCAGGTGAAACGATTTTCATCGCGACAGGGGTGTTCATTTTTTGCATCATTTCAGCCGCTTCGTCCTCTGTATGCGCTATTTCTGCCTGGACAATGGGGATGCCATAGGATGCAAGCAGCGGGCGAATGCGAGCCTCACCGATTTCTTTACTGGACAAATCGGTCACCAGGGTTTTTAAGGGGGCCGGTCGCACGGATTGTTTTTGCCAGGTCAGGTCGGCCACAGCGGACTTTATTTGAAAACTGGCAACCATCGCCCCAATGACCGGCCCAATTTGTTCAGGATATTGGTACGTGGGGATATGATATTGGGATAAAATGCCGCGGGCCTGGCCAATGCTGAAGTCACCCATAATACAGGCCAGGACAGGCTTGTCAAATCTGGAAGCAGCCTCTCCAATCGCCCTGGCGATTTCATCCGGATTAACCACAGACGTGGGGACATGGATGGCCAGAACAGCATCTACAAGTTCATCTTCCAGGCACTTTTCGACTGCAAAACCATAATCAGAAGGCTCTGCTCCGCCCAACATATCCACCGGGTTTGAAATCTGGGCGCTTGGGTTTAATCTCCTTCTTAAGTCCGCGCGGGTTGATTCTGAAAGGGTTGCCAGTTGAATATTGTTGTTTGAAAGGCTGTCAGATGCCAGGGCCGCCGGGCCGCCTGAATTTGTAATGATGACGACGCGGTTATGCGTGGGAAGTGGCTGGGCCGCCAGGGCATGGGAAATATTGACCAGTTCCATTGCGGATTTGACCATGATCACGCCGCTTTGTTTAAAGGCTGCTTCATAGGCTGATAGCGAACCGGCCAGAGAGCCTGTGTGTGATGAAACGGCCCTTGCCCCGGCTTCAGTCTGGCCTGCTTTTAATAACACGATGGGTTTTACTTTGGAAATGGAGCGGCATACCTGTATAAATCTTTGCCCATCGCGAATTGCTTCAACATAACAGGCAATCACCTTTGTGTTGGGTTCCTGGCCCAGGTATTCGATCATATCCGTTTCAGTGACATCAGCCTCATTCCCCAGGCTGATAAAATGTGAAAATCCGATCCCTTTGCCGCAAACAAGGTCAACAATTGCACCGCAGACAGCCCCGGATTGGGAGACAAAGCCAATTGGCCCCTTATCCGGCACGCCGCGGATGAAGGTTGTATTTAATCCGCTGAACAGGTCCATTGTCCCCACACAGTTTGGGCCAACCATGCGCATGCCGTACTGGTGGGCAATTTTAACGCATTCTTTTTCGAGTTCGGCCCCTTCCGGGCTGACTTCTTTAAATCCGCCGGATATGACCGTGACAACTTTAAGGCCGCGTTTTCCGCAGGCGCTGATTGCATCCACTACCATGGGCGCTGGCAGAACAATCACTGCCAGTTCAACCGGGTCGGGAACCGCAGAAATATCCGGATAACAGGTTACCCCCAGTATTTCCGTGTTGGTCGGATTGACGGGATAAACTTTCCCTTGATACCCCAGTTCGATCATGTTTTTTAAAATGCCATGACTGAGTTTTGCCGGGTTCGAAGATGCGCCGATGAGCGCAACCCCTTTGGATTTAAAAAAGTATTCCATCGAATGGGCCATCAAATCTCCTTTCCTTGCTGTTCAGAAATCTAAAATATTATACATGGGTGATAGAACCCGCGCCAATGGATATGAGATATGACATATAAAAAGGTTATTTAAGTCAGGAATCGTCAAAAAAAGACAAAAAAGAGTTGGCATTATTGTCGAAGGTAGGTAAAATCAAAGCAAATACCATAAATAAAGCCCCCATTGTCATAATAAATTATTTAAAAAATCCATTTTTAAGGAGCAGGTAAATGAATTCTTTGTTTCTCTCGCAACTGCAATTTGCAGTTACCACTGTGTACCATTTTTTCTTTGTCCCATTAACCCTGGGACTATCCGTTCTGACAGCAATAATGGAAACATTATACGTCCAGAAGGGTGATGAAAACTATAAGAAAATGGCAAAGTTTTGGGGAAAATTATTCCTGATCAATTTTGCAATGGGCGTGGTAACCGGTATTGTCCAGGAATTCCAGTTTGGAATGAACTGGTCTGAGTATTCGCGCTTTGTCGGGGATATTTTCGGCGCTCCCCTGGCGGTCGAGGCCTTGCTGGCATTCTTCCTCGAATCAACCTTCCTCGGTTTATGGATATTTGGCTGGGACCGGGTGTCAAAAAGGGTCCATTTGCTGGCCATCTGGCTTGTTGCAATTGGCTCAAACATCTCTGCTTTCTGGATTTTAGCAGCCAATTCTTTCATGCAAAACCCGGTGGGATACGGATTGGAAAACGGGCGCCTGGTTATGAAAGATTTCTTTGCGCTGCTGACCAACCAGTATGTCTGGGGCCAGTTTCCTCACGTCATATTTTCGGGCCTTGTGACAGCCGCATTCTTTATCATTGGCATCAGCGGTTATCATCTTTTAAGAAAACAGAATTTAGACTTCTATAACCGCTCGATGAAAATTGCGGTCATAGTCGGCCTGATTGGCATCGTGGGTGTGATTATCATGGGAGATTCACAGTCAAAACGCCTGGTCAGGGTTCAACCGATGAAACTTGCTGCCGCAGAAGGTTTATTAAAGACAGAAAACCCGGCAAGCCTGTCCCTGTTCACCATTATTGATGCTGACGCCGGGAAACAAATGATGCATATCGAGCTTCCGAGTGTCTTAAGCTTCCTGGCTTTCAATTCATTTGACGGCGAGGTAAAAGGCATTTTAGACCTTCAACAGGAGTATACACAGAAGTACGGCGCGGGAAACTATATCCCCAACCTGTTCATGTCATATTGGACATTTAGAATCATGGTTGGACTTGGTTTCCTGATGCTGGCGATCCTGATTGTGCTCCTGGTTTATATAATGCGTAAACAATCACTGCCTTCATGGAAATGGCTGACGGTATTATTCCCCTGGGTGATCAGTTTCCCCTATATTGCCAACAGCACCGGATGGCTCCTGACGGAGTTGGGACGCCAACCCTGGATTGTTTATGGTTTGATGAAGACTTCAGACGGCGTCTCCATTGTGGTGGACGGGGGCGAAGTCCTGGCAACATTAATATTATTTACCCTGGTTTACGGTGTTTTGATGGTAGCTGATGTCTACCTGCTGGTCAAATATGCCAAGGCGGGACCCCAGGAAAACGATCTTGTGGTGGAAGCATAGGGGCATAAGGAGATTAAAATGGATCTGAACATACTCTGGTTTCTTTTGGTAGGCGTGTTATTTGTCGGTTATTTTGTCCTGGAAGGTTTTGATTACGGCGTGGGAATCCTCCTGCCCTTCCTTGGTAAAAATGATGTTCAAAGGCGTGTGATTATCAATACAATTGGACCCCATTGGGATGGAAACGAAGTCTGGCTGCTGACTGGCGGCGGCGCGATTTTTGCTGCCTTTTCAGGCTGGTATGCCACCGTGTTCAGCGGTTTTTACCTGCCGCTGTTCCTGATCCTGCTTGGTTTGATTTTCCGCGGAGTGGCCCTTGAATTCAGGAGCAAAGATGACAACCCGGTTTGGCGCAGTTCCTGGGATTGGGCAATTTGTGTTGGCAGTTTTCTCCCGGCGCTGTTATGGGGTGTGGCGTTTGCAAACTTTGTTATTGGCGTACCCATCAATGCAGCCCACCAATATGTGGGCGGATTCTGGAACCTTTTGAACCCCTATGCACTGGTTGGCGGCGTAATTTCCTTGCTTGGTTTTATTTTACACGGCGCCGTTTTCCTGTCATTGAAAACAACGGGTTCGATTATGGAATCTGCCAGGGAGATTGCAAAAAAGGTCTTCCCGTTTCTTTTGGGCGCCATGGTCATTTTTGTAATCCTTTCCGTGGTTTTGGTTAATTTCTCAGTGCTTGCCATCGTCGTCGCAAGCCTGGCCGTGATTGTTTTCCTGGTGAGCGGCTGGATGGTGCGCCAGAATCGGGTGGGCCTGGGGTTCATCCTGAGCGCCGCTACCATTTTGCTCTCGACAGCCGCCATTTTTGTGCAGTTATTTCCCCGCGTTCTGGTGTCCAACCTGAACCCGGCATGGAGCCTTACCATTTATAATTCTTCATCCAGCCAGTATACGCTGACGATCATGAGCATTGTTGCCTTGATCTTTGTCCCGATTGTGCTGGCATACCAGATTTGGACCTACTGGCTGTTCAAAAAACGTGTGACCGAAAAGATGAAACTGGAATACTAAAAGACATCCCTTCGATCTAAGGTTATTTAGGTATAATGGTAAATGGTTTTTATCGACCGTTTACCATTATTCCATTAAAATCAAAAAAACTTCAACCAGGGAGCGATTATGTGTGATTGCAGTGAGAAGAAAATAATCAAAACCGAAAAAGGCCCTAAAGCCATTGGGCCTTATTCTGCAGCAACCGTTGTTAATCATTTTGTATATACTTCCGGGCAGATTGGCCTGATTCCAGAAACCGGTCTTCTGGTTGAAGGTGGATTGGAAGTAGAAACCCGCCAGGTTTTGTTCAACTTGAAAACCATCCTTGAGGAATCGGGGAGCGACCTTGAACATGTGATGAAAACGACCGTTTTTCTTAAGGATATTAACGATTTTGCCAAAATGAATTCGATTTATGGCGATTTCTTTAATGTAAATCCTCCGGCGCGTTCAGCCATCCAGGTGGCTGCCCTGCCAAAAGGCGCACTGATCGAAATTGAGGCTGTAGCCGTCCTGACACATTGCGAATGCTGTGAAAATGGTTGTGATTGCGAATGTGAATGTGATTGTGAAGAAGGGAAAGATTGTTGCTGCAGCACCGGTACTGAGAAATAGTTGTTAATATCCGATGGCCCAGGTTTCAATCATTATCCCCTGTTACAACGAAGAGAAGACCATCCATCTTCTGCTTGAGTCTTTGCTTGAGCAGACTTATCCGGTCGAGGAAATGGAAGTCATTATTTCAGACGGCAATTCACAGGATAAAACCCGGGAGGTGATCCGCCTTTTCCAGGCAGACCATCCGCAGTTAATTATCAAGATGGTTGAAAACCCCAGGCGCAATATCCCTTCCGCGTTAAATACGGCGATTAAAAATGCCAGTGGAGAATTTATTGTCCGTTTGGATGCGCATTCGGTGCCTGATAAAAATTATATTCAATTTTGTTTGAAGGATTTGCAGTCTGGAAAAGGGGATAACGTTGGTGGGGTCTGGGATATCCGCCCATCCAACGCCAGTTTGATGGCAAAATGCATCTCCATTGGAGCCCAACACCGGCTTGGCGTGGGTGATGCGCGTTACCGTTATACAACCGAAGCCGGCGAAGTGGATACAGTTCCTTTCGGTTCGTTCTACCGATCCCTTTTTGAGCGCGTCGGCGCTTTTGATGAAACCCTACTGACCAATGAGGATTACGAATTAAACGTGAGAATCCGTAAAAGCGGGGGCCGAATCTGGCTGAATCCGGCCATCAGGGCAGTTTACTTTTCGCGCCCCGATTTACACGCGCTTGCCGTCCAATACTGGCGTTACGGCTTATGGAAGTGGCGGATGCTGCGTTTGAACCCGGGCACCCTGCGCTGGCGGCAGGCTCTGCCCCCTGTTTTTGTATTAAGCTTAAGCATCTTGTTTATTGGCGCTTTATTTAATCCATTTTTTCGAATTCTATTCGCAACGGAGATATTGTTTTATCTTATAAGCCTGATTTTAGGGACGCTGCCGGAGAGTTTTCGAAATCATGATCTGCGCATTGGCCCCGGGGTGTGTGCGGCAATAATGACCATGCACATTGCCTGGGGTGCAGGTTTTCTCTGGAGCATGGTAAAATCAATCTTTGTCAGGTAAACAGATCAAATGAGCCAGATGAAATTAGATAATAAACCCATTGGTTGGCGTCTGAAATCAAGTGAACGCTGGTTCATTCTTTTCAGCGGTGACATCATTTTCAGCTCTTTATCCATCGTAGTGGCGATCTATTTTTGGGCGAGGCAGGATTGGCTTTTATCAGACTGGGCGAATTTTCTCCGGGTGCGCGTGCCGTTCTGGTTTTACTTATTGCCCATTATTTGGATTATTCTGCTGATCGAACTATACGATGTGCGCCGCGCTGCACGCCAGTCTGAAGTGTTCAAGGGAACAGGCATCGCTGCATTAGCAAGCCTGGGCATTTACCTGCTGGTATTTTTTATTTCAGAACCCCGGGATTTGCCAAGATTTGGTGTGCTAATTTTTATCATCACAACTTCTTTATTAACTTTAATCTGGCGTTCCATTTATATTCGAATATTTACAGCCCCCCTTTTTATGCGCCGGGTTCTGATCATCGGGGCGGGCAAAGCGGGCAGCGCCATGGTGAAGGTATTTAAAGAGATTCGGCCTCCCCCGTTTCACCTGATTGGCCTGATTGACGATGACCCCGATAAAATCGGTTCCGAAATCGATGATTTTCCAGTTTTAGGAGGGTGGGCGAAAATCATGCCTCTGGTGGAGTCCGAAATGGTCACAGACCTCATCTTTGCCATATCCGGAGATATGTCTGCGGATATGCTGCGCGAGGTGATCGCTGCCGGAGAATCGGGGGTGGAAATTACCACAATGCCGATCATCTATGAAGAATTGTTAAACAGGGTGCCAATTGCATGGCTGCAATCCGACTGGATTTTACGATACCTGGTAGACCAAATGCGAGTGGGCGGTTTTTATGAGATTTTGAAGCGAATAATGGATATTGCCGGCAGCCTGGCTGGTTTATTCTTTATGATTCTAGCATTTCCCATTATTGGCCTGGCCATTGCTCTGGATAATGGCTTCCCAATTTTTTACTACCAGGAACGGGTTGGAAAAAATGGGCGAAGTTATCGGATGTATAAATTCCGCACAATGATTAAGGATGCTGAAAAAGACGGCATGCAAGTGACCATTCAAAATGATCAGCGGATTACGCGCGTTGGATGGATTTTACGTAAAACGCATATTGATGAATTCCCCCAATTTTTTAATGTACTGATTGGGGACATGAGCCTGGTTGGCCCGCGGGCAGAACGCCAGGAAATCATGGAAAAATTGCAGCTCAAAATTCCATTTTACCGGGCCAGATTAATGGTGCGCCCCGGGTTAACCGGATGGGCTCAGGTCAATTTTGGTTATGCTTCCAATGCTGAAGCAAATGCGATAAAAACAGAGTATGACCTTTATTATATAAAGAACCGCAACCTCCTGTTGGATATCACCACCCTGCTCAAAACGCCGGGGACGGTAATTGGATTTAGAGGACAATGAAGACAAAAGTGAACGTCCGAAATCGTTATGTCCTGCTGGGAGACGTTATTTTATTGATCGTTTCTGTCGCTGCCAGCTATATTTTGAGGCTGGAACTTGGTCCCGCTTTCAGCTTTTACCTTCCGTCGGCTTACTGGATGGTTTTGATTGTACTGGCAATAAAACCCCTGGTTTATTATTATTTTGGCCTTTACCGCAGGTTATGGATTTATGCCAGTATCCAGGAATTAAAATTAATTGCTGCGGCTGTTACAACTGCTTCTCTGATCGTATCGACGATCATGATTATTCTTTTTATGTTTAATGTTTTCGTTGGTTTTCCCCGTTCCGTTCTGGTCATAGACTGGCTGCTTTCCTTGCTGCTGGTGGGGGGGCTGCGATTTATCATCAGGCTGGTCGCAGAAAATCAAAGCGTGCTTGTTCCAACGGGGTATTCCCGCCTGAAACAGGTTTTGATTGTGGGAGCTGGTGATGCGGGGGCCATGGTGGTGAAAGAACTACAAAAAAACCCGCAACTGCACCAAAATCCAGTCGGTTTCCTGGATGACAATCCTTCAAAGTTTAAACAACAAATATATGGTGTTCCTGTGGTCGGTTCGTTAAAAGATTTATCCAGTGTTTTGGAACGGGATCAAATCGACGAAGTTGTGGTCGCCATCCCGAGCGCTCCGGGAAAAGTCATTCGCCTGGTTTCGGATGTGTGCCGGTTGAAAGGTATTCCGTTTAAAACCATGCCGGGAATATATGAACTTTTGGGCGGTAAAGTTAATGTTAACCGGCTCAGAGATGTGGATATCACGGATTTGCTGCGCAGAGACCCCGCCCGGGTTAAGGAAGAAAAAATCCAGGAGACCATTGGCGGGAAGGTGATCCTGGTGACCGGGGCTGGTGGATCTATTGGCCAGGAACTTTGCCGCCAGATAGCCCGGATGGAACCGGCAGAACTGGTGATGCTTGGACACGGCGAAAACAGCATTTTTGAGGCTATATTGGAATTGAAAGATGATTATCCGCAGTTAAATGTCAAACCTGTGATTGCAGATATTCGCGACCGGACACGCCTGGACCAGGTATTCTCGTATTTTCATCCACAGGTGGTTTTCCATACGGCAGCGCACAAGCATGTGCCGCTTATGGAGATGGATGTCAATATCGGTGAGGCCATTACTAATAATATTATTGGAACCAGAAATGTCGTTGATGCCGCATTGGCGCACCATGTGGAAAGATTGGTAATGATATCTACCGACAAAGCCATCCGACCGGTTAATGTCTACGGCGCGACCAAACGCATTGCCGAAATGATCGTGCTTAATG
>Ga0118677_10011243_pt1 | contig 13484 bp, 9 predicted proteins | sample AliMusrvi5mmetaG_FD_86154 | JGI IMG/M metagenome (GOLD analysis project Ga0118677, IMG submission 86154)
ATTCAGCACCCAAGGAAAATTAGTCGAGCCATTCGGGCTGATAATGCGCAAATCAAGATCATTAACCAGCATGTGATTGGTCGGATTAAGCGCTGGCGCAACTTGAGTTCCCGGCGGATCCGTCCACACGATGGTGGCCTTAAACGGCTTGGTGTTGGTCAGCACATCCCGGATGACGCCACCACCCGTGGCCGTCAGCATGCCCATGAAGACAGCGACCTCAAAGGGCGCCCCGCAGATCAGTCCGATGTGACACCCCACCACGGCAAAGGAACTCAGGCCAATCGCATCCAACCAAACGATACTTGAATGGTGCTTAGTAGAATGCCGGATGAAGAAATAGGCAATGACAGAAGCGACAACGCAAAGCATCAACTCTTGGGGATTGGTGGTCCACCAAACCTTTCGCCCAAGCAGAAGGTCTCTCAGTGTGCCACCGCCGATTCCGGTTATGGTGCCGATCATGACATAGCCAATCAGATCCATTTTGTTGCGACCTGCGGTCAGCGCACCGCTCACGGCAAAGACGACATCACCTAAATAGTTGATCCCCAGAAGTGTCGTGGAGAGCGGTTGATCGAGATTATCCATGGTTTATCCGCGTTTTAAGAGCTGACATTTGATGGCGCCATCTCGCGCATCTGACGCATCATCGGGGTCATTGTTTCATTCTCCTCACGGCTGCATCCTTCCAGTGCAATCCTCATCGCGTCTTCATCGATACTGCCCTCGATGCCGATCATGACGAGTTCTGTTCGTGGAGTCTCTGATCCCCAACGACTGCCATCCTTGAGGCTCGAACGTTTGCCGACCTTTTGAAGGATGATTTGATATTCGGGAAACAATGGAAACAAGATCCTTTTCACCTGCCACTCCAAGGCTCATTCCAACGTTCTTAAAACTTTCCACTTGTTCCGTATTATACAAGGTTCCTACATCTTTTCCCGCTATGTGCCTTATTACCAGCGCTGTTTTTGCCGGATAATATTTAAGAAAAATACAGGTCTTTCCACCTATCAGCTCGCTCATATACGATAAAAAGACATCAATTATCTGATTTGTTTCCAACAGTACCAGTAGCTCTTTACCAAACTTGTATATGGCGCTTATTTCTTCGCTGATGGCAAGTATCTCCTGATTTGCATTGGTCAATTCGTCATTCTTTTTCTGTAGTTGTTCCATCAAATGACGGTTTTCCAGTCTTAAATAGATCTTATCTATTACCCTTAGCACGAGGTTTTTTACCTCACCAAGATTGTTGAATGGCTTATTTATATAGTCGTAGACACCAAGTCTGATAGCCTGCTGTGCAGTATCCAAGGAGGCATGTGAGGTCATAATTATAACCTCTATCTCCTCACTTATCTTTTTGACATGCATGGCAAGTTCAACACCACTCATACCCGGCATACGGATATCGGTCATTATTATGTGAGGAAGCTCTCCCTTATTAAGGATGTCTACGGCTTCTTCGCCGCTGGCAGCCGTAACCACATTGTAGCCCTCGGAGCTTAGGGTTTCGTACAGAATAGATCTTATACTATCCTCATCATCGACAACCATTATATAAAAATCTTGAGCAGGCATCTAACTCCTTCTGGATGGTCTTTTTATTTCAAACTTTTCGACCAGACTTTTTTTATCAGATTCTTTTTTGTTTTCAACTCGCAAATCCGGAACTTTTGCGGCCAAGCTAGGTTTTGCAGGTTTATTGACACCAATATCGGGCACAGGAGGTTTTTTAATGGTCGCTTGGGTAATTGTAACCTCTGGCATTTTAGGGTCCTCCCCCTTGTAGCCGCCCTCCATCTTTGGGGTCGGTAGTATAGGAGGAAGATTGAGATCAGGAGTAACTGCTGCTCCGGCTTTTATATTGGGTAACTCCTTTCCTATCAGAACTTCTTTAACAGCGGCTTCTTTTTGTGTCCCTTGAGAGTCCTTTGCGCTTTCCATTGCAAGCTCTGGATAGGTGTTGATGAAAGGAAGTTCAATTACAAAAGTTGTTCCTACACCCTCTACAGAATGCAAGTCCAGAAGACCTTTATGAGCTTTTATTATTCCATAAGAAACGCTTAATCCAAGTCCTGTTCCCTTTCCTGATGGTTTCGTAGTAAAAAATGGTTCAAAGATCCTTTTCTTTACAGCCTCTGACATTCCTACTCCTGTGTCTTCAACTTCTATTTTTGCAAAACCAGGGTTACCAGACCTTACTCTTACAGTAAGCGTTTTTATATCCTTTCCTTCCATTGCATGCATTGCGTTCAGCATTAGGTTTATGAGGACCTGCTCTATTTGGTTCGCATTTATGACCACTTTAGGAAGTGCAGGTGTTATTTCTTGAATGACTTTTACACCACTTATATTTAGCTGATGTTCGATCAGGGCAATAGAGTTCTTCACTATTTTTTCTATATCGTCCTCTGAAAGAAGAGCTTTTTCCTGCCTTGCGAATTTCATCAGGTTCTCTATTATGTTCTTACATCTGGTCGTTTCCTTCTCTATTATTTCTAGGTTCTTATCTATTTCTGCTGCATCCACATGCTTGGCTATTTTTTCTCTTGCAAGTTGTGCATGCCCTAGGATACCAGTTAAAGGATTCTTTACCTCATGAGCGATACCTGCGCCTATTTGACCAAGAGCGGACATCTTTTCTGATTGTATCAAAGCTGCCTGAGCGGTGTGTAGTTCTTTATCCCTGTCATAAAGCTCCTGCCCCATTTTTTTAAAGCTTTGGGCGAGGTTACCTATTTCATCTTTTGAGTCTACATTGATGTTAACAAGGAAGTTACCTCTTGCTATTTCGCCTGTTATTTTTGATAGATTTACCAGTGGATCTATCAGCGTCTTTGCGAAGAACAGCGCAATGACCAGTGAAACAAGGAAAACTATGATGGACGTCGCTATAAGTATTATTCTTAATTTTTCTGCTTCGTTGTAAGCATCCGCAGCAAGGACTTTTGAGACAATACCTATGTTGGATCTTTTGATCTTAAAAATAGAACCAATTACTTTTTTCCCATCTTCATCACTATATTCTATGGTCCTTTCACGCTGTACATCGTTCTCGAAAAAATCCTCGAAAATAGCAAGCTTATTTATTTTTTTATCTATGTCCTTGGTGTCAGGATGTGCAAGGATCTTTCCCTTGTCGTTCACCATGTAATTAATATACTTTCCACCTTCAGAACTCAAAGCCGTAATTATAAGGTCAGGTATCAGCACAGCTGTAAAGACCTGTATGCCTTCTGAACCGGTGATTTTTGCAGGGAAAGCGTAAACAATAACCTCGGAATTATAATCGAGAAGCCTTCCAACGGTAAGGAACTCGTTATTCTTTATGGCTTGATTAAAGTCCACTGCTCGGTCCAGCCCTGTAAGACTATCTACTTTTATAGTGCCTGTTGCTTCATATTTTGGATTTATTAGCAGTTCTTTTCTCTCTGGAATGGCCTTTATGTTCTGTAAATAATACCTAGCTACAGCGAGTATTTCTGGTGATCTTTCAAAGATTATGGAAGAAGTTGATGGTTTTGCCTGTTCATTTAACAAAGTGAACAGCGTTTTTTCTTTTATGTTATCAAGTCGCTCTTCTATTAAACTACTTATGTCCCTTGCATAAAGCCTAGTATTGAACTTGGCATTGTTGGACATGTCCTTTAAGGCGATCTTGTATGCTTGATTGGAGATCAGGGCTATGGACAGCGATATAAGAGCAAAAAGAAGCAGAATAAGTTTTGTTCGTATGGATATTTTCATTTTTTAATTAACGGCCCTTTCTTTTATTTTGGCGTTTATGTCCATAAGATGAAAGCGGATCCTTTTCCTAAAAAGATCATTGTGTCCTGTGAACCTACAGCCAAAACCAGCGGGATTGTCCGTTCTTTTAGGCTTATTTACCCAAACAACCTCTCCGTCGGTATAAAGCATAGATTTGTCCGCAAGCACAAGTTCAAGGCTGAATTTGTCACCGATAGAGACCTTATTGTTGGCAACAACGAAGGCGCCTGTTTCTGAAATGTCAAAACTTCTTGCTTCAAAAACAGTTTTATCCGTACCGAACTTTTTAACTATGATCCTCATTTTGTCATAATAATAACGGGCAGCCTGTTCCCACCATCTTAAACGTGGATTGAAGTAAGGTGCATTGACCTCCTTTCTGACAAAAGCGATTATTACACCTAGTAATAGTACGTTAAAAGTTATTACCGTCCACAGTGGTGTTGGCGTTACCTTTGCAGCGTACAGAACAATATTGTTGAAGATCAGCAATGCCGAGTGAACAAGCAGTAGATAGTAACCCCATTTTTTAACACACCAAATGCCATAGCCTACAGTAGGTGTAAGGACCATCATTAGGACCACATGCCAGTTTACATAATGGAAAGCCATTCTTGGTCCCACGCCGTAAACCAACATTATTTCAAGCATTAAAAAGATCGGCGCAGCAAAATAGAGATAGGATAAGAACCTAATAACTAGTGGTCTTTTTTTCATTTTTTCCCTCCACCCTTTTTATTTTTCATAGGCTGGACCTTTTTTTCTGATTGTATATTAAGTTTAGAAAAATCCTTCATCGGTAATCTTATCTGAAACTCGTCCAATTCTCCACGCTGTTTTAATTTGTTATAGATGTTGTGCCAAACACAGTCCCTGTCTCGGTAAGTTTCACATTTTCCATCGATAGAACCGCTACAAGGGCCGTTCATTAGGGATTTTGCACACAAGGTTTGTGGACATAAACCTCCGGTAACTCCGAGGACACAATCACCACACATAGAACAATATTGTAAAAAGTGCCCCGCTCTTACTGTAGAAGCAAGGAATACTGTGTTGACCGCAGGGAGTATGATCTTGTCTGGCAAAATGTTGGAGAGGGTTTGGGTCCCTGCCCCACAGGAAAAAGAAAGCACTGCATCCGCCTTAGCTATAAGGGCTTCCACTACTGCTAATTCTATTTTTGTCTTAGGGGCCATGCAGGTTTGTTGTGGAACGAACCAGCCTAAAACGGAATATCCTTCAGCCTCTAGCTTTTCTGCAAACGCAGGGAGGTCATCTATTCCTCCACTCCTGCATGCGGCAGCACAGTCACCACAGCCAATAAGAAAAATAGTTTTGCTGTTCCTAAGAAGTCCGGACAGCTCTTTTATCGATTTTTGTTCTGAGACTATCATTAGCTATAAATAATAGCATCAAGGTCCCAAATATCAAATAACATTCTTCCTTTTGCTTTTTTTGCTAAGTTTACCAAGGCGCTCTTTTTCTGTTTCTGCCCTGAACTGAATATTCTCAAGAAAAGTGAAGATCCTTTCCACCACCTGCGATCGAATAACAGCGAGGGGCAAGAATTTATATAGAGTCCAATTGACCTCTGATCTGCCGACAAAATAGACCAAACAATAATCCTGCGTACCTGAGGGGGCTATAAAATGGAACGTCCCGATCAGGGATTTGGTCAAGGGACTAGACCCACCCATTTTTAATGCAAAATTAGGAGCTTGTGCATCTTCCAAATTATCCAACACAAAAAGGTCCATTTTATAATAGCCAGAGTAAAGTAAATTCATTTGCACAGTGGTGTCAAACAGGCGTTTTTGCTTGTCGTAATCAAGAGAAAGTATATCAACAAAGTATTTGCCTTTATCGCCATTCCTTTTTGTATTTATGTTCTTTAAGACCCAGGTGTTGTAGACAGAGAACTCTTTTATGACAGGGAGGGCATCTTTGTATTTTATCGGTATTACGGCGAAGGTTTCAAGGTTAAAAGCATGGTCTTTTTTATACACCAGCGAGTATGGAACTGTTTTAAAGGCCAGAGGGTCCTTTAGCACACCCAATGAGGCCAGCTTTACCAGTATCTTTTTGTTATAGTCGCTGGAATGCTCGTAATAGTTTTTGTAATCTTCCCCTATCTTCAGATAAAAAGCTTTCTCCCCCTTTTTTTCGAAGTCTATGCTACTACCCTGTCCCATTTCTACCTTGCATGAGGAGAGGTCAATGTCGTTAACGGGAATAGAATAAAAGGGAGTATCCTGTAAGCTTTGTCCTGCATAGCTTACAGGGATAAAGATCAATAAAAAAGCAACAATCTTGACCATGATATTTATATATTACATTAAAACACAATCTGCGATATAAAAAACTCTGGGAGTTCAAATGGCTTACATTAAAGCAAAGTTTTACATTGTACTTACCGGTACATTGCTTTTTTTCTGTGCACTTTTCATTCTAGTAATGAGTCTTATAAATGCGACTGCATTCACAAAGTACCCTTTTGCAGGATTTTTTTTCCAACCTAACCTTTTTGTTTCATTCACAGAAAGAGAGAATTGGGAAGGAATGAAGAAAGGGATCAAGCCCCTAGACAGGCTCGTGGCAATAAATGGAGTTAGAGCTACAGATGGAACACAAGCACTAAAGAACATACAGCATTCCCCTCAGAATTCGCAGATACAGTTCACCTTTCTTGATAAGGATAGTGTCCCAAAGAATGTAACGGTAAAACTATCTCAGTTCACCTTGAACGACCTAGCGGTAACGTTCCTGTTACCGTTCTTTATAGGGTTATTCTTTCTTATAACGGGGTTCGTTGTCCTTTTAAAGAACCCTTTAAAAAAACTTGCCTCCATCAACTTTATGTCCTCTATATTCATAACTCTTTTTTATTCGACAACACTTGATGCTAACACTACTTATTGGTTTTACAGGCTCTTTGCCCTGTATCCACTGGTTGGAGCAACTGCAGTTCATCTAATACTTGCATTGACCGCATCAGAGTTCCTTAAGAAGCATCCTATCGCAGAAGCCTTGCCCTATCTTGTAGCAGGAACAATAGTCGCTCTACAACAGTATTTCCTATATACAGAAACTTCTGCAACGTTCATATATATGATCTCTCCACTGTTCCTTATAGGTTGCGTTTTAATGAACGTTATCTACTTGATCCTTTATTATGTAACAACAAAGGACATAGTTTCCAGACGTAAGACCAGGTTCTATTTAATAGCTTTTTCTTTTGGGACTATTATTCCTGTGCTTTGGTCGATTACATTCGCCTTTGGGAAACCACTGCTAAGCTTGGATTGGGCGATAGCACTTTCTATACTTTATCCAATATTAACCGGTTATGCTATAACCAGAGAAGATCTTTTTAGCATAGAAAGCATAGTAAGGACCTCTTTGGAATACATTATGTTCACCGTTGTAGTGTTGGCCTCATATTTTATAGTGATAATGATAGTCTCTATGGCCTTGCAGCACTACGTAGCAAGTTCTCCTCTCGTTAACACTATGCTCACCGTACTAATAATCATAGTTTCCTCCCCTTTCAGAAAAAGGATACAACACTTTATAGACAGGAACTTTTATCCGGAAAGATATGACACTCTGGAAAAGATAAATGAGCTTAATAATGCACTAGTTTACGTCCGTGAAAAAGGGACCCTTGGAGCGGTGTTAAGCAAAAAAATAGCTGATTCAATGTCATTAGAGAATGCGGGACTAATATATTGTTCGAAGGACCTTAAGTCCTCCATCTACTCGTCACAGGGACGTTTAATGAATTTGGATATAAGTTTACATGCCTTACAAAGGATGTTCCCTGTTCCTGGCAGAATAGAATATTGTAACGATATTTTTGAAGCTGTGCCACCAAGAGCGATGAGAAAGGAAATACTTGAACTGAAGGCTCTTTCTCCCCAGTATTTTTTACCCATCGGTAGAGAGCAGGCCAAAGCCATCCTTTTAGTAGGCTCAAAAGTTAACAAAAGTGTTGGCTTCATAAAAGATGATTTTAACTTTTTAACTGCTCTATACCCACAAATAACTACAGCTTTTATTAACGCTGAATTACATGAACAAAAAGCTGAACAAGATAAACTTGCTGCAATAGGAGAAGTGGCCTCTGTTCTTATACACGAAATAAAGAATCCTCTGGGTATAATTAAGATCAGCAGCAGCAATATAAGAAAAAGGGTTGAAAACGACCCCAAGGCTCTTGAGGTGCTGGGTTTTATAGAGGAAGAAGTTAGCAGGATGAATGATACTGTTACCAACTTTTTGAATTTTGCGAAACCAAAACAGCCACTAAAAAGAAAGTACAGCATAGAAGAGTTCAAAGCTTATCTTGAGAATATACGCCCAGAAATAGAAAGGAATGGGCATAAGCTTGTGATCAATTATAACAGCGATATTGCAACCTTTTTAGTAGATCCGGACCATCTTAAACAAATGCTGCTAAACCTTCTTTTGAATGCCAAAGAAGTCGCTCCAAAGGGCACAGAAATAACCGTTACTATCCATAACGACAATGATGTGTTGGAAGTAGCTGTTGCTGATCATGGACCAGGGGTTCAAGAAAATGCAGAGCAAAAGATCTTTGAACCATTTTTTACGACAAAGGAACATGGGACAGGACTAGGTTTAAGCGTTACCAAGCAGCTTGCAAGAGCCAATGGTGGCGACATCAGGTGGGAAAACAAAGAGACTGGTGGGGCAATATTCAGGATACAGATAAAATTAACGGAGAACAGTTTGTATGAACTACCGAATACTAATAGTTGATGACGAAAAGAACATGTGCCGCTCGCTGGAGATACTTCTGGAGAGCGAAACTAACTGTAAAACGTCGTCCGTAACAAGCGCAGAGGCTGCTATTAAGACTCTGGATAGAACGGATTATGATCTGGTAGTAACGGACCTTACTATGCCAGGAATGAACGGTATGGAATTACTTCGTTACATAAAAGAGCATTACCCGCAGACCCAGGTAATCATGATGACCGCCTACTCCACTGTACAGTCAGCAATAGAAGCCATAAAAATTGGTGCATACGATTATTTGTTAAAACCCTTTAATGATGATGAATTCCTGCTTTCAGTAAGGAAGGCCTTGGAAATATCCGAATTAAAGAATGAGAACGTCGTTTTAAAAGAGTTGCTTGCAGACAAGGAAAAAAAGGAATTCGTTTTTGTCGCAGATAGTCCTGCGATGAAGGAACTGGTCTTTAAAGTAGAAAAAGTCGCTCCAACCAACTCGAACATACTTATTACCGGTGAAAGTGGAACCGGAAAAGAAGTAATAGCTAGACTGGTACATATAACTGGGTCTGCCAATAAAAGCAGGTTTATCGCAATAAATTGCGCGTCTATTCCAGAAAATCTTTTGGAAAGTGAACTTTTTGGCTACGAAAAAGGAGCCTTCAGCGGAGCTGTAAAAAAGAAACAGGGGAAATTCGAACTTGCCCCTAATGGAATAATATTTTTAGATGAAATTGCAGAAATGCCACTATCTTTGCAGGCGAAACTGTTACGTGTAATAGAAGAAAAAACCTTTGAGAGGCTGGGTGGAGTTGATACAATAAGCTTTTCCTCACGCATAATAGCCGCTACCAACAAAGATTTGCAGACACTTGTAAAAGAAGGTCGCTTCAGGGAAGACCTTTTTTATAGGTTGAACGTTTTCAGGATAGACCTTCCTCCATTAAGGGAACGCAAAGAGGACATACCTGGATTAATAAAATTGTTCTTACGTACCAAGCGCCTTAGCGACGAAGCATATGCGACTTTGCTGGCCTATGATTTTCCAGGGAACATAAGGGAACTTTCTAACATAATAGAAAGCGCTTCCATTGTTGCAAGGGGCAATACAATAAAGGCGGAAGATCTTCCCTTGCTTAAAAGAGAGATCACTGTGGGAGAAGGAACTGGTTTAAAAGTAGAAGTAAATAATGGGTTCGCACAAATAGAGAACATAAAAGAAAAGTTCGAACGTGAGATAATCTCCGAAGCAATAAAAATGTATGGGAGTCTTCCCAACGACGAGATAGCAAAAATGCTCGGTACCACCAGACGGATACTAGAAGCACGTATGAAACATTACGGCATCAGCAAATAGTACCCTCCAAAGAGCTTAATTTTCTTTTTTAATGCAAGTCTCCGTTCGCGCCCACTCTAAGGTTAGCGGGTATTCATTGGCTAGCCCTCTAAGGGTCCGGGCAAGCGGACAGTTAACATATGCTTTTAAGCATCCGCTAACCTAAGATTGGGTATGCTCTCTACAACGCTGAATTAAAAAAGAAAATTAAGCTCTTTGGAGGGCAAATCAATTACTGAGGTTCAGTATGCGCTCCCAGGCAGGAACGTAGCGAGCATCAAGCGATAGAACTTTTTTCCATAGGACTATTGCAGCGTTCTTCTCACCCGATTTTATATAAATATCGCCCAGCAGGGTGGTCGCATATAAAGAGGTCTTTTCATCCGCCGATTGGGCTTTTGTGAAGTGGTTCCTTGCCTGACCGAGATCATTGCTATTTAGAGCCAGCTGTCCTGCATAAAGATGTGCGATGTTATTCGAATAATCCAGCTCCAATGATTTATCTATTTCCTTTTTTGCCTCCTCAAACTTTTGCTGATGGAAATATATTATCCCGCGTGTCATTAATTTTTCTGAAGTTTCTACCTTGCTGGTGGAAGTGGCAAGAACCTTAAGCGCCTCATCTGCATAGCCTTTGGTCAAATACAGTAAAGCAAAGGCGCATAGTGCCTCCTCTTTCTGACTGGCATCAAGCGATTTTATTAATTCGTAGGTATTGGCCACCTCTTCTGTTAAAAAGTCCTCTTTCGGTACTTGGTATAACGGTGTAAATTCTCTCTTAAAATAATAGGGATCAAGTTCCAGTACTTTTTTTATTACCGCAGCCGCTTTGGACAAATTGGAGGATCTCATCAATGCATAAGCCCCAAAAGTATAGAATTCCCTAACATTAGGGTTTTGAGTAACAGCATCGTTGAACACGGTAGCTGCTTCTTTGAACTTATTAAGTTTTAACAACGAGATACCTTCGTAAAGCGCCGCATCAGAAAAAGAAGCAGAAAGTTTTTTTGCGTTCTTAAAATATTCCATTGCCCCTATGTAATTCTGCTGTTTGAACATTGCCCTGCCTATATTGTAGTACAGGTATGCGTTCGTGGGACGCATCGCCAAAGCCTGGTTAAAATAAGCAATGGAAGATTGGATATTGTTCTTACTTAGCTCCAAGAGCCCAAGAAAGGTTTTTATATCACATTGTTCTTCTTGGTCAGAGATCTTACCTATGTTGGCTTCAGAATAAAGGTCCTGCAGCGACTTAGAGGCCTCCTGAGTATTAGAGTACACCATAAGATCTATTGCAGCTTCTCTTATTCTAACGGCTGAGTTATCTGGCATAGCAGCAAGTGCTTTTTTATAATTTTCCAAGGCGTCCTTAAAAAGCCCACCCTCTTCATATTCTCTGCCTTTTATATACGCTTTGTTAAAATAATCATTGGTCCCGTTCCCAATTTTTTGTTCCGAGGTGTTCCTTGGTCCATTATTCTTTGTTCCAACATAAATGAATATCCCTGCAGCAACGACTATAAGTACTGCCAAGGTGGAAAACAGGGGTTTTCGCCATGGACTTTTGATAATTCCGATCTCCGGTAAGGAGATTGGGAATTTGCTTTCTTTTTTAAAGCGTGGGGGACGTTTTTCTGTTTTGGAATCCTTTGGCATTCCAAGGTCTTTTAAGTCGACATCCACTGTTGACTCATCGAGTTTGTAATCCGTCCTTAATGCAAGATCTTTGAACGAGGAAATGTTCTTTATGAGATTCCAGTCCTCTCCATCATTGGAAACCTCGTCTAAAAAAACTACTTTTTTTTCTGTTATCAGGTTCCTGACTTTATTATGATCATAGGGTCCTACTATATGACCGTCGGTGGTTCTTATTAGCCACCTCCCAACATCACCTTTTTCGTTCAGACAGTCCTTACATACCAGCATTTTGCCGTATGGCAGAAGTTTTTTAACACTCTTTTTGCACAGAGCACACCTAGGCATGGTTCAAGTATAGCAGTATCGTGAGGATAAAAAAACAGATTACTATCAAATTTATGTCAATAAGGTGGCGTGGTTCAGACCACATAGAACATCTTTCTTTCGAGTTCAACGGCAAGAACGGCTGTATCACCACTTAGGCGCGAGCGTTTGCCCTCTGTGAACGCATCAAGTTCATAACCAATGTTATTTATTACATCGGCAATGGGAACATGCTCTGCATTGGAAAGAGCTCTTTCCAGCCCTTCAAGACCGAACGATCTGTTAGTGCTGTCAACAGCAGTCACAATACCGTTATTTGGAATTATTATTCTGTCGCCTGGCATTAGTTTGAATTTCCTTTCTTGAATGTCCGTTAATGTTAGTAGATTTGACACTGGAGCACCCTCAAGTTTTATGCGCTCTCCATTCCGGATCATCATCAGGCCAGGCATACCAACAGAACAGTAAGTTAACATCATCTCTTTTCTATTCACTGTCATGTATAATATGGACGCTGTTTTACCCGTAAAATTATAAGGATTCTGTCCGCTGGCAACATGCTGCTTAATGTCTCCTGCAACCATTTCTGTGAATTGTCTTGGTGATCTGACGTATGGTGTTTCAAGGAGGCTCATAATTATGCTCATTAGTACCGCAGAAAGCCCATAGCCATTGGAATCACAAAGAACTATCCCCGCACCTAGTTCAGGCAGTTCAAAAAAATCATAATAGCTACTGTGGTCTGTGGTAGAGATAAGGTACCTTGAAGAGAATTTTATATCTGGCACATTTGGAAGTTTCTTTGTTGCCAGTTTTCTGTTTAGCGACATAGCTGCACGTATGCCGACCTCTGTATCCTCTATCAATCTGCTTACGTAAGAATTAAGCCGTCCAAGTATTTCATAGAGACTATTAAGTTCCGTTTCTTTTTCTTTTAGCTTTTTAGAGAGCTCTTCTATTTGTTTTTCTTGCTGGCTCATTTTTTCTCCAGTATCGCTATGAACATTCCGTCCATTCCGCTTGCAGGCATCGTCATAACAAAATCCGATGCCTTTTTATAGTCTTTATTCTTTTCTAGAGCAGCATGTATTACACCAATTGTTTCTGCCTCTGTAAAGGTACAAACTGAATACATTAATCTTCCACCCTTTTTTGTGAATTCCATTGCTTTTAGTAAAAGCTGTAATTGTAGAACGCCCAATTGCTTTATGACCTCACTGTCTTTAGACCAGATCGTATCGGGGTTCCTTGCGCTAACGCCCAACGCACTGCATGGTGGGTCCAGCATTACGAGGTCAAAACTTTGTGGCGTTTCCTCAAGCTCCAGTACCTCACTATTTATTATGCTGATAGACTTTAGTTTCATTCTATTGATGTTTTCATGGGACCTTAAGAGTCGTGCAGCGGATTTATCTACAGAAACTATTCTGCACTCATCCTTTGCCATTATAGCCGCTGTGATTGCCTTTCCTCCGGGTGCTGAACATAGGTCTAACATCTTCATCCCGCTGAATGGAGCAAGCATTTTTACCGCTATTTGTGAAGAAATATCCTGAATGGTGAAGAGCTCTATGTGGACTATGGTGATTCGTATGGTGACTTCACGCACCATCATTTCCCAAGATTCGACACCATATCCAAACATACAAAG
>Ga0118677_10005061_pt2 | contig 13482 bp, 8 predicted proteins | sample AliMusrvi5mmetaG_FD_86154 | JGI IMG/M metagenome (GOLD analysis project Ga0118677, IMG submission 86154)
TATCCGCCCCATACCACTTGTGCGAAAGCATTTTGTTGCTCATCGACGCTTTCCAGAATGGCTGATATGGTACTAATCCAGCTTGATGCGCAAGCAGTTCACGCACTGTAAGATCATTCTTATTGGAGGGATGAAATATTCTCCTTTTCCAATCGGTCCAGTATCTGGAGAAAGGTTCATCGAGCAGATATTTCCCCTCTTCATTCAGCTTCATTATAGCCGGAAGGGCACCTGCAACCTTGGTTACTGAAGCCAAATCATAAATGTCATCCGGAGAGGAAGGAACCCTCTGCTCGTAAGTATGAAAACCGTAAGCTTTTTGAAAGATGACCTTTCCATTTACGGCAACCAAAACATTACATCCGGGAAATGCTTTCATTACCAATGCACTATTTACAAGGGAATCGATGCGCCAGTTCAATTTGCCTGAACTTATTCCTACTTCCTCAGGAAGTGTGTATTTTAAACGTATGGGTTGAATAGTAGTTAATCCATCTCCTGAATGATATTGATTTCCTATCGGGACCAATAGTTTACCTGTTGCAGATACCCCTCCAAATAGCAATTGGGCTGCCAATTCCTGGTAAACCATGTCATTTTGGTTGGCAATAAGCAAGCCCTCAGGATTTCCGATATTACCTAAACGGCTGACAAAATCGGGTTCGGAGAAAAATACAACTACCTGGTTCTTAATCAACGATATTTTTTTAAGAAGGTTATCCAAATTTTGAATTTCTTCATTTGCACTTAATGCCGGATCTCTTTTTAGATTATCTCTTTTAACAAGTGAGCTGTCCACTTTCCACAATTGAGAATGAATAGCCGTAATTATCAGATTGTAACTACTCAATTTATCGACCATTGTTTTAAGATCCGTCCCGGTAAAATCATCAGATAGATGGAAACAGTCAACTTTCGTGTAGTTACCTGTCATTTTCTGGAATGGCGTGTTTGATACAGCACCAACAGAAAGCACAGCTATATGTAAAGTGTCTAATCTTAGGAATGGGATCAGATGATCTTTGTTTTCAAGTAGAAGCAGGGATGATTCAGCCATTTTTTGTCTGCCATATTTTTCCAGAGGATAATCACCTTCTGTTTCCGGTTTCAACGGTTGATTGATCAACTTGACAGGGGTAATCTGTGGATGTGATTTAAATGCAAAAATCAAGACCAGGGACAATAACAGAACTAAATGTTTAAATTCCAGCATTTTCAAAAGTTTTTAATCTATCTGCCATATAAAAAACGAACCGGGTGACTTTCGGTATTGGAAGGACTGATTGCGGTAACCACGTATTTATATTTGCCGGGATCGGTGAACTGGTCAAGCGAATAGGTCATAGAATTATCGGCAGTCGTGAGAAAAATACGTGCTGGCTTTTTTGTATTTGCTCCTTGCCATTTTTTAAACTGATAGATCACAAATGATTTGGTATTCTCCCCCTTTTCCCAGGTGAAATGAACCAGATTTCCTTCTGTTATTATCTGAGGATTTACGGGTTCCTGAGGAACAATTGCGCTTGCTCTATGATTGATAGGAGAAAGTGCAGGATAACGAAAATATCGCTTTTGTAATTTTTCTTTCAACTCCAAAGGATCTTTTCGGAGGAATTTTGCACTATAGAAAAAGTTTCCCTCTATGGTACGATGTTTTCTATTCAGTTTTATCTGTCGTATAATTTCATCGGAAGTCTGCCATGCTTTCTCTTTAGCTTCAGGATCAATCTTATAAAGCGCCTGGCCGATATAAAGTTGGGCACCGTAAGTATTTCGACTCCACCAATCAGCAATAATTTTGTAGTCAGCGATCTCTTTTCCAATTTCCCAATAGACCTGCGGTGTGACATAATCGATCCATTGCTCATATTGCCATTTGAGAACATCGGCAAACAGATCATCATAATTGGTCTGTCCGGCTTTGGTTTTGGAACCAGCGGGATCTGTGGTACTATTGCGCCACACTCCAAATGGGGAGATTCCAAACTCCACCCACGGTTTTATTGACTTGATGCTATCATGCAATTGTTTAATAATTAAATCAACATTATTCCTACGCCAGTCATCACGCTGGTCTGGAGAAAACCCTCTCGGATAAGCTTTAAATGACTGATCATCCCCAAATTCAACGCCTGCAATCCGATAAGGATAAAAATAGTCGTCCATATGAATCGCATCAATATCGTAACGACGAACAATATCGCTGACAATACCTGCCACATAATCGCGAGTTTGCGGAAGTCCGGGATCAAATAATTTCGTCTTGCCGTAAGTGATGAACCATTCAGGATGAATATTCGAGATATGCTCCGAAGAAGTTCTGTTGTTATTGACATCGGAAACTGCCCGGTATGGATTGATCCAGACATGCAGGTCAAGCCCCCGTTTGCGACATTCCTTGCTTGCAAATTCAAGCGGATCGTAGTAAGGTTCCGGCATTTTACCTTGTTTACCTGTGAGCCACTGCGACCATGGCTCAAATTTTGACGCATAAAAGGCGTCTGCGGCAGGTCTTATCTGGAACACAACAGTATTCATGTTGTACGCTTTACACAAATCGAGCAACTCGGTAAACTCCTTTTGTTGCCGTTCTGGAGTCAGATTTGCCGACGAAGGCCAGTCAATATTGGCGATTGTAGCCACCCAGACTGCCCTCATTTCGCGTTTAGGGTATTTTGCAGCTATTAAACACAATGTACTTAATAATATAACACTTAATCCAATCAGTTTCTTCATATCCTAATAGTTTCTGTTGTTTCTATTGTCTCTATTGTTCCTGAAATATAGAATTGTTCAGTCACACTCACTCTATATCACACTCCGCTCTTTTTTATGCCATAAGCTTTATCTATCTTCAGAAATGGTACAATAACAAGGGTTGGTATAGCACAGATCATCACCCAGATAAAGAAATGATTATAACCCAGCAAATCCTGCAACCAGCCGGCAATCATTCCGGGAAGCATCATCCCCAGCGCCATAAACCCCGTACAAATGGCATAATGGGCTGTTTTATGTGCCCCATCGGCAAAATAAATCATATAAAGCATATATGCCGTGAATCCAAACCCGTATCCAAACATTTCAACGGCCACAGCAATATTGATCAGGAGCAAACTTTCAGGTTTGAACCATGACAGGTAGAGGTAAGATAGATGGGGAAGTGTGATGCACAAAGCCATAAGCCATATCCAATATTTTAATCCCTTACGCGAAGCGGCAATACCACCAATTATACCTCCTAAAGTGAGCGAAATAACACCTACCGTTCCATATGCCAATCCAATTTGCCCCGTTGTAAGGCCCAGGCCACCAAGCTCACGCGCATCGAGAAGAAATGGAGGTGCCATTTTAACCAACATGGCTTCACCCAAACGGTAAAGTAACATAAATGCGATGGCTATGCCCACATTTTTCTTTTGAAAGAATGAGGAAAATGTTCGACCAAATTCCCTGAATATTTCGTGCATAGAATGAGTTTCGGTTGAATGATCCGCATCAGGACGCGGCAATGCAAACCGATGATACATAAAAATCAGGATAAAGAATGCAGCTAAAATAAAAAAGGTGATACTCCAGGCTAAACGCAAATTACCCGAAATTCCCTTAAATTCTGCACTTCCCTTGTTTCTAAGTTTATAATCCAGCTGCAAAACAATATAAGCAGGTTTTTCCCAATTTTCAGGTGTAAAAACGAAACGTTCTCCCGCAACCATTGAAATACTCTTATCTCCGCCTGTAAAACGGGAGTTCAGTACCACTGTTTCTCCTGTTTTGGGTGGCTGAGTCAGACGGACAGCAACTAATCCTGCGTTACCAACTTTCCCGTTACGACCAACCATTCCGGCACTTTTTTTACCAAAATTACTTTTTATAAAATTGCCTGACGGGAATGATACATGTGTTGTCCACCATGAATCTGTTTTTGGCGTACTTTGTTGCGCCTTGCTTTCTTCATTGGAAACAAAGCCGTTTTTCCTGTTTTCTTCCAGGGCAAAACCTACTATCTTATTGAGTGAATCAGTACTTATGTTATTGAAATCAAGGACCAGGTTTGATGGGAAAGCTACAAAGGCCATTTGTTGGGATTGAGGCACTTCAAAATTCTTTGGGTGTAAGAAGACTCCTGTTTGTACCGTCTCCGATGAATGAACAGTAAATTGGAGCGGTTCCAGTCCTGTATAGCTCTCCAGCGATCCGGCGATAATGATCAACAGCCCTTGCCCGGTAATCATTGCCAGACGATAAAAGGTGCTCCGTATACCAACGAAAAAGGACTGTTGCGAACTATTCAGGGCTAGCATATAAAAACCATCTGCAGCAATATCGTGTGTAGCAGAACTGAATGCAATCAGCCAGAGTACGGCAAGGGTGGCCTGAAAGAAAAATGGCATGGGAATCAAAAAAGCGACACCGGCCAATCCAGCACCTATCAACAGCTGCATTGTGACAATCCACCACCTTTTGGTTTTAAACAGATCAACAAACGGGCTCCAGAACGGCTTAATCACCCAAGGCAAATAAAGCCAGCTCGTGTATAATGTAATATCAGTATTGGATATACCAAGACGCTTGTACATTATTACCACTACTGTCATAACAACTACATAAGGAAGACCCTGGGCAAAATACAATGTTGGAATCCATGTCCATGGATTACCTTTCTTTTGTGGCTGGCTATTCCCGTTCATATTTAGCAAGTTAGTCTGCAAAATTCATCGCATTAATATTTAAGTTTGAAGAAATATCCTCTTTTTGCATAGTGTTCGAATTACTTAATACATCTTCCGGAAATCCACACCCTTAAAATAATGCAACAAAATTTCCCGGTAGGTGTATCCTTTGTCTCCCATCACTGCGGCTCCAATCTGGCATAAACCAACGCCATGACCCCACCCGGCACCTTTTAAAGTAAAAGTAAGTCGACCTTCTGACACTTGCTTTTCAACAATAAATGCCGAACTGTAGAGATGCGATGAGGACAATGTTTTTCTGATTTCCAACTCTTTCCCAATGGTCATAATTCGTAGCGATCCGACAATTTTCAGTTTAATCAGCCTGCCCGAACAACCTCTTTCAACTGGAATTAAATCGGTGATTGTTCCAAAATCAACTCCGGTCCGGGTTCGGATCAATTCACTTAACTCTTCCTGAGAATAAACAACTTTCCATCTGAAGAAATCGTTCGTCTCCAGATCGTAATTATTAAGCACCTGTTTAAGCACTTTTTTATCAGATGAGTTACAAAATACTTCGGGTTTACCCTTAATCCAAAGTTTAGCATGCTCCTCATATTCAAGTTCCAGGCTGAACCCTTCAGGCAACTGATCATTATCAGCAATCTTTTGAAGATAGGGATGGTTCACCGGTTCCCATACATTCTCAAAAAGCTCGGTTACACCTCCACAACATTTCGAATAACGGGCATCGCAAATTTCACCCTCAAAAGAGAGAATCTCCCCATGCGTTTCTGTGACTGCCTGGTAAACCACTGGGGTCGTGGTACGCGTAATTCCCTGGTATCTTTGACAATGGTCATCTGCACAGACATCAAAAAAGTGATGATCCTCCCTGTCGTACCAGCGAATAAGTTCTTCATCAGTCCGAAACGTGGTCGGGTAATTCTGATTTTTCTCCCAGAGGTTTCTGTTTTTCTGTACCTGAGCAAGCAACCAGCTGCGCGAAATTACTGCATGCGCTTTGAGTAAACTGATGGATGCAGTGGCGCTCATCTCCGAAGAGATCACGCTCATCAAATAATCTTCAATACTCACTTCATTGATAACCTGAATTTTATCGTCAGATAAAAAGAAATTCAGATTGCCAATAAAAAGCTGATCTTCTTTCCGTTCCCAATGAAAATCAATGCCGATTGTCACCTCAGAAAGTACGAATCTCCCCTTTTCGTAATTAACAGGAACAAGTTTGAAACCTGAGGAACTGAATATATTCTTCTCCTCATTCTCCAGAAAAATTGAATTTTTCTTTTTTAAAACTTTGCATTTACCTGTAATCACAGTAGCAAAACCCTCTAAAAGAAAATCTCCTGTGAGAGATAAGAAGATTTCTTTCTCAGCCATAATGCCAACTTTAATCAGGGGTATTCCCATATCTTTCAAAAAATACAATAAAAATCAAAAATAATTATAATTGAAGTATAAGTCGTAGTATTACGGAAGGCTCAAAACAAACCTGTCTGAATATGTCGGTCACATCACCTGCGGTTATTTTTAAAAAATCTTCCTTCCTGGGGGTAATAAAAACACCTCCCATATCGACCGAAGCCGGACTCAAAATAATTCGCCTGGCTCCGGTTTCAAAATATTGTTCCGGACGATGAAGGGTTCGGGGAATAATATGAATACGCCAGACTCCATCGTTAAAAGTGGCCAGAATATTGAGCATCGGTTCATGCGCCTGAGGCTGAATAGCTTTTAATTGTTCATAAATGCCGGCAAAACAATTTGACAGTCCTTTCCTGTCATCACTTGTAAGGGTAATAATCCCCCGCGCATAGTCGGGCCAGTGAGCAATTGCAACATTCCCTACCTTCCGGATATCAACGCAGCAGCTGACATTAAAGGTGTCATTTTCAATAGGCAGAAATCCTTTAATACCAGCCTGAAAATGAAGATGATCCGGAGCCGATGCTCCGCACTTTGGTCCGTTGTAGAATATTACGAACTCATTTAATTGTGAAGCGATCTCCAGCATACGTTCAAAATTCCCAAGGATCAGCTGTTCACTGTGGATAGCCGCCGGAATCGTCAGATGTTCCGGGAAAATCGGAAACGGATTAACCAGCAAAAGAAAATCATCATCAATTGGTAAAAAACGTTGCTGTACAGGAAGGTTTTTCTGACACAAAAAACAGGGGCGCGCTTCAATAGACGCAGGATCAACTTTGGCTGCTGATGAGACCATCCGTTCGGGATTATACTGAATGATTATCTTATAATTTCCAAAGTCAAGATCCCTGACTCTGACATTTTTTAATCCTGTGTAATTTCTGGCAGCAAGATCCCATTCGCAAATCTGATTACGAATCAATATCCCTGCCATTTCTGATAAATCCATCTGACGTTTGCTTTTAAATAAGATATTTACAATAAAATTCTATTGTTCGTTCCTGACTAATTGTTGCCGCGCCCAAAATTCGAGGGTCCTGATTCTATCCTTATAGAAATTATGAGTATTCATCTTTACTATATCAAGTGAAGAATCGGAATTTTCATCCCATCGACGGCATAAATACAAAGGTTCATAAATTCTTCCAATCTGATAATGCCTGCTAATAGCCAATCCAAGTGCATAATCTTCTCCATAGCTAACATTTGGCACCTGAATTTCCCTTAGAACCGGCGTAAAAAAAGCACGAGGTGCACCTAAGCCATTTATTCTTAATGCATTGTTTCTTCCATTCTCAGGTGTCCACTCCTTGTGATCGATTAATCCGGGAGAGATCTCCTCCAGCTTAAAGTTTACCATTTTGTACGAACCAATGACCAATGCACAATTTTGTTCGTAAAATGCTGCAACAATACGACTGATCACATGATTGTCGATATATAAATCATCGCTGTCGAGCTGAATGGCAAACCTGCCACATTCAGGGTGATTGATTGCCTCATTCCAGCATCCACCTATTCCAAGATCTTGGCGCTCCGGAATAACATGGATGATCCGCTCATCCGACGCAGCAAACGATCTGATCAGTTCAGTTGTACCATCGGTCGAATAATTATCAACGATGATTAGATTATACTCAAAATCAGTATCCTGACTTAACACCGATTTTATGGCAGCGCTGATTGTTTTTGCTCGATTTCTGACGGGAATAATTACCGACGCTTCAGACTTAAAATCTCCTTCTAACAAACTGATCTTCCTGAAAACGGGTGCAAGCCATGCTCCAACAGCTTTAAGATGAGCAGTACACACTTTTTCCATCTCAACCTGTTTGAACCTGTTGCGTTGATCGACATAATCAAACATCTTTTCACCCGATTTTCGCATATCAGTTTCCAACTCAGTATAAAGCAATTCAGGCAAATGAACCAGCCTGTAGTTTTGAGAAACCTTTAAACGTAAATCGTAGAGACCCGCAAATTCATATTCCTCATCCATCCGGTTAACGGCATCAATTAAAGCCTCGGTCCGGTACAGCAGCAGTGAGCCAAAATCAAAATCATCACGAAGGCTGCCATCCTGAATATCGATAACTGGATGAGGTCTGACCTCACCCTCTCTTTGCTCAAAATAATCGGAATATACCATCCCTGCCCCGCTGCTGTCGCAAACCTGAATCATTCGCCGCAAACCATTCTGACCCAACTCGAATGGTAATGTCTTCGTATATAGCAAAGTAAACGAGGTGGTCAGATTTGATGCGATCTCCCTTAGAGTCGCGGTCGAACTGAAACTATCGGAAACGATAAAGGCAATATCCTGACCATTAATAAAGCTTTCCGTTGGCCCTGCCAGAATAAATTTTCCGATTACTCCGGAAGCCCTCAGGGATTTAATTGTCAGTTCTATATCTGCATCCTTCTCAAAAGGGAGGATGCATGTAATCAGATTTTCCATCAATATCAATTCTATTTGATTATTTTGATTCAAAAAAACGGATGATTTGTTGCATAAGCAGGTCTCTTTCTCCATTATCAATTATCGTTTCGAATGGAAAACCAAGTGAAACGACCTTATACTTTCCATTAAATACCACACCAGCACTTACACTGTTTTCGCCATACCGGAAAGCGGTGATTGCATTTTTACCCACTGGTTCAATGCCGTCAGGAGCTTCAACGGTATAAATCTCAGGATCGTATATGGTATTGAAATTCCATTTTCCATGAAACCATTTGTCCGCATGATCAGTCGCATAAACAGCCCCTCCTTTTGAAGCGTGACCAGTTCGCCAGGCAAAATGGAGAATATCTTTTGCAAAACCGGCTACGATAGAATCCTTATTCTCACCAATTTCGGATCCGATATAGGCTCCCGAAAGAAAAATCCTCCCTCCCGTTTTTGCTATTTCCGAAATCTTCGACCTAAATTCAGGGGTGTAAATTTTAAATTCAACTGATAAAGAATCTGTCAGACCCGGTGTGGAACGTTCCTCACCCAAAATAATATCTGTGGCAAAATAAGGGGAGCCGTCGAATTTCTTCATGCAAAATACCTCATCGCTGGTTGAAACAAACGAATAGCCCGCAGCCATTATTGCCTTTCCATGGACAATGGGATTATCGAAATTGTTGCCGGGAATCAACTTCCCCTCCATGTCGCCGTAACTGGCGCCCCAGCCTGGACTATCATCATCGAGCCAATTTGAATTCCTGTCGAAATCGTACTGAAATCCAACAAAACTCAGATCCTGATGGTCAGGAACACCCTGATCTTTCCACCAGGCAATTCCTGCATGTTTTCCATCATCAAATATTTCAGGGGCACACACACGATCAAATGCATTTACAACGAGGATATTTCCTTTACTATTCCTTTTTAATCCAACAGACAATACCTCTCCTGGAAAACTCTCTCCCCCGTCATTTAAGGCAGTAATTTTAAAGCTGTATATGTGATCTTTCTGATCAAGTTTTAAAGTGTTGGTAGTATCGCTCACCTCAATTCCGTCATTAAAGCCATTGTCATCAAGTCGTTGATAGACTTTATACCGTAAAGGTACAGCGGTTGGCTCCAACGGATCGTTTTGGGGTCTCCATGACAGTTTTACAGAATCTCCTGCTAAATTTGTAATGACAAAATGGTCAACAGGAAGCGGTTGAACCGTATATGGACGGTGCTCCTGAAAAGACTGGTATCTTAATATTCCTTTATATATAGCACGACAGACGGCAAACCGGAATCGTGGATCCAATCCCAGTCTCATATCAGCAATATTCTGATGCGACAGTAGCTCCAGCAGCATCGACGGTACATTGGGTCGCCAGGCTTCAGAATATTGCTTATCCCAGAGACCGCGACGTGTCCACCGGGGATGATAAAGTTTCCTGATATCATCCACAATTTGCGATTGAACGATATCAGATAAATCTCTGTCCGACATACGTGACTTTCCATTGGGAAAAGATCCATGATCAGTAATTGTACTATAAATGCCAAGTGTGCCGATAATTGAATCGTTTGGGGTAATCCCGGCATCGGTATGAAAAGCAAAAGCCAGGTCAACCGGAATCTTCATTCCTGCAATATTACGATGATTATTCGGACCGTTAGGATTACCTATCAAATAGTTGACCCACTCTCCGCGTGATTGATAGTCATCATTATAGTCGTTCTTTTCTTTGTTCAGATTATATACCAGAGTATCGGGGAAACCGGCACTTTGCAGATAATAGCGGGCCCCTTCGAGATAACGCGGCTTACCACTCAATTTATATTTGAATAATTCGGGATTATTTTTATTTGGATTGATCTCCCCGGAAGGTCGTCGGGCGACAGAACCCATTCCACCACCGAATTTTACGGCATCGACAGAGATAAAACCGGAATGATCGCCATTGCAACTAACCGTTACCTTGCCCGTCTCACGATTTTTTCCGGCATCAAATTCGAATGTCCCCAGATAAATCCAGGTGCCACCACCGATTCTTTGGTTCACAAGAAAATCTGTCCTTCCTCCGGTATGATAGACGGAATATTTCACCCCTGTTGAATTGGCATCATTTTGGAGATACGAGACTGAAACAGAATATTTCCCTTTTGTTGTGAATGAAGGCAGATATTCTATCAGCTGATCCTCTCTTCCACTCTTCAATCTTAATGAAGTTCCGGCTATAAATGGGTTATGTCCGGAAAACAAAGTGTCTTTTAACAAATAACCAGATGATACCCGGTCAAATTGGATCCCTTTCGGAATAATGAATTCAGATCCTTCAGTTGAACGGTCATTATCTACCACTACCTCATTCTGTTGCCAGTCACGCTCGCGGGGTAAAAAGAGATTAGCTCCACTGTTTTCAAGCATCGGCACGAGATAGGGCAAAACATAGCTCATCGTCAGCTTGTCCTCCACTGTTCCAAACAAACGGGCACGCTGCCATTTCCATCTGTCGGATTTGGAATCATAATACCAGCCATGACTATCCCACAACGCAATATTATTGTTGTACAATCCAGCCGATGGCTTCCCCTTACTGAGATTGATTACAACAGGTATCCTGTTTGAAATGTAACCTGAAATTCTGGAAGAATCTAAAGGAATTGCATTTCTGAACAAATTTGGAATCAACTCCTTTAATAAATGGTGATCTGTATAAACTGCAATAGCATATTTCCTGAATCTCCTTCCTAAACTCTTCTTTACTTCACTTTCAATATGGATTATATCCTTTTCCCTCACTGAAACGTAGGAAAGAGGGGTAGTAAAAAATACCTGGGCCAATGCGCTTTCGGAGTGAACCGACACTGAATCAAACCGTATTCGTCCTACATGAGACCAACCGGGCATCACCTGTTCCATATTCCGCAGACGGTTTTGTGCCTTAATGTTCAACCGGCTCTGTTTTGTTGTCCGGGCAAAGCCAGGAAATGGAATAATCACCAGGATTAGTATCAAAAAACCCAACGCAGTCCGGCTAAATTTCTTCATCAAGAAGGTTTAATATACTCAGCAAAAATAGTGTTAAATTCAGGCAATTTATACTTTTGTCATTCATGTTATTGCAGGCAAAACAAATTTTAAGGGTATGATCTTAATTGCAGATAGTGGAACGACCAAAACGGAATGGTGCATCTTAACTCCGGAAGGGGTATCCGAAACCGTGATTACATCCGGAATCAATCCCTTCTATCAGGATGCCTCCAATATTTCAGCCATTCTGAAGAATGAGTTTACCTACGGCGTTAAGAAATTTGATTCCATCTTTTTTTATGGAGCCGGATGCACCAACAAGGAAAAGGAGGATATTGTCAGAACCGCTCTTTTGGAGGTATTTACTTCGGATCATATGCTTATAGGAAGCGATCTTTTAGCCGCCGCACGATCGTTATGCCAGGATCGGCCGGGAATTGCCTGCATTTTAGGAACGGGTTCAAATTCATGTCTTTACAACGGCTCCATAATTGCAGAAAATGTGTCACCGCTTGGATTTATTCTTGGTGACGAAGGGAGTGGCGCCGTAATGGGAAAACAATTGATCAGTGATGTCTTGAAAAAGCAGATTTCCCCGGATTTAATCAAAGATTTTTTTGAGACTTTTCCGACAACTGCTACCGAAATCCTTGAAAATGTTTACAGGAAACCTTTCCCGAGCAGGTATCTTGCCGGTTTTACCCGATTTCTCTCCAAAAACATACACCACCCCGAAATAGAGCAGATTGTTATTAACAGTTTAAGAAAATTTGCAGAGCGGAATTTACTGCAATATACCAGCATCGAATCGACTCCTGTTCATTTTACAGGGAGTATCGCCTTCTTTTTTAAATTGCAGCTCAGCAAGGTCTTAGCAGAACAAAATCTGATATTGGGAAATGTTGTTCATACACCCATGGGAGGTCTTATCGCCTATCATCAAAATAGCGGAGGTTTACAAACCATTAAAATCGGATAATGATCCATTCAAAATCAAAAACCAGTATCACAGAATCACCTTCCAATTTCGATAATCTCGATAGGATGTCTGTCGGGGAGTTGCTTACCCATATTAACGAAGAGGATGCAAGGGTCCATCTTGCGGTGAGAGAGGCATTACCTCAGATAAAAAATCTTGTTGAACATATCGTTGTCAGAATGGAGAAGGGGGGACGGGTTTTTTACCTTGGTGCAGGGACAAGCGGCCGGTTAGGCGTATTGGATGCATCGGAGGTTCCGCCGACCTTTGGAGTTCCAGAAAACATGGTAATCGGTTTGATTGCCGGGGGTGACGTTGCCCTGCGGAAATCGGTCGAAGCTGCAGAAGATGATCCCGATAAGGCCTGGGCATCGCTTCAGGGATATCACATCAATAAAAATGACGTAGTGATTGGTATTGCAGCCTCTGGAACGACACCCTATGTGATCGGAGGGATCAAACACGCACGTAAAAATGGTATCCTGACAGGGTGTATTGTGTGCAATCCCGGTAGTGAGATCGCCCAGGTAACGGAATATCCGATTGAAGCCATCACCGGTCCCGAATTTGTAACCGGAAGTACCCGTTTAAAAGCAGGAACGGCCCAGAAGATGATCCTCAATATGATCACCACCTCCATCATGATTAAGCTTGGGCGTGTGAAAGGGAACAAGATGGTAAATATGCAGTTAACCAATAAAAAGCTGATTGAACGGGGAACCCGGATGATTGTGGATGAGCTCAATATCCCCTCCGACGAGGCCCGCCGGTTATTACTGATTCATGGCTCAGTGAAAAAGGTGATTGGATAATCCGGACTAAGCTGGTTCTTCGTCATATTAAGTGATAGCCCAGGGGGGGGGGTGAACCATCTGAGAAAATTTGCTCAAAAATAACACATAAA
>Ga0118677_10011248_pt1 | contig 13482 bp, 10 predicted proteins | sample AliMusrvi5mmetaG_FD_86154 | JGI IMG/M metagenome (GOLD analysis project Ga0118677, IMG submission 86154)
GGAATTATCGCCAATGAAAAAATATCTTATTATTTTAAACCTGATGCTCATTTGCATTATGCTAGTTTCGTGTGCGAATAATAGCGCCGCCATTGTTGAAACATCAACGGCTTCACCTACTGTCAGGGTTACACAAACTCCCACTCCGACAATGATATATGATCCGAAATTAGGCGAGAGTTGGAAAAAGGCTTTGCTTGAAATGGATACATTTATGCGCCAGATAAGAGAGCCTGACAAAACAAAGCCTGTAGTGATAAGCGAGGATAATGTCTGGTACCAGCTAAAAAAAGTCAGCACAATGGATGACCTTAAAAAACAAGTTGGATTATATGTTTATAATTATGAAAACAATGAAAAAGTGTACGACGCAAATGTTAACCAATTATTGGTAATGTATGAGATCAAGGAAAAAGATGGTGTACCAATATATAATCCTGACAGCAAAGAAGGCAGGTATTATATTGATTTTGATGCCAAATTCCCATATTATGCAAGTGTATATTCTTGTCAAATACCGTTTAAATATGTCGGTATTAATAACAATTATGCAAAAACTGATGACGCAGTAATAGAGATGAAGTTGCAAGGTGATCAGTTAAAATTTTTCAATTGCCATCAATGGCTTGATGAGTATATATATTTATTCAAATACCAAAATAATTACAATATTTTACCAATAACTATTTCTAAGGAGCAAGCATTGAAAGAAACAGGCAGTCCTTATTATAAATAAAGACGATGTTACAGCACTTGTATGTTTTACAGGAAAATCATCTTTTTGCTGGGAATACTTGTAGTATTTAAGAGGTAAATATGCGCAAATTAAAATGCCCATGGTGCGGTTCTGAAAAATACAACGGACTGACAGATCGGTCTCTACCTAATAGCCGCCAAGGTAGCTATTGTTGCAATACCTGCAACAAGCTTTTCACGCTAAGAATAGAGCATAAATGGATGGTATTTTCGGTTTTTGTATGGCCTTTACCCGCTATTATTCTTAAGCTTTTGAATGTACTACCTGTTTGCCAAATCATCGTGGCGATTTTAAGTCTATTCTTATGGTGGGTGGTTGCAAACAAAGATTTCCACATTTGCCGACAGGACGAAAACTTTAAGGTGTTACCCAATGACTATAATGCAAAGATAGTCCTTAGAAGCCTCAGCGGAAAATCCATTAAACACGGCTTTAAACGCTTATATATTTACGAAGCAATGTTTGACACAATGGAAAATGAAGCCGAGGAAAAAAAATATGCTTTTGTAATAGGTAAAATAAACTCACGGTGGACGGAATCTGTATGCTCTGCGGGATTCCCCCAAAAAGAGCTTATGCCTGCCGAACTCTTCAAAATCGGGGTAACTTTTGAAGTTTTTGATGGGGATAAGCATTTGGCGCACGGTGAGATTTTGTTTGTATCTAATAACTTATAATACATATTACTGCTTCGCACTTCCTTGAAAAATTTCTAAAATAATTCAAAACCTGCTTCGCTTCTAGGCGTTACCTTGTTCTTCCCTGCTCCGCAGGGTCATTGGTTCGTCTAGTTGATAAACCAAAGAAAAAGAACACAGCTTGCGCTGTGCTCTTTTTCTTTGGCTCCCCAAGGTTGGCCAGCGTCTTTCTTAGAAAGCCGCAGAACCAACGACCTCTGCGCACGCCTTGCAAGCAAGGCTTTTACAGCCGCGATGCATCTGTTCCAACACAGAGTCGTGCGTTGAAGTCCCAATCTAGAAAGAAAAGTTAAAGCCCACGCACTTTGTACGTGGACTTTAACTTGGCTCCCCAAGTTGGACTCGAACCAACGACCCTGCGGTTAACAGCCGCATGCTCTACCGGCTGAGCTATTGAGGAATAAATAGAATCCAGCGGCGACCTACTCTCCCGGGTCGTCTCCAACCAAGTACCATCAGCGCTGAAGGGCTTAACTTCTGTGTTCGATATGAGAACAGGTGGGACCCCTTCGCCATTGCCACTGGAAATCTTAACAGTCGGCTGTTTTACCAGCTTCCTGGTTTTATCATTTTTTAAGGTTCTTTGTTTCGGACGACCACAGGTCGCCCCTACTGTTTTTCTTTGCTACAGAGCTTCCCAATTTAAGACAGCAGTCTTAAATTGTAAACGCCTTTTGGAACAAAAGGCAATATACCCTGACAACTAAAGACAACTATACAGTTTCGTTTGGTTCTTTACAGCAAGTGTCTAACTCACAGAATGTGAGGTTACCCTTGCACTACATTACTTTACAATGCTTTTGATCAAGCCCTCGCCCTATTAGTATCGGTCAGCTCTATGCATTACTGCACCTTCACCTCCGACCTATCTACCTAGTAGTCTGCTAGGGGGCTTACTTGCTTGCGCAATGGGATATCTTTTCTTGAGGTTTGTTTCACGCTTAGATGCCTTCAGCGTTTATCAAATCCGTACTTCGCTACCCAGCTATGCCACTGGCGTGACAACTGATGCACCAGAGGTACGTCCATTCCGGTCCTCTCGTACTAGGAACAGCTCCTCTCAAATATCCTACGCCCACGATGGATAGGGACCGAACTGTCTCACGACGTTCTGAACCCAGCTCGCGTGCCGCTTTAATTGGCGGACAGCCAAACCCTTGGGACCTGCTTCAGCCCCAGGATGCGACGAGCCGACATCGAGGTGCCAAACCTCCCCGTCGATGTGAACTCTTGGGGGAGATCAGCCTGTTATCCCCGAGGTAACTTTTATCCGTTGAGCGACGGCAATTCCACTCTCTACCGCCGGATCACTAAGCCCTACTTTCGTACCTGCTCGAAATGTCTCTCTCGCAGTCAGGCTCCCTTCTGCCTTTGCACTCTTCGAATGATTCCCAACCATTCTGAGGGAACCTTTGGGCGCCTCCGTTACTCTTTCGGAGGCGACCGCCCCAGTCAAACTGCCCACCTGACAATGTCCCGTACCCAGTTTATGGTTTACGGTTAGAATTCCAGTAATCAAAGAGTGGTATCCCAACAGCGACTCCACAAAGACTGGCGTCCTTGCTTCGATGTCTCCCACCTATCCTGTACATTAATTACCAAAATCCAATATCAGGCTACAGTAAAGCTCTACGGGGTCTTTCCGTCCAGTCGCGGGTAATGGGCATCTTCACCCATACTACAATTTCGCCGAGCCTCCTGTTGAGACAGCGCCCAAGTCGTTACGCCATTCGTGCGGGTCGGAACTTACCCGACAAGGAATTTCGCTACCTTAGGACCGTTATAGTTACGGCCGCCGTTTACTGGGGCTTCAGTTCATTGCTTCGCTTGCGCTAACAAATTCCCTTAACCTTCCAGCACCGGGCAGGCGTCAGCCCGTATACGTCATCTCTCGATTTCGCACAGACCTGTGTTTTTGTTAAACAGTCGCTTGGGCCTATTCTCTGCGGCCCGTGTTTCCACGGGCACCCCTTCTCCCGAAGTTACGAGGTCATTTTGCCGAGTTCCTTAACAAGAGTTCTCTCGATCATCTTAGGATTCTCTCCTCGCCTACCTGTGTCGGTTTGCGGTACGGGCACCTTCCAGCTCCTAGCAGTTTTTCTCGCCAGTGTGAATTCATCAGCTTCGCTACTATTTTCACTCCCCATCACAGCCCAGCCTTTATGACAGACGTACTTCACTATCTGTCAGCCTCACTGCTTGGACGCGTACTACCATCAACGCGCTCTGACTATCCTCCTGTGTCACTGCTTCGTGTTATCGCTGTCGGTGGTACTGGAATATCTACCAGTTGTCCATCGCCTACGGCTCTACCGCCCTCGGCTTAGGCCCCGACTTACCCTGAGTGGACGAACCTTCCTCAGGAAACCTTAGGCTTTCGATGGTAAGGATTCTCACCTTACTTTCGCTACTTATACCGGCATTCTCTCTTGTATGCTGTCCACCACTCCTCTCGGTATGGCTTCTGCCCGCATACATTGCTCCTCTACCAATCGGTAGTATTACTAACTTAGTGAAAATTGCGCCATACTGGCACAAGTGAAATAGTGAATGTTGCACCATACTGGTGCAAAGTGAAATAGTTGATGTGTCGCTTTCAGCGACCTATTTTTTCGTCCGCTATGCGGACTCCTTAACTCTTTCACTTTTTCACTCTTTAACTTTTTCACTATATTAGTAATACTACCTATTCCTAAGCTTCGGTGGCAGGTTTGAGCCCCGTTAAATCTTCGGCGCACAAGCACTCGACCAGTGAGCTATTACGCACTCTTTAAATGTGTGGCTGCTTCTAAGCCAACATCCTGGTTGTCTCTGCACTTGCACATCCTTTTCCACTTAACCTGCACTTCGGGACCTTAGCTGTAGATCTGGGCTGTTTCCCTTTTGACAATGAGACTTATCTCACATTGTCTGACTCCCGGGTATAAATATATGGCATTCGTAGTTTGATAGGGTTCAGTAAGCTTTGTGGCCCCCTAGCCCATTCAGTGCTCTACCTCCATTATTCTCTACCCCGAGGCTAGCCCTAAAGCTATTTCGAGGAGAACCAGCTATATCCGTGTTCGTTTGGAATTTCTCCCCTATCCACAGCTCATCCCCTACTTTTTCAACAGCAGTGTGGTTCGGTCCTCCATGAGATTTTACTCCCACTTCAACCTGTCCATGGATAGGTCACACGGTTTCGGGTCTACATCACCTGACTTGCGCCCTTTTCAGACTCGCTTTCGCTTCGGCTCCGGTACTCTATACCTTAACCTTGCCAGATAACGTAACTCGCCGGTCCGTTCTACAAAAAGTACCAGGTCGCACTTAATTGTGCTTCCTGTGCTTGTAAACATAGGGTTTCAGGTTCTCTTTCACTCCCCTCCCGGGGTGCTTTTCACCTTTCCCTCACGGTACTATTCTCTATCGGTCACCAAGTCGTATTTAGCCTTGGAGGGTGGTCCCCCCGACTTCCCACCGGATTTCTCGTGTCCTGTGGTACTCTGGATTCAGACCTTCTCTCTAAGCATTTCGTTTACGGGGCTTTTACCCTCTTCGGCCCGGATTTCCATCCGTGTTCTACTATGCTTATTGAAAATTATGTCTGTCCTTAACCCCTGACATCCGTAGACATCAGGTTTGGGCTTCTTCCCGTTCGCTCGCCGCTACTTAGGAAATCGTTGTTACTTTCTTTTCCTCCGGTTACTTAGATGTTTCAGTTCACCGGGTTCCCCTCGTATGACTATTTATTCATCATACGATACTATGGCTTTCACCATAGTGCGTTTCCGCATTCGGACATCTACGGATCTAAGCTTGCTTGCAGCTCCCCGTAGCTTTTCGCAGCTGGCCACGTCCTTCTTCGGCGCTTGGTGCCAAGGCATTCTCCCTATGCTCTTTGTAGCTTGATCTTTCATATACGGTCACGATACTTCGTGACCCTACATTTTCTTTGTTCTTCTCAGCATTGTTTGTGTTTTGTAGTATGAATAACTCCATTACTCCTAACTTTGTTCTTTTTGCTGACTCCATTAGTGTATAACTTATATTATTCTCGTTTTTCCCCAAACTTTATTGTGTTTGTTGTCTTTAGTTGTCAAGGTGCTCTTACTCAGAAATCACTCTCTGAAAACTGCACAGTAAGACGAACGGATGAATCTCTTCGTTTTTTGAGCAATCTTACGATTGCTACCGACCTGAGTTTTTGCACTTTCGTGCTTCTTCTCTAGAAAGGAGGTGATCCAGCCGCACCTTCCGATACGGCTACCTTGTTACGACTTCACCCCAGTCATTGCTCTCACCTTCGGCGGCTCCTTCCTTGCGGTTAGGTCACCGACTTCGGGTGCTTTCAACTCCCATGGTGTGACGGGCGGTGTGTACAAGGCCCGGGAACGCATTCACCGCGACATGCTGATTCGCGATTACTAGCAACTCCATCTTCATGTGGGCGGGTTGCAGCCCACAATCCGAACTGAGACCGCTTTTTTGAGATTCGCTCCATATTACTATTTCGCTGCCCTCTGTAGCGGCCATTGTAGCACGTGTGTAGCCCAAGACATAAGGGGCATGATGATTTGACGTCGTCCCCACCTTCCTCCGTGTTGTCCACGGCAGTCTCGATAGAGTCCCTAACTTAATACTGGTAACTATCGACAAGGGTTGCGCTCGTTGCGGGACTTAACCCAACATCTCACGACACGAGCTGACGACAACCATGCACCACCTGTCTACTTGTCCCCGAAGGGCCGACTATCTTTCGACAGTCTTCAAGCGATGTCAAGCCTTGGTAAGGTTCTTCGCGTTGCTTCGAATTAAACCACATGCTCCGCTGCTTGTGCGGGCCCCCGTCAATTCCTTTGAGTTTCAACCTTGCGGCCGTACTCCCCAGGCGGAATACTTATTGCGTTAGCTGCGGCACAGGGGGGGTCGATACCTCCTACACCTAGTATTCATCGTTTACAGCGTGGACTACCAGGGTATCTAATCCTGTTTGCTCCCCACGCTTTCGCGCCTCAGCGTCAGTTACAGTCCAGAAAGCCGCCTTCGCCACCGATGTTCCTCCTAATATCTACGCATTTCACCGCTACACTAGGAATTCCGCTTCCCTCTCCTGCACTCAAGCTTATTAGTTTTAAATGCAACACCCAGGTTAAGCCCGGGGATTTCACATCTAACTTAATATGCCGCCTACGCGCCCTTTACGCCCAGTAATTCCGGACAACGCTTGCCCCCTACGTATTACCGCGGCTGCTGGCACGTAGTTAGCCGGGGCTTCCTCGTTAGGTACTGTCTTTTTTCTTCCCTAACAACAAAAGTTTACAATCCGAAGACCTTCTTCCTTCACGCGGCGTTGCTGGGTCAGGCTTGCGCCCATTGCCCAATATTCCCCACTGCTGCCTCCCGTAGGAGTCTGGGCCGTGTCTCAGTCCCAGTGTGGCCGATCACCCTCTCAGGTCGGCTACCCATCGTCGCCTTGGTAGGCCTTTACCCTACCAACTAGCTAATGGGACGCGAGCTCATCCTGTACCAATTAATCTTTTACCCCTCTATAATGCTATAGTGTGGTCTCATGCGGTATTAGCAGCCGTTTCCAGCTGTTATCCCCCTGTACAGGCCAGATTGCTCACGCGTTACTCACCCGTCCGCCGCTAAGCAACCATTGCTGATTACTTCGCTCGACTTGCATGTGTTAGGCACGCCGCCAGCGTTCGTCCTGAGCCAGGATCAAACTCTTACGTTTAATCTGACTCAATACCATCTCTGGCATTTATTTTCTTCTTCGTTATCCTTTGGAATTACGATTCTTGTGGTCATTCTTTTTAATTCTTTGACCTCTCGTTCTTCTCACTGTGTAGTTTTCAAAGAGCTTTCCCTCGCGCCTACCAAGCTCCCGCTCCGGTGACGCTCGTCTATATTATCAAACTTTCGCTCCTATGTCAAGGTCTTTTTTAGCGGTTTTTGAAGATATTTTGATAAAAATACTAGTAATATATGTAATATATCATAATTATGATAGCATTAATAAAAATAGCGCCCCTTATTTTCTAAAATATGCAAACCCAATACAGCCAGGTCCTCCATGAACGCCAACGGTTGGTCCGATTTCGCCTTGCATGGCATTCTTCATATAATCTTTGTCACCGGCAATATTAATAAATTGTTCTAACTTTTCTGGCGCATTTGTATGACCTGCAAAAACTGTTTTTGTTAAATCCGATGGGTCTTGCTCTAGTTTTGAAACCAGCCACTCACAGCCCTTGGCAGTTCCTCTTACTTTTTCAACTGGTTTTATTTCATCCTTCGTAACTAATACAATTGGTTTTATGCCTAAAAGGCTGCCTATTACTTTATTTGTTTTGGAAAGGCGTCCGCCCATGGCGAGGTATTTCAAATCGTCCACTATAGCATAGAGTATCACTTTTTCTTTCAATTCATTGACTTGCTTTACCAGTTCATTGACTTCCAGCCCTAAATCTCTAAGCTTGGCGGCTTCTATTGCAAGCGCACCCAGCGCCAGGCAAGCGGTCTTTGAATCTATAATGAAAACATCCTTCGCCGCTTCGCCGAGCATATCCATTGCAATTAACGCCGATTGAATAGTGCCGCTAAAAACCTGTGAAATTAAAACGCATACCACTTGATTGCCTTCGTCAGTATGCTTTTTAAAGCTATTGTAAAAGCGTTCAGGATTGACTTGTGCGGTGGTAGGCAAGCTGGTGCATACGGAAAGGCGCTCATAAAACTCTCTGCGCGTAATATCTACGCCATCTGCAAACACCTCATCGCCAAAGGAAATAGTCAAAGGTTCAACCTCAATATCCCATTTTTTTGCAACCTCTGCGGTTAAATCGCTTGTGCTATCGGTAATAATTTTAATTGCCACTTTGTTTTCCCCCTTTAAAAAAATTTGCTATGATTTCTAAGCCATTGGTTAGTGCTGCAATTTGCTGTGCGTCCAGATTATTATAAATTGTTTCTACAAGCTTCAAGTGATATTGATAGTGCAGCTTTTGCGCATACATTCCTTTTTCCGTAAGCTTAATGCTAATGCTTCTCTTATCCTTTGTTGACCGCTGCCTAAGCATATAACCCTTTCTTACCAAAGTGTTTACCGCTACAGTCAGCGTGCCCTGCGTTCTTCCCAATGTGGCGGCTACCGTGGACATTTTGGGTTCCTCTCCCAAAGCAGCGACCGCTTCAAGTACATGGATTTCGCTGATTGTTAAATCATTCAATTCTTTACTGCAAAGGCTCTGCTCCTCATTCCTGAGAATGCCATTATACGCCTCCACCATAAATTCGTTTAGTTTTTCCTTGCTGTTCATAAGCTTTCCTCCGCAATATACTTTGATGTTCAAAGTATATGTATTTTAGCATAAAATGATGTTCATTGTCAATATGCGAAAGGTTTTTTGCGCCCAAAACTACCTTTTTTTCGTCAATCTTAGTCAAAGGTAAACTATACTTGTCCACGAATTTTCAAAGGACGCAGAGGAGGATGACATTATGGTAAATAAACAAAGAGCCTATGACGGTGGGCTAATACTAGAGGTATCGGGCGAACTGGACCATCACAGTGCACCAAAAATAAGGGATGAATTGGATGGTGCCATGGCACAAAATAATTTTAAAGAACTCACCTTTGACCTTACAGGGCTGACCTTTATGGATAGCAGCGGTATTGGGGTACTTTTGGGCAGGTACAAAAAACTGCAAGCGCTAGGGGTAAGGGTTTGGTTAAAAGGCGCAAATCCATCAATAGATAAGCTGCTTAGAATGTCTGGTATGTATTCAATAATGCCTAAAGTAGATAGGGGGTAAAAATATGTTTAAGAATAAAATGTTTCTAAAATTTGATGCAATATCTCAAAATGAAAGCTTTGCGAGAATGGCAATAGCTGCCTTTGCCGCACAGCTAAATCCCACCATTAATCAGCTTGCTGATATAAAAACAGCAGTCAGTGAAGCTGTTACAAATGCTATTATCCACGGCTATAAGGATTCTTTTGGCGAGGTAGAGTTAAACGCCAAAATTGAGGGGCAAAAGCTCACTATTGAGGTAATTGATTATGGTGTAGGCATTGAAAATGTACATAAAGCACGCGAGCCTTTCTATACCACTTGCCCAGATGAGGAGCGCTCTGGCATGGGCTTTATGGTAATGGAAAGCTTTATGGATGGCATTGAGGTATACTCTGAAGTTTCAAAGGGTACAAAAGTAGTATTGCAAAAGAATGTAGGTGCAAAAAGCAATGCAGGAGGCGTTTAATAATGTCTGTTGCGCAGGATTGGGCGCATACGCAGGAGTGGGCTGCGCAGGATAAAACTATATTGCTAATTCATGCAGCACAGCAGGGTGATATGCAGGCAAAGGAAACCCTTATGGTAAGCAATAGCCCTCTTGTACGCTCCATTATAAAAAGGTATCTTGGACGCATGGTAGAATATGATGACCTTTTTCAAATTGGAAATATTGGGCTAATCAAGGCCATCTATGGCTTTGATGCAAGCTATGGAGTGCGCTTTTCCACCTATGCAGTACCGCTTATTCATGGAGAATTAAAGCGCTATATTCGAGACAATAATATCGTTAAAATGCCTCGTTCGATAAAGGAAATGCAAATAAAAGTAAAGCAAAGCCACGAAAGGCTTTGCGCTGCACTTGGCAGAGAGCCAGGTGTGCAGGAGATTGCTGATGAGTTGCAATGTGAAATGGATGATGTTTTGCTGGCACTCGATAGCCTAAGAACGCCTTTTTCTTTGGATGAGGCAGTTTTCGAAGAAGGCAGCGGCAGTGCAACACGCATGGATATGCTGGAGGACACGCCTAGCTCTACAGAACTGCCAGATGTGCTGGCTTTGAAGCATTGTATTTCGCAGCTTGAGCCAAGAGAGCAAAAAATAATTGCATTAAGATATTTTAATAATTGCACTCAAACTCGCATTGCACAAATGCTTGGCTTGTCACAGGTGCAAATTTCGCGCCTTGAAAGTAATATATTAGAGAAGCTGCGAAATAAGATGGCAAAGTGAGAGTGCTGCAATTTGAAAGTAATACGACACAGCAATCTTCACCCACCTTAATCAATTTTCAGCTATTTTAATATTTTAAGACAGATGCCGCATAGAAATAAACAAAGTGGCGAATTTCGCCACTTTGTCTAAATTATTATCTATACCTTTGTGAGCTTCAGTACCCAGTCATTACTATCAGCTTTAGCGCCGATTGTAAGCTGACCGCTGCCGTTTGCAGTAACTGTTGTCTGGGTTCCATATGCACCGGTACGAGGATTGTACCACTGCTTATAGTATTGTGCATTTGCAACCATTCCCTTTGCAGTGCCTGTCGTAGTAGTCTGGTTATAGAAGTAGAATACATACTGCGTATTGGAATTGCTTGCCACGGAATAATAGCAGCCACTGCCTGGTAAGAAATAGCTGGTGCTATTGAACCTCGGTGTGAGCTGCCACCAGTTAATAGCAGTGAAGAAGCTCTTCATATAGGTGCCCACTGCAGTTGCAGCTGCATAATTTTTACTTGTGCTCCATGTATCAGCCTTCATTGCCATTGTTACAGTAATTATTGAATTTTCTACTGTGTCTTCGTTTTCGTCATAAGTAGTATTGTAGTCCCAAATATCCTGTGCACCGTAGCCATAGCCATACATACCGTTCAGGTATGCAACCCAGCCCTGTAAACGCGCGCCGAAGTCGTTGGTCCACAGGTTTTCATAGTGTGACTCGTAAAGTATAGCGGGTCTTGTACCGCCGTTATTCCAGTAATCCTGAGCAACTGAGAAACCTGGCAAACCGTCCTTTGTGGGTGACCACTGTACGCCCCACCAATTATAGCCGGTGAGACCGCTGAAGGCTGAATTGGCAGTTGTAACCGGTGTTGTACCATTATTGTAATATTCCTGATGCGCTGTCTTGGGATGCAGATAGGGGTCATATGTCTGAAGTGCATTAAATACAGTCTTCCAAGGGTTTGTAGCAGGAGTAAAGGCTGCATAAAAGTCGTTGTCGCATTCCTGAGCCGTGGTCCAGATAACAGGATAGGATGCATAACGAGCTACCCAGTAGCGTGTCAGTTTTTGCAGGTATGCAGTTGAATAGCTTGCGCCATTGTTTTGCAGCTCGCTGGTAAAGAACAGCTCTGCATTGGCATGCACCAGACCTGCGTTTGCAATATACTGGAATCTATTATCCAAATCCTGGAAAGCTGCTAAATCAGCACTTGTTAAGCCATCAGCTAAGTTATAGTTTACACCAATCGGCTCGGATTGATAAACTGTAAAGCCCTGTGTTACTCGTAAATCAACGAGAGGCTGGAACATTGTGCTATAAGGTTCGGTCGCCATGGTCCAATGTGTATCGCCTATATAGAAGAACGGTGTGCCGTCGTCATAGGTGAAATAACGAGTGCTGGCAGGTACCTTTACAAAGCCCTTCTGATAAATTGCCAAACCGCCAGTGTAAGCAGTGCAATTAACAGTACCTATTTGGTTATTTAGCCCAGTATCTGCTGTGTTTGAGCAGGAGGTGGAATAAGTCCATGTACCTGTCAAGGTTGGTGCAAAGCGGACCTTCCAAGTATTGCCGCCATCCCAAAATGCAGGCATAGTCAATGATGTTGCGCCATTAACAAAGGTTACATCCAAAGTAACATCATTAAATGGATCAGCATATGCCTTTTGAATTTGAACATCATCCATATAGATATTTTGCGGTGTAGCTGTTCCCGGAAGCGTATCCATCATTAAGTTGAAATCACCGCTTGCATTTGCAAGGTCTGTTGTGGTAACTACCAATTTTCCATTATATTGAACCCAAGTGTTTAGCGCGGTTGAAACATTTGTGCTTAAATATCCATAGCTTTGACCTGATACAAAGAAAGAATATTCTCCAACTGAAGCACCACGAATAAGCATACAGCCATTAGATGGGTTGGTAGTCAAATCATCTACATAAACCCAATAGCTAATATTATAGGTGCCAGCACCCTGTGCTTTAATTATACTATAAATATTGTACTGAGGTGAATACCAGGACTGTGTACGCCCTGCTAGCTTAACTGAATAAGTTCCGCTATGAGCTTGTGTTGAAGAAACAGATGCTGTGCCGCCACCAAAGGCAGTCCAGCCATTTAATGTGCCATCTTCAAAAGTGCCTATTGTGCCTGTCAAATAGTTAGTAGTTGCATATGAGCTGTTAAAGGATAATTCTTGAGAACGCCATTTTTCTACAGTATATGACGGTCTGATTTGTAAATCATCAAAGTATAAAAGCTGATTTGCTGCAATAGGAAGAGAATCAATACAAAGATTAAATGTACCGGAGGCTCTGGTTAAGTCTGTAGATAAAACAGTTAAACGAACTGAATACTTTGTCCATGTACCAACTGGGGTAGAAACTGTTGCAAGTGCGCCAAAGTAGTTTCCGCCGCCCTGGTCTGTAATAAAAGAATTAACGTCATTTACATCTGCACCGCGAACGAGTAATCTTCCATTGCTTGGGCTGGTTGTTAATGTATCCACATATACCCAAACACTTATGTCATAAGTACCTGCGCCCGCAGTTTTTAGAATACTGTAAATGTTATAAGCAGGAGTATACCAGGTTTGTGTGCGACCCGTCAACAAAAGTGACTCTGCGCCGCCATGGGCAACTGTGGTTGAGGTAGAAAGTGTGCCGCCAAAGGGTGCGCTCCATCCTGTAGGAACCGAGGTGCTCTCAAAGGTACTGGCTGTTCCAGGTACTAGATTGTCTGCCGTTGCTGCCTGAACAACTACTGGAAAGGTTATTGCTGGTAATACTGTGCAAAGCATCGCAAGTGCAAGGATTAGTACTAGGACTTTTTTCATTTACTTCACTCCTTATAATTTTTTAATATATTTTGAAATATATTGTAATTATTATATGATTTTAAAAAGTCAATGTCAATACTTTAGTTTTAATTTATTAATAAATTTTTAAAATATTGTTAATTGAAAATATTTTTAATAAAAACTTAAAACCCACTGATATAGGAGGTTTTAATTAAAA
>Ga0118677_10011251_pt1 | contig 13481 bp, 15 predicted proteins | sample AliMusrvi5mmetaG_FD_86154 | JGI IMG/M metagenome (GOLD analysis project Ga0118677, IMG submission 86154)
GCCATGAGGAGGGGATCATCACCATCGGACGTGACCTCGACGAAGCTGGCAAGATCCTTTTGGACGACTACCGGAAAGCGTTGGGTGCAGTCTCTGCTTGAAAGCCGCGTGGGGTTCCCGTACTTTAGTGCCTGTTTTTTACCGCGGTCAGAATGGCGGCGGAACAGTAACCCAAGGAGAATAGTAGTTATGTCATTGATTGAAAGTATTGTGGCTCGTGAGATTCTGGATTCCCGCGGCAATCCGACCGTGGAAGTGGATGTGACCCTCGAGAGCGGCATTCTTGGCCGCGCCGCGGTTCCGTCCGGCGCCTCCACCGGCGAGCATGAGGCCGTGGAACTGCGCGATGGCGACAAGTCCCGCTACCTGGGCAAGGGCGTGCGCAAGGCCGTTGCGAATGTGAATGCCAAGATTGCCCCGAAGCTGATCGGCTGGGATTGCCGTGATCAGGTGGGTGTCGACCGGCTGATGATTGACCTGGACGGGACCGAGACGAAGGGCAAGTTGGGTGCCAACGCCATTCTGGCGGTCTCCCTGGCCACAGCCAAGGCGGCGGCGGAATACTGTGGGCTGCCTCTGTTCCGTTATATCGGGGGAACGAATGCCACGGTGACCCCGGTTCCCATGATGAACATCATGAACGGTGGCGCCCATTCCGATGCCCCGATCGATATCCAGGAATTCATGATCATGCCCAAGGGTGCGAAGTCCTTTGCCGAAGGCCTGCGCATGGGTACGGAAGTGTTCCACGCGCTGAAGGGTGTACTCAAGGGGATGAAGCTCAGCACCTCGGTGGGCGACGAAGGGGGGTTCGCTCCGAAACTGGCGAGCAATATCCAGGCATTGGATGTGATCATCGAGGCGATCAAGAAGGCCGGTTACAAGCCCGGGAAGGATATTTTCCTGGCCCTCGATGTCGCGGCGAGCGAATTCTATGATGCCGCCAAGAAGCGCTACATCTTCAAGAAGAGCGACGGCTCCGTGAAGACGGCCGACCAGATGGTTGAGTTCTACAGCCAGCTTTGCGCCAAGTACCCGATCATCAGCATCGAGGACGGCATGTCCGAGAATGACTGGGATGGCTGGAAGAAACTTACCGAGAAACTGGGCGGCAAGGTTCAGTTGGTCGGCGATGATCTGTTTGTCACGAACACCAAGTTCCTGAAGAAGGGCATTGATCTGGGGATTGCCAACTCGATTCTGATCAAGGTGAACCAGATTGGCACGCTGACCGAGACGCTGGATGCGATCCGGATGGCGATCCAGGCGGGTTACACGGCGGTGGTCAGTCATCGTTCGGGCGAAACCGAGGATGCCACCATTGCGGATATCGCGGTGGCGACGAATGCGGGCCAGATCAAGACCGGTTCGTTGTGCCGTACCGATCGCGTGTGCAAATACAACCAGCTTCTCCGTATTGAGGAAATGCTGGGCAAGCACGCGGTGTATGGCGGCGTGATCTGAACGGCTTTTGGGTTTAAATAGCAAGCCGTCATCGGCGGGCGCTGGTGCGTCTGCCGATGACGGTATTTATCAGACGATCATGAGCTTTTGGGTTTTGATCTACCGTTTTGCCTGGCTGGTTGTCATCACATCCTGCGTGGTGGCTGTGATATGTGTATTTCTTCCCAAAACCCACAATTACCAGACTCTCCAAAAACGGAAGGACGGGCTTGAACAGGGGAATGCCCTGATGGAGTCCCGGGATCGCCAGCTTCAGCAGAATCAGAAGCGATTCCGATCCGACCCTGCCTTTGTTGAGCGTGTTGCCCGGGAGCAGGGGATGGCTATGCCGGGGGAAACGATCTTCAGGTTTCCTGTCACCAATTTGCCGCCCCGGAGGGCAACCCCGTGAAAGCCTTCTTTTCCTCGCAGGGAATTCCCTTTTGTCTTTTGCTGATGGGAGTGCTTGCCGGGGCCACGGGCTGCATCAAAATCGATGCCAGCTTAAGTTTGAACCGGGATGGGAGCGGATCCCTGAGAACGATTTACGGGATGCCGACTTTTCTCATCAAGCAGATGGAATTAACCCGCCAATGGACACGATCCCTGGATTTTGCCGGGGGAAAATCCACCAATATGCCGCTTCCCTCGTTGGATATCCCGATGATCTTTGATGAAGCCGTTTTGAATAGCCGGTTCCGGCAGATGACGGCGGATGGGGTGAATCTGGAAAGCCTTCGGACCCGGGAGCAGGGAGGGTGGCGGTATGTTGATTTCAATCTCAAATTCAGCCGGTTTGATGGCTTGGTAAAACAATCCTTTTTTAAGGAATGCGGCGTTGTTTGGGCGAGGGCGGAGGATGATACCTGCAAGCTGTTGGTTTCGCTGCCCCCTGTCGGGATGAGTCCGAATCTTTCTGCTCAGACCAACCCTGGAGCCTCAGCCAACTTGACCCCTTATATGAACGGACTGCGCGTCGTGGTTCGCGTTGACCTTCCCGGGGAAATCCGGAACAGTTCCTCAACGATGAGTGATAACCGGCGGGCGACATGGGAATGGGATTTCGACAAGGATGCCACCGCGATTGAACGGTTGGCGAAGGATCGGATCATTGTTGTTTTTGACGGAAGACAGGTGCGTTTTAAAAATTTCGAGAAACCGGCGGGCGGAACGGCGTTTCGTATTAAATAATCCGGTTTCAGAAGTAATGTGCTTGCCATCTGAAACCGCACCCGTTAGATTTCCACCGTTTTTTGCTCGGGTGGTGAAATGGCAGACACACCAGTTTGAGGGGCTGGTGACCGCAAGGTCGTGGGGGTTCAAGTCCCCCCCCGAGCATATCCTTGAATCATTCCCATGAAACTTCTCATCGCCACCGGTAATCGCCATAAATTCCTGGAGATTTCCGCAATTCTGAAACCGACCCACCTTGTTATGATCAGTTTGAGGGAATTGGGTGAAGTGCCTGCGGTTGTGGAGGATGGCGTCACCTTTGAGGCCAATGCCATCACGAAGGCCGTCACGCTGGCCCGGTTCAGCGGGCTCTGGACACTGGCGGATGATTCGGGGCTTGAAGTGGATGCCCTGGGCGGTGAGCCGGGAGTGTGGTCCGCGCGTTATGCAGGCGAGCCCTCGAATGATGCGGCCAACAATGACAAACTTCTGCGGAAGATGACGGGCGTGGTTGACCGGAGCGCTCGATTTCGCTGCGCCATCGCCCTGGCCGACCCCAAGGGGAAGGCCAGGACGGTGTCTGGAACCTGTGAAGGCACTCTGCGGGATCAACCCCGGGGCGCGGGGGGCTTCGGGTACGATCCTTTTTTTGTGCCTTGCGGGCATGACCTGACCTTTTCTGAAATTCCCGCTGACGTCAAGAATGGCCTGTCGCATCGTGCCCTTGCCCTTGCCCGGGCGGTCCAGGAGTGGGGCGTTATCTTCAGGAGCGAATCCGGGTGCTGGCCGGAGTGATGGTTTCTGATTTTATCGTTGTTGATATCGAACTGCATTTCCTTTAGCATCCCGTCGCAATTCGGTTGATGGCGGCTTAATCTAATATCCGTAACGATGGGTGAGGTGGGGGCATGTTCCAGTTGAAATATAATCCAGGATACAACACATTTGATTCGGACTCCTATACGGTGCATCTGGAGAATCCGAAGGAGCCTGAGTTGTTTCGTCATACCTTTCCTTATGACGAGGTTCCTCGACTCGGGTTTAATCATCGGTTGGTGCCGATGCGGATGCCAAAGGATATCTGGATAACGGATACCACGTTTCGGGACGGTCAACAGGCAATGCCGCCCTATACTGTCAAGCAGGTTTTGGATATTTACAAGCTGATGCACCGGCTTGGCGGTCCCAAGGGATTGATCCGTCAATGCGAGTTTTTCCTTTATACCAAAAAAGACCGGCAGGCGGTCGAGGAGATCCAGTCTCTGGGGTACAAGTATCCGGAAGTAACAGGGTGGGTTCGGGCGCGGAAAAAAGACCTTGAGCTGGCCAAGAAGATGGGGCTCAAGGAAAACGGCATTCTGACCTCGTGTTCGGATTACCACATTTATCTCAAGCTGAAGATGACCCGGCGGCAGGCGCTCCGGGAGTATCTGAAGATCGTGTGGGAAGCCATCGATGTCGGCATTATTCCGCGCTGTCATTTTGAAGATGTGACCCGGGCCGACTACTATGGGTTTGTGGTTCCGTTTGCCCATGAACTGATGAAAATCTCCGAGGAAACCAAGAAGGTCATCAAGATCCGGATTTGTGACACCATGGGGCTTGGCGTGCCGTATCCCGGCGTGGCGATGCCTCGTTCGGTGGCGGGTCTGATCTATGGGCTCCAGTATTATGCCGGGTTCCCGAGCGAATGGCTGGAATGGCACGGGCACAATGATCTGTATATGGTTAGCGCCAATGCGGTTGCAGCGTGGTTATACGGGTGTTCCGCCGCGAATGGAACCTTGCTGGGAATCGGGGAACGTACCGGGAACCCCCCCGTGGAAGGGTTGGTTGTCAATTACCTTCAATTGCGCGGGAATGACTGCAATGTGGATACAACGGTGATCACCGAGATTGCAGAATATTTTGAGCATGAGCTCAAGGTGCAGATTCCTGTAAATCAGCCGTTGATTGGAAAGAGCTTCAATGTGACGCGAGCCGGAATCCATGCAGATGGATTGCTGAAGAATGAGGAGATCTACAACGTCTTCAATACCGAAAAGTTGTTGAACCGGCCTGTGGAACTGGCGGTTACCGACAAGAGCGGGCAGGCCGGGATTGCCCTGTGGATCAAGAAGTACTTCAAGAAGGCCAAGGAACCGGTCAGTAAAAATGATCCCGGCGTTCTTAAAATTCTTGAGTGGATGATGACCCAGTATGATGCCGGGCGAACCACGGCGATTGCCGATGAGGAGTTGCTGGAGCAGACCAAGCTCCATCTTTCGAGCTGGCTGAAAGACAGCGGATATGAGCTTTGAGATCGTCACTTTTGGCGATCCCATTTTGCGTGCAAGGGCGAAGCCGGTTGTTCGGGTAACTTCCGAATATAAGCACTTGGTGGATGGCATGATGGAGGCGATGCATGCCGCCGAGGGCATCGGGTTGGCTGCCCAGCAGGTGGCCCGGACGGTGTCGGTGTGTGTCATTGATATTCCCCCCGAGCTCGATGTTGAGGAGGAAGGCGGCCCTCCTCTGAATCCGGGTATTGCGATGCCTTTGGTGATGTTCAACCCCAAAATCCTCTCGAAGGGTGCGGCGATGACGCGCCGCGACGAGGGATGCCTAAGCTTTCCCGGAATTCACAGCGCGGTGCAACGGGCGGTCGAGGTGGAAGTGGCTTTTGTGGATTGGAAGGGGGAGCTCAGGACCCTGCGCTGCCGCGGGTTACTAGCCCGTGCGGTTCAACATGAACTGGATCATCTGGATGGGGTTCTTCTGGTGGATCGGATCTCGCCGGTGAAGAAAATCAGCATGGCGGGAAAGCTCAAACGACTACGGGAGGAGACTGAGGAACGACTTCAGGAGAAGAAGACGGCTCCGGCTCAGAGGTCTGAGTAACCGCAGGTTGGCCTCCTCCTGACTTTCGCCGTTTGATGAATTCCTTTGCCAGAAGGCGATAGGCCTCGGCGCCCGTCGATTTGTCATCGTAGAGAATGACGGGTAGACCATGGCTGGGTGCTTCGCTGATTCTGATATTCCTGGGGATTACCGTGCGGTAGACCTTGTCGCCGAAATGGGTCATGACTTCATTCATGACTTGCTGTGCGAGATTGGTTCGTCCGTCAAACATTGTCAGAACGATTCCTTCGAGTTGAAGTCCGGGGTTGGCTCCTGATTCCCGGATCTGGTTGATCAACCGGGTGATCACACTCAGCCCCTCCAGCGCGTAGTATTCGCACTGGAGGGGAATCAGAACTGAATCCACCGCTGTCAAGGCATTCATGGTCAGGATTCCCAGAGACGGGGGGCAATCCACCAGGATGATATCATAGCGTTCATCATGGATAAGGGGTTCCAGCGCCTCCTTGAACCGGTGCAGGTAGCGCTCCATCCGGGCGATATCAATTTCGGCGCCCGCCAGGTCCACTTCAGAGGGAATCATCGAGAGGCCGGGCATCCGGGTGTTCTGGATTTTTCCAGAAATGGACTGGTGTCCCAGGAGAACCTCGTAAATGCTGCAGCCGGGCTGGGGTTGAAGCCCGAGTCCACTGGTGGAATTGGCCTGGGGGTCGAGGTCAATCAGAAGGACCCGATGTTTACGTTCCGCCAGGCAGGCAGCCAGATTGATGGCGGTGGTGGTTTTCCCGACTCCGCCCTTTTGGTTCGCCAGTGCTATGACATGAGCGGGCATGGTTACTTGATGATACCGGATTTTCGGGCATAGGCGAAGATGCCGCCCGCTTCGACAACCGGCGCCACGGCGCCCAGTTCCTTGATGGAATAGGTCTTTCCGGTGGTGCAGTTTGTCAGGTGTGCGCCCCCGACATCGATTTCCGCCCTGTCTCCGGTTTTGAACACGTCGCAAAGCCGGATGGGGGTTTCGAAGGGATAGAGTTCGCCGGTGGATACGCAATTGCGGAAAAATATCCGCGCGTAGGATTCGGCTACGACCGCTTTGACTCCTGCGGCGCCCAGGCAGACGGGCGCATGTTCCCGCGATGAGCCGCACCCGAAATTCCGCCCTGCTATGAGAATCGGGTAGTCGGCCGTCAGGGCACCGGGCTTTACGAACGGGGGATATCCGTCCGGAAGTCCGCAGAGCGCGTAGGAGCCCAACTTGGCGTATTCCTCCGGGATGGTTGGAACCAGGTTGAGATACTGGGCGGGAATAATCTGGTCGGTATCAATGTCGTCCCTGACCACGTAAACAGTGCCTTGAATTGTTTTCATCGTTCTCCGGGTGTTACATGAATTCACGGGGGTCGGTAATACGGCCCCGTATCGCCGACGCGGCCGCTGTCAGGGGCGACGCCAGATAGATGCGGGACTGTTTTGAGCCCATCCGGCCCGGGAAATTCCGGTTGGTGGTGCTGATGACGGCCTCGGTTCCCGAGGTGCGCCCGAAGGTGTCTTCGGGGCCGCCGAGACAGGCGGCGCAGGAGGGGGGTGCGATGTCTTCACAGCCCGCCTCGGCGAAAATTTCGATGAGGGATTTTCCATCGATTTCCGACTTGATGATGTCCTCGGCGACCTCCACGGTGGCCGGCACCAGGAAGGTTGGAATCGCGACCTTGTGCCCCTTGAGAATGCGCGCGGCGGCCAGGAAGTCTGTAATTTTCCCGCCGGTACAGGACCCGATATAGGACCGGTCCAGTTTGACGTCATTCCGTTCCCGTGCCAGGGCGAAATTGCTGGGCACATGGGGTTCGGCCACGCAGGGTTCCAGAGTGGAGGCCTCATAGGTGCGCTCACTCTCAACCGGGGCGTCGGCATCACCATAGACGGCCTCAAAAGGCTTGGAGGTGTGGGCCTTGACATACTCGAACGTTATTTCATCCGGCTCGATGATGCCGTTCTTTGCTCCCGCCTCGATGGCCATATTGCAAATCGTCATCCGCTCCTCGATGGAGAGTTGGCGGATCGCACTGCCGGTGAATTCCATGGCGCAATAACTGGCGCCATCGAACCCGATGTCCCCGATGATCTTCAGGATGATATCCTTGCCCATGAGGTAGGGGGGAACCGTTCCATTCACGGTGAACCGCATGGTTTTCGGAACCTTGATCAGAAGCTTGCCCGCTCCCATGATGAAGCCAGCGTCGGTATTACCGATACCGGTGGCGAAGGCACCCAATGCCCCGTGGGTGCAGGTGTGTGAGTCGGTTCCGAAAATCACCTCGCCGGGCCGGACATGGCCGGTCTGGGGCAGGGCGACATGGCAGACTCCCTTATAGGTCGGGGTGCCCGGATCGTAAAAGTAAGCCAGTTTTTGATACGTGGCGAAATCCCTGAGGGTGTCCACATTGCGGTGGGCCTTTTCGTCCGCCGTGAAGATGTAGTGATCGGGGATGATGACGACTTTGGACGGATCCCAGACTTTTGCCATTTTCCCGAATTCCCGCTGAAACACGCCGATCGTGCCCGGTCCGCAGACATCGTGGGTGAGCAGGATATCCACCTCGACCCAGACATTGTCGCCCGGGCCTACGACACGTTGGCCTGCGGCGCGTGCCAGAATTTTCTCAGTCAGAGTCATTGCCATGGTCATGTCCTTTTTGACGGGCGCTTTTGCCGGGATTGCACCAGCGCAAAGAAACGGTCTTCATACTCCGAAAAAACACCGGCCTTTTGCAACTTTTTTCCCAAGTCGGTGATCCGGTCCGGGTGCCGGCCCGCCAGTTGGAAGTCCGTCTCGATATCCTGCCGGATTCCGGCGTTCGGGGCGAACATGCGGTGCCGTTCCATTTCGTGGACATTGCTGAGATAGGAATTGTTGGTGACCTCCACCATCATTTTCAGGAGCGACACTTCCCAGGGTGAATCCACGCCGACCACCACGGCGGAGAGGGGGTCTTCCTTGCTGCGCACCGCCTTGCTGACGCGTTCCACCACGGCATCAAGGGTGTCCGTGACGGTTTCATCGCGGATTTCCTGCTTCCGGATGACAAATCCGTATTGAAGGATCCGGAGATCCTGAGAATGTTCACGGAGCCAGTCAACATAGCGTTCCGCTTCCTCGCCGAAACCCTCGAGGAGTTTTTCATCGATGGAAACCGGAGTGATGATAGTGGGACGATGAGCCTGAATGCGGCCTTCCCGTATCCGGATTTTATCCGCGGAGTCCATCAGTTCGCTCACCAGGTGGTAATGGATAATGGTGGCGCCAAAGGTTTCAAGGCGTTGGGAGGGTGCCAATGCAACGCGGGTGTTGTTGATCGCGTACCAAAAATCAAATGGGCTGGGTGCATTCATGAAGCGGCGGATGATATCAATTTTAAGGGGGTAGACAATCCTGAATAATTATCTCATATCAGACTTTGACGCCGCGGGGTGGAGCGTGTATGATGCGGTATTCCTGAAAGGCTGGTAATTTATGATTTTTGGCATCATTGTCGCTGCGGGTAAAAGCGAACGGATGGGGGCTGATGTAGACAAGGCGTTCCTGTCGCTGGGGACCCGCCCGGTTCTGGCGTATTCATTGCTTGCTTTTGAGCAGTGCTCGATGATTGACGGGGTGATTCTGGTGGTCCGCAAGGATCGTGTAGACTCGGCCCGGGGCCTGGTTCAGATGTTCGGGTGTTCCAAGGTCCGGGCGGTTGTCGCCGGGGGGGCCTCGCGCCAGATTTCCGTGATGAACGGTCTGGAAAAGCTCGGCGATGACGTCAAGATTGTGGCGGTGCATGACGGGGCGAGACCCTGTGTGACGCCGGCTCTCATCGAGGAAACGATTAAATTCGCCAAACGGCACGGATCCGGGGTGGCGGCGGTCAAGGTCACGGATACCATCAAGGAAGTGGATCGCGGAACATTGGTCAGCAGGACCGTGGATCGAACCAAATTGTGGGCGGTTCAGACTCCCCAGACTTTTCGTGTCGATTGGCTGAAAAAGGCATTCATACAGGCCGGAAAGAAAAGAATGATTGTAACGGATGAAGCGGCGGCGGTCGAAGCCCTGGGAGAGGCCGTTCATCTGGTTCCCGCCCCAGTGCTGAACATGAAGATTACAACACCAGCGGATTTAGCTCTTGCCGCAATGATTTTGAAGGCGTAGGGGTGGTATGGCGAATGTCCGATATGCCGTAATGGGTGATATTCACGGGAATTGGGAGGCGTTGTCGGCGGTTCTCGAGGATGCCCATGCCCAGGGAGTCACGAACTATACCTGTGTGGGAGACATGGTCGGGTACAATGCGAACCCCGGGGAATGCCTGCGCAAGATTCGGGAATTGAATGCGATCTGTGTCAGGGGTAATCACGACCATTATTGTTCCCATGACGAATGTATCCGGGATTTTCATCCCCTGGCGGCCAATGTCGTGGATTGGACCCGGAACCAGCTGACGGATGAGGAACTGGCCTACCTCAAGCAACTCAAACTGGTTCGTGTGGTCAGTAGTTTCACGCTGGTTCACAGCACCCTGGATATGCCTGAAAAATGGGGCTATGTGTTTGACGAACTGGAAGCCGAGTCCAATTTCAATTACCAGTCCACCACGGTTTGTTTCTATGGTCACACCCATCAGCCCGTTGTTTTTGAAAAATCGGGTTATGTCCGGCGGATCAACGGAGGCGGGAAAATTCCCGTGACGCTGGGAAAAAAATATTTTGTCAACGTGGGTAGCGTCGGGCAGCCCCGTGACGGCGACAACCGGGCCTCCTATGGGATCTACGACACTACATCGCGTCTGATTGAGTTGCGCCGGGTGGATTACGATATTGCGGCCGCCCAGAAGAAGATTATTGACGCGAAACTGCCCGAGCGATTGGCGGTTCGGTTGAAAATGGGGGTTTGACGGCATGTCCCCTCTGTGTTTTTCCTCCCCTTCTCTTGAATCTTCGGAGATCATGAATGCTGGGAACGCCTAAAGGGCTGCGACTGCAGATCGGGATATTCGGGCGGCGGAACGTCGGGAAATCCTCGCTTCTGAACGCCTTGACGCGCCAGTCGGTTTCAATCGTATCCGAGACGGCTGGAACCACGACGGATCCGGTTGAAAAGGCCATGGAGTTGCAGCCTCTCGGACCGGTGCTTTTTGTGGATACGGCCGGTGTGGATGATGTGGGGGCGTTGGGTGAATTGCGCGTAGCGAAAACCCTGAAAGTGGTTGAGCGGACAGATCTCGCAATTCTCGTGACGGACGACTGGCAGGATTATGAGGCGCGTCTCCTTGCGCTTTTTGCGGGGCGGAAGACGCCTGTGATTGTGGCGGCAAACAAGCGTGATGTTCGCGTGCCCGGAGCGGTCGAGGCGAAGGCCCGGGGAGCCGGTGCGAACCAGGTGGTGGGCGTTAGCGCCTTAACACGTGCCGGGCTGGATGATCTCAGGCAGGGAATTATTGCCGCGGCTCCCGATGAGTACCTGAACGCGCCAAGCCTGATGGGCGATCTCATCGCCGCCGGGGAGATGGCGATCCTGGTGGTGCCGATTGATGTCGAAGCCCCCAAAGGGCGTTTGATCCTCCCCCAGGTACAGACGCTTCGCGATATTCTGGACCAGAATGCCTACGCCATGGTGGTCAAGGAGCGTGAACTGGCGGATGCGCTCTCCCGTTTGAGTCGCCCGCCCGCCCTTGTGATTACCGACAGTCAGGAATTCATGAAAGTGGTGGCGGAAGTGCCCGCTTCTATTCCGGTTACCGGTTTTTCCATCCTGTTTGCCCGGTTCAAGGGTGACCTCGCGGAATTGGTTCGCGGAGCGGCCTCCATTGACCGGTTACGGCCTGGGGATCGGGTTCTGGTGGCAGAGGCGTGTGCGCATCACCCGACCGGAGAGGATATCGGGCGGGTCAAGATTCCCCGCTGGCTGGAGCAGTTCGTTGGCGGGAAACTGGAGGTGGTGGTGAAGGCCGGATGTGATTATCCGGATGACATTTCCGGTTTTAAGCTGATTGTGCATTGCGGGGCCTGTGTCTGGAACCGGCGGCAGATGCTGTCCCGGATGGAGCAGGCCCGGGGCGCTGGTGTGGCCATTACCAACTACGGGTTGACCATTGCGCACAGCCTTGGAATTTTGGAACGGGCCTTGAGCCCATTCCCGTATGCCAGGGAAGTGTATCGCGAAAGTATTCAGAATTCAGTATTCAGAAGTCAGAATTTCGAAGTCCGAAGTCCGAAATCCGGGGTCCAGGAATGAAGCAGGATCTGATCAGGCGAATTGTCGATGGCGGCGAGGCCTCCGAGATGGAGGTTGAGGAGTTGCTACGATGCGGTGGGGATGACCTCACGGCGCTGTATGAGACGGCCGACCGGGTGAGGCATGAGCAGGTCGGGGATGAAATTTATCTCCGTGGAATCATCGAGTTTTCGAATTATTGCCGAAAAAGTTGTGATTACTGCGGAATTCGGGGCCCCAATCGCGCCGTGACGCGATATCGTATGGGACTTGATGAGATTGTGGACATTGCGGGAGAAGCGGAACGGTTGGGCAATACAACCGTGGTGCTTCAATCCGGTGAAGATGCCTGGTTTACAGGGGACCGGATCTGCGAGGTGATTCAGGGGATCAAGCGGAAGACAGGCGTGGCGATTACCTTGTCCATCGGGGAGCGCCCTTACGATGAACTGGTGCGATTCAAGGCTGCAGGATGTGATCGGTACCTGTTGCGGTTTGAAACATCGGATCGTGAGTTGTTCGGACGGATTCATCCCGACGATGATTTTGACGTGAGGGTGCAGTGTCTTCATGACCTGAAGCGGGCGGGAATCCAGGTGGGGAGCGGGTTTATGATCGGATTGCCGGGTGGGACGGTGGGAACGATTGCGAGCGACATCCTTTTCGCGACAGCCCTGAAGTTGGATATGATCGGTTGCGGTCCGTATCTTTCCCATCCCGATACGCCCTTGTCGCAGGGGCCGCTCCTGAAGGATCGGGAGATGTATTTCAAGACCCTTGCGATTCTCCGGTTGCTCAATCCCCGTGCCCACATTCCGGCGACGACGGCGTTTGATGCCTTGTTCGAGGGGGGGCGTGATCTGGTTCTGACCCGGGGCGCCAATGTATTTATGCCGAATGTGACGCCCCGGAAATACAGGGCGCTCTACCAGTTGTATCCGAACAAACCGTGTGTCGATGAAGACAGCGGGCAATGTTCGGTTTGTGTCATGGGGCGGGTGGCGCGCCTGGGCCGAACCATCGGGACGGGGCTCGGGCACAGTTGCCTTGAAAAGGATGAAAAATAACTCGCAATAGACTCCTGATGTGATACTTATTGCGCCGAGTTTTTTAGGGGGTTCCGGTATGAATTTGAAGAAACTGTTGTCGGAAGACACCATTATTTTTAATCTCAAGGGCACGACTAAGGAGGAGATCATTCAGGAGATGATTGATCTTCTCGTTGCGCGTGGACGGATCAAGGATCGTGATGCGGCGCTGAAAGCGGTTCTGGAACGTGAGCAGAAAATGTCAACCGGTATGCAGCATGGGATTGCAATTCCGCATGGCAAGACAGATTCAGTGGACAAGTTGGTGACGGCTATGGGGCTTAAAAAAGAAGGCGTGGACTTCGGGTCCATGGATGGAAAGCCCTCCACGATTTTCATTATGACGATTTCATCCATCAGTCGGACGGGGCCCCATATTCAGTTTCTGTCGGAAATCAGTCAGGTTTTGAATGACCCCGAAAAAAGAGAGCGCATTCTGCACTCCCAAAATGCCTCTGAAATCCTGGATGTGCTGACCAATTAGCCATTTTCAAAAATAAGAAAATGTGTTGTTTTTGCTCGGCTCCCTCCTATACTCATATTTGCGAATTGAGTTTATTCGTTCGCAGGAGGATGTCTGACCCATGCCGCAAATACTTCTGATTGATGATGAACCGAGGATGCTGAGCCTTCTCAATACCATTCTCAAGGGGGAAGGGTATGGCGTCACATCGATTCAGGAC
>Ga0118677_10011252_pt1 | contig 13481 bp, 10 predicted proteins | sample AliMusrvi5mmetaG_FD_86154 | JGI IMG/M metagenome (GOLD analysis project Ga0118677, IMG submission 86154)
TGAAATGCGACATCTTATTATTCTCTTTACTTATCTTCTATTCTCATTACTTATCTTCAGGATGGCACCGGCAATGAATTAAAAACTTCAGTTTTTGCGGTGAAATTCGCTGTTATTGACGAAATAAAACGGAACCTTTTCTGTAAAGTTCGCGATGTTTAGGAGCCGGTCAATTATTAAAAGAGGGGAGCAATTCTCCCAATCTTCCCCTTGTTTGCAAACGAGGGTGATTGTGAAGAGACCTTATGCCTTTGCAGAAATTTTTGACTGCTGGAAAGATCCGGAATCAAATTGGGAATAAGCTGCAAATTGAATCTATTCTGGTGAGAGTTGAGGGGGATATACCGTTGTAAAAGTATTGTAAAGCCTGAGCGGAATGGGTTTAAGCATAAAGGAGCGGATTGTTGAAGGGGATGGAATCCGGATCAGGTTAACTCCTGTTTTATTTGATCGAAAAATCAGGAGTCTGTCGACTCCCTATTTTTAATATTCTTATGGAAGAAAAATTTTAAAAATAGGTATCTCTAATCTTAAACTTTTTATATTTGAATAGTTAAAAATATTCATTTCTATGATAATCTTAGAATACAATCCCGGACATGTGCATAAACATTATAAAGTATTTCTTTCTCACGGCAATTTTACTGGTTAATCAATCAAAAGAAAAGCATTCAGATTCCGGGGCGACCGGTAATTCAACCGACAGCTGGCCGCAGTTCCGTGGTCCCGACGGGCAGGGAAATGCGTCCAACGCAAAACTTGCACTGACCTGGAGCGAAGAGGAGCATATGACCTGGAAGTTCACCGATCCGGGGGAGGGCTGGTCTTCACCGGTTGTGGACGACGGACGCATCTGGATGACGACTGCCTGCGACAGTGGCCGTTCATTGCGGGCCCTCTGTCTGGATCTGAAAAGCGGAAAATTAATGAAGGATGTGGAGGTCTTCCATGTAAACACGCTTAATGACAAAGATGCCATGAATAGCTACGCGTCTCCTTCACCGTTGATCGCAGACGGGAAGCTCTTTGTGCATTTTGGAACCTACGGAACGGCATGCCTGGCATCCGTGTCCGGTGAAATTCTATGGAAACGCAGCGATTTAAAATTAAACCACGAAGTTGGTCCCGGCAGTTCTCCGGCGATATGGCACGACAAGCTCATCATCCCATGCGATGGCAAAGATGTGCAGTATGTTATAGCACTTAGCACCTCAACAGGCGAAACGGCATGGAAGACAGAACGATCCTTTGGAGGTCAGTCAAAACCTTATCCCTGCTGGGCTTTTTGCACGCCGCTCATTGTAACCATCGATGGCCAGGAACAGGCCATCATACCCGGCGCGGCTTGTGTCTGCGCTTATAACCCGGCTAACGGGAAGGAGTTGTGGTCGGTCAAATACAATGGATGGTCCAACGTGCCTCGTCCATTGTATGCAAACGGACTGGTGTATGTGTGTACCGGATTCGGTAAACCGTTGCTGATGGCAATTCACCCCGAACATCGTGGAGCTGACTGGGCTGCCGAAGTTGCCTGGACGATGGGTGAAAACGTGCCCACTATGCCCTCTCCGGTACTTACGGGCGATCGTATCTACATGATCAGTGATAAAGGGACTGGATCGTGTATTGACGCCATAACCGGGCGGCTGGTCTGGGTGAAGAGGCTGGGCGGCACTTTCGCGGCTTCGATGCTGAACACAGGACGGTACCTGTACTGTTTCAACCAGGCCGGGGTGACGACCGTGCTTGACGCAGGTGATGAATTCAAAGTTTTAGCGACGAGCAGTCTCAATTCAGGATGCATGGCCTCGGCGGCAGTAGTGGGTAACGCCCTGATTCTACGTACCAAAAAATTTTTATACCGGATCGAAAATTGATCATTATCCAGGTCATTTGTTAAAGATAGAGTCCACTCCGATAAGATATTAAATAAGAAATACGGACATGATGGAAAATAAACCACTAATAAAAACCAGTCACCATGAAAAATGATTTTTCGAGAAGAAATTTTCTTCAGACAACGGCCATTTCGGCAACTGCAATGATGCTTCCGACTATTGGACTATCCACAGAGAAAGAGAAGAAACAGAACAATTCATTGAATCTAAATCAAAATCCCCTTAAAATAGGTCTGATGACCTACACACTGGGCAAGGACTGGGACATTGAAACCATTATTAAAAATTGCACGGAAGCCGAATGGAAAACGGTAGAATTGCGTACAACCCATAAACATGGAGTGGAAGTTACCCTGACAGCAGCTCAAAGGGAAGAAGTTAAAAAGCGGTTCAAAGATTCAGCCCTCGAAACCATCAGTCTGGCCAGTGCATTCCAATACCATTCAACCGATCAGGCGGAAGTTAGAAAGAATATCGAAGGAACCAGGGAATATATAAAACTCGCTAAAGATGTTGGAGCTACAGGTATCAGGGTGTTCCCAAATGCGCTTGTGAACGGTGCCGATAAGGAGAAAACCATGGAACAAATAGGTAAAGCCCTGGCAGAAGTGGGATCTTATGGCCATGACAACGGTATTGAGATCAGGGTCTGTGTGCATGGTAGCGGAACAAATACCCCACCTGTGATTAAGAAGATTATTGACTATTCGCAAAGCCCCTACGTCTATGTAAATTGGAATTGTGGTGAACCAGACGTGACAGATGGAGGATTGGAACACAATTTCAATTTGCTTAAAGATCGTATCAGGGGAGTCCACATGCATGAACTCTATGACCAAAATTATCCTTACCGGTTATTTTTTAAACTGTTGACAGAGTCCGGGTACAAAGGATATTGCAATGCAGAGGTCGGACAAAGCTGTGAGCCTGTCACCTTTATGAAATACTACCGTGCGTTGTTCCTTGCACTTCAAAATGCGATTTAATCTTTTAATCCTTTAAAAAATGAGTTCCATATCCAGAAGTGAATTTATTAAGAAATCAACGACTGTTGCGGGAGCATTAGTCGTCGCCCCTCCTTATATCAAAAGTATGATCACCGACAGTCCGAATGAAAGGGTAAACGTTGCCCTTATTGGGATTGCCGGAAACAGGCCAAGTGTCAGGGGGATCATCAGCGGTCGCGGAATCGTCCATATCAACAATTATGCGGAAATACCAAATGTCAGGATCAAAACGATCTGTGATGTGGATGAACGTTTATTTCCTGAGAAAATAAAAATTATCGAAGGAAAATTCGGGGCAGCGCCAAAAACCGAATTTGATTATCGTAAAGTTCTTGAAGATAAAGATATAGATGTGGTATCTGTTGCCACACCCGACCACTGGCATGCACTCATTACCATCGGGGCTTGTCAGGCCGGAAAAGACGTATATGTCGAAAAGCCTGTATGCCATAATTTATCGGAAGGTCGTAAGATGGTGGAGGCAGCCCGGAAGTACAACAGGATCGTTCAGGCAGGGATCTGTTACAGGGATAGCAAAGCTGTCAAGGAGGGCATTCAGTTTGTTCATGACGGGAAACTGGGAAAAGTTTACATGGCCAAAGGGGTTACTTACCGGTATCGTGACTCGATAGGAAAGGTAGCAGATAGTCCGGTACCCGATGGGCTACACTGGGATCTTTTCCTCGGACCGGCCCCGCTTCGTCCATACAATGAAAACAGGTTTCTTTACAACTGGCACTTTTTCTGGGATACCGGAGGCACAACAGAATTCGGGAACAACGGTATTTACAGGATGGATACCGCCCGATGGGCACTGAATAAAAACGAACACCCGGTAAAAATTTGCTGTACTGGCGGAAAATATGGCAGGGATGATGATCAGGAGGTTCCCAATCTGCTGATGGCCGACTATGAATACAGCGATGGGGTCATTATCCAGAATGAAGCAAGGTGTCTTTCCACGAATCCGGAAGGATTACCCGGATCGGGAGATGTATTTATTTACACCGATCAGGGGTGGATGACAATTAGTCCCGACGGTTACAAGACCTATTTTGGGAAAAAGAACGAACCAGGTCCGGCAAAATCAGACAAAGATTTTCAGGCAAGTGAGTTGCACAATGGATGGAAAAACCTGATTGATTGTGTCAGAAACCGAAAAAGGAATGAGCTGGACAATGATATTCTTGAAGGACACATGTCCGCCGCTTTAGGACATCTTGGTGTAATTTCTTATCGTACAGGAAGAAAACTCACGTTTAATTCAGTGGCTGAGAAATTTGTCAACGATCCGGAAGCCGACAAGTTATTAACCAGGAACTACCGCAAACCTTTTGTGATACCAAATCCAATCTAAATCATTTGTATGTGAATACGATAAATTTTACCCGCCGAAGTTTTGTTCAACACTTAACTGTGTCAACAACAGTACTCTTTGTTGCTCCCTGTTGGGCTTTAGGATCTGAAAATAATGCATCCGGTACTATACGGAAAGCAATGGACAAAGCAGCGAAGTGTTGTCTTGCATGGCAAAATCCCAATCAACAGTTTTTACCCGCGGGCGGGTATGAAGTTGCCCATGACACGGGCCGATGGTGGGATGCAATGCTGCGTTATGAAGCTTCAACGGGAATTCTTATACCTAAACAGGCCGAAGATGCAATGATGCAAAACCTCGTAATGTTGACAGACAATCCGGCGGCACTACTCACCAGTAAACTATTCAATCCGCATAACCTGCGGGAGACTATGCTCACTTATACTGCCCTGGTAAATTATCGGAAAAGCGTATGGGCACGTGTTCAAGGACACAAACTTATTGAAATATTTATTTCCCTGATTGATACTGACGGTCAATTGAATTATGAAAAATTTGCTGAACTGGCAGGAAAACCGTTGACAAAGGACTCATTGATGCAGCAAATGTCACCTCATGGCCAATGGTTTAATTCAACAGGAAGTACCGGAAGGGCTATCGAGGCGATTATATTGTTTTACCAGGCTACTGGTGATGATTCAGCTCTAAAACTTTCAAAACGTCTCTCAGAGATACACTTGCAGAACGACATTAATGTCAACGGGAAAGTACGTTCTGAGTTACTTGATCCTAAAAGCATCGGTCATAACCACTCCTATTTTGGTACCCTTAGAGGGCTTTTGCTTTATGGATTTGCCAATGGTGGGGAAAAGTATATAGAAGCGATAGCAAATACCTATCGCAAAGGGATATGGGGCACTTCAATCAGCTATTCAGGTTGGACACCTCACGATCAGGGTAAAATTCGTTTTCCTGATAAAGAAGGTGATCCTGTGGGAGAACATGCAAGTTGCGGAGATGTAGTGCAATTAGCTTTGTGGCTTGCGTTGCGGGATGGTCAGACCGATCTGCTTGATGACGTGGAACGCCTGATTCGGGCTCGTCTTTTGCCTTCTCAAATTGATAATCCTTCAGACCCACGTAGGGATGGTGCCTGGGGTGTTTATAATCATCCTTTTGGGCGCGGTGCCATTTTAGATGTATTCGCTGCCGTGCTGCATTCCCTGACTGACGTTTATCAGCATATTGTCACGACTGCACCAGATGGAAACCTGTCAGTTAACCTGCACTTCGACATAGATACGTCGGTGGTTACCGTGCTTTCTAAACGGGCCGAAAACGCCCGCCTCTTTGTCACTCCAAAGCAAAGTGTCCCATTGCGAATCCGTGTCCCAGCATGGGCGTCGCGCGAATCTGTGAGATTGTATTTGGGGAACAAGGCACTACCCTTGCACTGGGATGGCCCTTACCTTGTTGTCAGGAAAAAACATGCCACTGCCGGTAAAACTATCATTTTACAACATGATTTACCAAAGATGGAAACTGTAGAGGAAATGCCGGTGAGCCATAGAAAATTTTATCTAAGTTGGCGGGGAGATGAAGTTATAGCATGCGAACCTAAGGTGGAGATTTACAAGGCGAACAGCTAAATCACTTTAAATTCAACACTCCTGAAATGGATCCAAAGCCAATGTTTAATAAAATAATTTTATTAATTTATTTTTTTTGCAAAGGTGGTAACCATTCCTTCTGCCGATAATTTCTGGATGCAATCATTGCCGCCGTCTATTACATAAATGTTTTGTTTGCTGTCAATGGCCATATTGCAACCTAAAGGAAAATTAAAAAGGGAAGCTAATGCCTCTCCATCCTGGTAGCGCTCTTTTGCCCTTCCTCCCATATTACGATTATTAGGCTGAATGACACTGTTTCCTGCAATTGTAGTTACTCTGTTGTTTGCGATTTTAATGATGCGGTGCAGTCTGTTATCCGTAAAAATTAGTTCTCCCTTTTTGTTAATTAGAATATCTGTTGGCGACATGAGTTCTGCCTGGCTAATATCACCCTGAACATATACCGGCAAAAATTCTCTTTTGTTGCAGAGTCCGGCCATGGTTGTCACTTTCCCATCGGTAGCTAATTTTTTTATGCAACGCCCATTGCCATCACTCAGATAAATATTGCCAACGGAGTCAACTCCCATACCTGCCACCCATTTGGTTTTTAAGTCAATATTTTCCTTTGTATCAGCTAATGTGGTAACTATACCATTTGTACTTATTTTTCGGATAAGATAAAAATTTCCCCGATCATCTTTGTCTGCCACATAAATATTTCCTTTAGCGTCTATCTCAATTAATTCGATGCTTCTGAATTGAGCTTCACCGAGTTGCCCATCCACTGCTTTGTATTTATAGGGTATACCTGCAAAAAGTGAAACTTTTCCATCGGGAGTGAGTTTCCAGATAAGGTCTTCTCCTGCCATATAGACATTGTCGTTGGCATCAATAGCCATAGCATTACAACTTGGGTATGGATTGGTTTTACCTTTACGGATATCATCGGTTATATAGGATGCATTTCCATCGGGAGTTATCTTCATTATCCTTCCCATGTAGAGATGCACAATAACATTGTCCTTACTATCCACCACAATATATTGGGGAGATGAAGGCAGTTTTGGTATATTTGTTTGTGCCTGCAAACAACCTGAAAAAAGAATTGCAAAGAAAAGCATGGTGTATTTCATAATAGTGTCAGTTAAAAATGATTTACTTTCAATAGTAACATTTATCCATGCCGCGTTGTTCATTAAAATCCGGCATTCCGATTCTTTCATTTCTGATGAGCGTTGCCCCAAGTGCTTCAGCCTCTATATTGTATATATCGCAACCTGAGGTAAGAACTTCACTACATGGTTCTTCAACTTCACGCTCCATTGCGCGAACAATATCTTCACTTCTGATCCCAAAGAGGTGAGGAGGAATTCCTGCTAACCAGGCTTTGTAATCGTAAATGGCTGGCAGAAAAAGAACGGGAGAAACGGTACGCCCTTGTAAAAGTTCAGATATTTGGTCCTTTGGTGTCATATTATTATTCTATTCATTTGTATATAATTTGTTTTTTAACGGCCAAATGGAATCGAAGATCAGCGAAGCTAATAGCCGTGGTGATATATTCATTTTCGGTTTGTGATTTTGCAACCATGGCTATTTCATATGATAATAATCCCAATAAATATACAACCTCTTATGCGATTTGTGGGGATTGCAAGGTTTATTCGTATGCAAGGCTGGTGTTTCCTCATTGCTGATCTTGCAGAAGTATCCAATAATTAACTTAATATCCTGATATATTGTGATTTCCACCTGTATCCGATTTTATCCGGATGTAATCGAGTATATCCGTTTCTATCAATACACCTTATCCTGATTTGATATACATTTTACTATGAGAATGCTTATCAATCGGTTAAGACGAATATTCATTAATCCTGAGATTAGTTAAACGCTGTTGTGCCCCTTCCGGACTTCGTTGCTCCCCGCAGGGGCAATTTCCTTTGATAACAATCCAAAAGGTATCCCGCAGAAGGAATTTTCTCCCCGATAGATACAAAAAGGTCTCTTTTTTTATTCGGCTTAATAATAATTCTAATCTAAAAGCTCCTGCGACGAATCAATTTTGATACCCTTTTAAATTAAAACAGGATTTAAAAGGTTTTCCGGAATATTCTTTTAAAACAAATTCTCATCAAAATGGAGGATCTGCCAATCAATTTTGAATTATTGAGCGATTAGAAGGGAGTTGGATGAGTATACTATGAACCTGTTTCAAATAAAAAAGATTGGTTTTAATTTGTTAATTGGATAGTTCCAATATCTGCGGCAAATGCATGTAACGACTTTTCTATTTTCTGAACTGTCCGCGGACTTGGTTTACGTTTTCCGGTTACATAATGACTCAATTGACCTTGCGCTATGCCCGTTAATCTTCCTAAACCAGCCAGGGAGAGTATATTTGAGTAGTAAGCAAGAAATGAAGCGGTATCGTATTTGAATTCAAATTCAGCTTCTTCAAAATGCTTGTTTTCGCTGGCGTACAATTCCTTCATCTCTTTATATGAGTCGTGAAAATCGTCAATGGCTTCATTAACCGTTTTGCCCTCTCCAATAATTCCGTAATTTAACCTATTATCTTCTAAGTCTATATACACTCCGTAGCTTCCATCATCTCCTCTTTCAATAAAGGCTTTTACTTTCATAACGATATCCTTTCCTTTCAAAGTTTATTAAAGTTTTACTCCCGAATCTTTACTGATACTTTTTAATGTCCCGGATTTAACTTCTTCACTTCTGTGATAACTTAAAGAAAATTTCTTACCGGTTATTGGGCTGAACCAAATCGGATGATTGCTGCCATCTTTATAAAATGAACAACCCTCTTTTTTGAGTTTTTTTTCTACTTCCGAGTATTTCATGTATCGCCTCAGTTAGCAATAGACAACAAAGATATTAATAGTAATATCATATTCCAAACAATCCAACAAAAAAACCTTTCCTGATAAATCCTGCTAATGATTCATCTTTTCTACAAATCTTGACAGGTTTCCCTCAGCGGTTCTCAGCGGTTAAATTAAAATAGGATTCAAGAGGTTTTCCTCACTCCCCCTCGTTTGCAACTGCCTGCCCCGTTTTTACGGGGAGGGAGTATCGGTTGATCGTTTGAAACATTATGAATGACCAATATTTATTTTGAAATCAGAACATGTCTGCATATGAGGAATTATATTTTCTCCTTTCACCCTGTGGGTTTAAAGATTATCCGTAAATTTAGCGGATAATTTATGACCCCGAACCCTGATGAATACCCTTAACCTGTTAAAACCTCGTAAAGCCCTGAATAAAGCCTTCCTGAAGGTAAAAGCCAACAGGAACGAAATCGAAACCTTCAAAAGTAATCTGATCGTTCTGCTCGACAGGATTAATGAAGCAGAATCGGAGGAGTTCCATAAAAACCTGGTCTCAGATTTCCTGAAGAATACCTATTACAGCGCCAACCAATTTATCAATACCAAAGGTCGGAACGACCTTGTGATACACAACGGGAATAGTGCAACCACCACTGTGGGCGTTATTGTTGAAGCCAAGAAACCAACAAATAAATCTGAGATGATCTCTGTTCCCAGGGAGGGATCACCCGGGGGTATTAACGCAAAGGCATTTCAGGAACTTGTCCTCTATTATCTGCGTGAGCGTATCACACATAAAAATCTTGAGATCAGGCACCTTGTGGCAACCAATATCTACGAATGGTTTATTTTTGATGCCAACCTTTTCGAGAAAGATTTTGCGCAGAACAAACACTTCGTTCAGCAATTCATCGATTTTGAAGAGGGACGGCTATCGGGTAAAACAACAGACTTTTTCTATAAACAGAGGAGATCAGGATTGTTGAGGGGGCTTAAGATAGAAGGTTGTATCAAAAGTCATTTTACCGCGAAGATACGCAGAGAAGGCGCCATCCGCCAGCTGACGGATGGCGATTCCATTTGGTCGTTAAAAACAAATTATATACAAATGAAATATTTACAATGTGTTCGTTACTTCCGAAATAATTCAATCTCATGTGACGAATTTTTATCTTTTTCGTTCAGGTTGCTCTTCACGTCTGTTTTTTTCGTTTTGTTTGTGCTTGGAAATACAAATATCGCAACTGCCCAAAAGTTATTACCCGTTAAGGGTAGTATAACCCCGGCTTCAAATCCGCAGATCATCAAGCAAAATGGTGTCTACTACATGTTCACTCATTCAGGCAACGGACCAGCGGTTGAAGTCAGTCCCGGCAAGAAGGGCAACGTGTGGATTCGCTCCTCCACCAATCTGAAGTTCTGGAAGGATCAGGGTACGGTATTCACAACTCCACTAGCCTGGTGGACGGCCGATTCCAATCGGGATTTCACCGCGATTTGGGCGCCTTCCATCAACTATTTCAACGGCAAGTATCATCTTTACTACTCGCTTTATGCGGATCATATAAAAAAACAGAATAGTGCAATCGCCTTGGTCACCAACAAGACACTCGATCCCAGGGATCCAGAATACCAATGGATCGATGAAGGAATTATCTATGAAAACGTTCGCTACATTGATCCCAACCTGGTATGGGACGCGTCATCGCCAGCAAAGCCCTATCTGATCTGCGGTTCGTGGACGCCCATCCTACTGCAACCGCTGGATGCTCTCACTGGCAAGTTAGAGGCAATACAACCACACCCTGTGCCGGTGATTGCAGGAATCAATCCCCAGAATTACGAAGCGGCGTTCATCTTTCAGAAACACGGGTGGTATTACCTTCTCGTCGCTGCTGATGCTGGATTTGACAGTGATAAATACGTTGAAAGAATAGGTCGCTCACGCAACTTCGATGGACCTTATCTGGATAAAGAAGGTAAGGATATGAAAAATGGAGGTGGAACTATTTTCAGCAGGTTTACTACAATTGATTCGATTGAATACCATGCTGTTGCTCATGGCAGCATATTTACAGATACCGATGGGAAAGATTATTGGGTAACCAATTATTATGCAGGCACCAAAGATTCTCCGGGAGGTAGAGGAGCACGCGTTTTGGTGATAGGTACCATCGAATGGGACAAGGACGAATGGCCAATTAATGCCTTAACCCCATCATTTAAATAATTTGGAAAATGTTTTCTATTTAAATAAATCGGAATGTGTGCCGATCCGGATTATCCAACCTCCTCTTTTAAATTTTTAAGAATCTCATCTGAAAGTGCTTCAGCAAATTCTATAATATCTGCATGGGATCTCATCATATCTGGTTCTGGAACAATTAGTCTTTTCTTCAGGTATTGCATGTCGGCATCATTTAATTTGGATTTCTCTTTTTGAAATACCTGAAAAATTCTTTCGGGGAATAAAGCGGTGGATAACAAATACGTGGGTTCTGATTTAAAATTAGATTTACTATCAAGTACATGATAAATTGCTTTACGAACCAGACACTGATGCAAAAATGTTAACGTTTCCTCAGATCCAAGATTGGCGTGCTCAAAAAATGGAATACATCCACCTGGCCTGATTGGCTGTTTGAACTGGTCGTAATTTTTGGAATTGAAAACTTCTTCTGAAACTTCTTCAAGTATTAGCCAGATGTACGATGTACTATAATACGTTTTTATAGGTGATGGCTCGATTTTTCCCGGTTTCCATTTTGGAGTTCCTGAACCATTTAAAACTTTGCTATTTTCACATTCGTCATCATCCGGAAAATACAATGCAATTGGATTGTCATTCTCGTTCGACTTTTTTTTGCTTTTTAACTCAGGAAAATAAGGACTCATTGTAATCATATTTTTAAAATACAAATCATCACTTAAGTTTACTACGATTAAGTTTAACAGATTAACATACGCTCCATTATTTATTTGAGCTTCAACTTTTCCCCATGATTTTTGAGATAATACCAATGGAACAGAATTGGCTTCATCACCATAAGCAACCTGGAGTAACATAAAATCCTGCCTTTCCTTTCGTTTTGATATTTCAAGGGTATTAACAGAGGGGCCCCAGGCAAGCCAGCAATATTCAATAAAGTAATTCAGATCGTCAATTGTACCATCCTTTTTAATTAAATTCTGATAACTTTTAATCATTGGAGGCCAGTTTTGATGTAGCCTGGTAATTAGTCCTTTAAGTAACTTAAGCGGAGCAACGTAACTGACTGATATATCCAATTGCCTCGATAATAAATTTATGGGTTGTTTGCCGTCATTAGTTTTGAAATCCTTGAATTTAATCTCCTTGAATTTGTCAAATGAACTTACATCCTGACTGGTAAGTTGAAAAACGTTATTAATCTTGTAATTTTCATCGGTATATTCGTGATAATGAATAATATATTTTTTTGTTTTTTCCTTAATTTTATCTTCCTCCAGGTTTATTATTCCATTCTCTATCTCCTTATCATCAGGCAGGCAACCAAGATTCAGGTTCTCAACATCCCGATTAATATGATATTTTCTATTTGTAATTTGGTTTCTTTCCAAAATGCCAATTTCTTTTTCGAAGTCTTGCCATTCTAATTTGTTAATAAATTTGCAATTTTTCCATAGAAAAGCTATGCAAGCTTTAATTCCTTCTAGATCATCAAGATATCTTATTTTGATAAATTTTTTTCTTTTTTCGGCTTTCTTTTCAGTTCTTTTCAAAGCCAATGCCATTTCCTTAGGTATGAAAGTGCTTTGGAAGATGTTTTTAGACAAATAGAAAACGACCTGTGAACATTCATTTAGCGCTTTTTCGATCTCCTCGTTCCATTCAGTACCCTCTTCTATCCCCTTGTCAAACCAAATTCGGAATCCTTCCTCTTGTAATTCCAAGATTCTCCTGAAGACTTTTTTCTTGTCGAGATGAGAATAGGAGATAAATATAAATGGCTTACCGTCTTTAATATAATCATATGCAACCGGATCATGAACTTCAGGTGTTTTCATTTTGAATTAGTATTAGTAGTGAAACTAAATAATCCGTTATCTTTTTTTTAATAATTCTCCAATTAGTGTATCAGGAGAAATTTCAGAATAGGATTGATTAAATATCGTTTTTTTTATCAACCCGAAATCAATATAATCTTCAAAATAGATGTGTGGATTAAGTTTCAGTTGTTTTTCGATATTTCGGTAACTACTCTCATTTTCAAGGTCAATCCCTTTCAGGACGCTAATGGCGAAAAAGCGCCGGATATGCTCCAAGATAAGTTCTGATGGTAGGCTATCTTCAAAATCAACGTTGGCATTTAAGCTTAAATAGGTGCAGGGGCGGTTATTCGGATCAAGGGATGGTTGAATATAATCAAAACTTAGTCGGCGAAAACCTTTTTTATTCCACCATCCTAACCTGTCGAATTGGTCAGTGGCTGAATTCACATTGTCAAGCCAATATTGATAAACAGTCATCTTCTCGGGATAGTTTTGCTCGCAAAAGACAATTATCTGATTCTTCTCAAACATCATTGGATCATTCTTTACACCACTCCAATCAGAAATAAGTAATTCAGAATAATTTCTTGCCTTTTTGATCAACTCAGTACCTAAATTCAGAGACCGGTACTCCGGGTCCACAAAAAGATAAAAAATATGGCTTGTTCCAAAAATATGATTTCCATTAAATTTAAAGGGAATAGAATAAGTTGAAAAATTAATACCTCCAATAACCTCATCTTCTTCCGGATTCGTAC
>Ga0118677_10011254_pt1 | contig 13481 bp, 20 predicted proteins | sample AliMusrvi5mmetaG_FD_86154 | JGI IMG/M metagenome (GOLD analysis project Ga0118677, IMG submission 86154)
AGGCCGAGGGAAATGACAAAGGCGACCGCAGCCCACACGATAGCTGGCAGCGGCAGCACATTCTCAAGACGCTGGTTTAAACCCGCGATGGCCGTGCTCATCACCAGTGATACAAGCAGCAAAAAACCAATCACAAGCACCATGCCGAAGTTTAAGAACTGCCCGCGCAACAGCCCGCGGATACCACCGCCAGGCTTGGACTTGACCCCCCAGATCGTATTGAGAGCCTCCTTGAGCTCGCCGAACACGCCCGACGCGCCTACTATCAGCATCATCAAACCACTTACTGTTGCAAACACTCCTTGGGCTGGTTTGGAGGCGCTCTGCACCATGGACTCAATCGCCCCCGCAGATGACGGCCCCATGTAGCCGCTCAGTTCACCGTAAAGCTCACCGCTCACCGCCTTCTCTCCGAACACCAGTCCCAGGATGCCGATGATAATGACCAGCAGTGGAGCGATGGAAAAGATCGAGTAAAACGCCAATGCCGCGCTCAGACGCGGTGCCCTGACGTCTATCCAGCCGCGATAGGTTCGCTTCAATAAGTTCAGCCAACGGATTTTCATAATTGCTTATTGTCGACTTGTGCTGCCACACGCCGACCGGTGAATACCAAACTTCTTTCATTTCTGCTTGTCCATCTCTTGCCTTTGCAAAAACTCGTAGAGCTTCACCGCCCCGAGAAGAAACAACGCGGGTGGCACCAGCGCCGAAAGCACGCGGACCTGCGTGACAAGGATGGCACGCACCGGAAGCCGATGCATAAGACAGCCGACTGCGACTGCGCCGATCACCGCTGTCGTCGGGGACTTACGAATCTGATTCTGGCACCGCTGATAACGGTGCCGGACGCCTTGCTTCGCGTCGCACAACAAAACATGGATCCCTTCCTCCATGGACAGTGGCACTACCGGTTGGTTTGATGTTCCGGTCATGGCTTACCAGAATTTGAGGTTGCTGCCGACACGACCGATTTGCCCGGATAAGGAGTCAACGGTGCGTCCCGGGTGAAAGCGATGCACTCGATCCATTGCTCTTCCCGCGCCATCCCGCGCCGAATCACATCCCTCGTGAAGTCGTTGTGCGACGGGTGCCAGTGCGGCGAGAATGGCCTTGTGCGCGGACTCCAAAGGCTCATCCACATACCGTTGACAGGTCGTAGGCTGTCGCCGGGCCATCATAAGCATGCAACCGATGGCCGCACCGAAGGTGAGTGCTCCCACGACTACAAGCACTGGATTTTGACGCACATACTCCTTGGAGGACGCCAGTGTGTCCTCGGCCTTCAGCGCCGCTGATTGATACATGTCCCTGCCCGCGTCCTTGGTGGCATCAACCGCGTGCTGCGCATATTCCTTGGTGCGCTCGACGCCTTCCTCGACTTTCGACGAGAGTGTCTTGAAAGCGTCCTTGGCTGCGTCGGTTACATCCGTGGTTGCGTCTTTTACGGCACCTATGACGTCATTTACAGCGACGGTCGCACGGTGGGCAGTTTCCTCTGTAACGTCAGTCGCCTGACGAGCAATTTCTCTAGCGGGTTCTGGCAGTTGGTTCATGGGTGTCTTTGTGTGGAAGTCGGTGCTCATTGGTTTGGCCTGTCTGGTGAAGTGTCGATTGAATCCTCCACATCCTGCGCCACCCCGGCCAGCTGGGGCGTGTTGAACAGCGCAAGCAACATGGTTGGTTTTAAGGTCGCCAGAATGGTCCCGCCGTCCTCCTCATATATCGAAATGCGGCAAGGCAGCGCTGTGGAGACGCTCATATCTTCCTCCAGCACTTTCTTCGCTTGCTGTGGCTGGCAAACCTCAAAGATCATACATTCACGATCAAACTCAACGCCCTTCTTGGACATGGTCTCTTTGAGGTTGTGAACGTGCATGACCCCAAAATGATTGACCTCGACGGCGGCCGACAACGCCGCCGCCGTTTCATTCACCGTTTTATGGGTGGATATTTTGATTAGCATAGGTTCTTCAAGTTCAGTATTGTCGCCCTGCATTCATCAGCTCAGCTTGACCACCATCTTGCCTCGATTTTTCCCTTCGAAAAGCCCGAGGAAAGCGCTCACCGCCTGATCCATTCCTTCCACCACCGTTTCGTTATTCTTGAGTTTATCGTTCCGAAAATAGCCGCCCACCTCTTTTTCAAATTCTGCCTGACAATGGAGCCAGTCTCCAACAATCATTCCCTTCATGGTCAGTCGTTTGGTGGTGATGTTAAAGAGATTGGCCGGGCCGGACTGCGGCTTGGCTTCGTTATAGCTTGCGATGCCGCCACAGGCGATGATCCGGCCATTCACCCGTAAGGCAGAAAGCGCCGCTTCAAGCGTCTCGCCGCCGACATTGTCGAAATATACATCAATACCGTCCGGCACCTCCAGAGACAGTTGTTCGCGCACGGGGCCTGCCTTGTAATTGAAGGCAATATCAAACCCACATTCCTCGCGCAGAAACTTCACCTTATCTGCCGAACCTGCCGACCCGATGACTTTGCACCCGCGCAATTTCGCCAGTTGCCCAGCCATATTCCCGACTGCCCCAGCAGCCCCGGATATATAAATGACATCGCCGACTTTAACGTCCACCAGATTCAATCCCACCCATGCCGTCATCCCCGTCATACCGAGTGTCCCAAGGTAAACCGAAAGCGATGGAACCTCGCGGCTGACGGGGTGCAGTTCATTTGGCGAAGCCATGAAGTATTCCCGCCAGCCGAATTTGGAAGTTACGGCATCGCCCGGTTTGAATTCCTTGACCCGAGACTCAACGACTTCGCCGACGGCTCCACCTTCGAGCGCTTTGCCTATCTCAAATGGTGGGACATAAGATTTTCCCTCATTCATTCGCCCGCGCATGTATGGATCGACCGACATGAAGAGATTGCGAACTAGTACTTGTTGGTCTGGCAGTGGCGGCAGTTCAATCTGCGACCGCGTAAAGTTGGCGGCTGTAGGCATTCCGCTGGGGCGGGAGGCGAGCCGGATCTCAGCACTGGTAATTATAGACATGAAGTGTTGCTGTTTAATGATTTGTATTACGACTTCGTAAACCTTGGTGAAGACCTCGTCGCAAAGCCAAAGTGCCGCCACCGGCTCAAATCCTGCCGAGCAAGAACAGGACCAGCAGGATGATCAGAATTAAGCCCAGTCCGCCGCTCGGGGCATATCCCCAGTTCCGGCTATGCGGCCAAGTCGGCAGCGTGCCGAGCACCATCAGAATGAATACGACTAGCAGAATGGTTCCTAATGACATAATGTGACTCTCCAAGTTTGCCGCCGACACACCGCCAGCGACCTTTCGCTGTCTGATGTCCCCTTTTGGCAGCGTCGGCAGGGAAGCGGGACATCACCATTAGAACCCGGATGGCACGCACTTGCCATGGGGTGAATCCCTACTCTGTCGCGGGAGCGCCAAAAGTCGATGCATGGCACTTCCATATCATGGTATCAAGTAGCTCACGATCTCCAGACCTGACGCCGCGTTTGACCAGCAGACACGAGATTTCCCCGCATCCGATCGCACCATCTAGAGTAGTATTTTGCCCTATTGTGCATGAAACGCGAAAATTGTATTTTCTCACCCTGTGCAAGCAAACAAGCTTCGATCAGAAACAGAAAAACACATCACCAACCAAACACCAGACACAATGTCTGCACATATCATCATGAAAGTCTTAATTGTATTAACTTCCCACAGTGAACTGGGTGAGACCGGCAAGAAAACCGGCTTCTGGGTGGAAGAGTTTGCAGCTCCCTATTATGAATTGGCGGATGCCGGTGTGGAAATCACTCTGGCTTCTCCAAAAGGCGGACTGGCACCGGTTGATCCCAAAAGCGAGGAGGCGGATGCACAAACCAAATTTACCCGCCGTCTTTACCAGGACGAACCTCTCAAGCAGAGGCTCGCACATACCTTGAAATTGAGGGACGTCAAGGCGTCGGATTACGACGCAGTTTTCTATCCTGGCGGTCATGGTCCTTTATGGGATTTGACTCAGGATGCCGAATCAATCGCCTTGATCGAGGCCTTCCAGCAACAGGGAAAGCCCATGGCGTTGGTCTGTCATGCGCCGTGCGCTCTGATCAAGGTAAAATTGCGCAATGGCGATCCGCTGATAAAAGGGAAGCAGGTAACTGGCTTTTCAGACACCGAGGAAGCCGCTGTGAAACTGAACCACATCGTGCCGTTTTTGCTGGAAGACGAACTAAAAAAAGCGGGTGGGCATTACAGCAAAGGCCCGGATTGGAGCGTTTATGTAAAAACCGATGGTATGCTGATTACCGGCCAAAATCCCGCATCTTCAGCCGAAGCAGCCAAGGTCTTGCTGAAGCTGTTGCAGAAGAAATCCTAAGGTTCAAAGAGGAGACCATAACATGAACACGATCCATTCACGGTGACGACGACCAAATCGTCCCCATCGGAGCCGCGGCACTGGCCTCTGCGAAACTCGTCAAGCATTCGACCCTGAAGATTTATCCCGGCGCACCCCACTGATTGACCGAAACGCACAAGGACCAACTCAACGCCGATCTCCTGGATTTCATTAAAACCTAATGTCTGGTTGCTGGCGGTGGCGGGAACCGAGGTTCCATCGCGGTCAGCAGCCACAACTTGCAGAAGCTTGATGCAATGTTGTGATTTATTGCTAACACCTTGAAACAGATATCGCTATGGCCCTGATTTTTGAATGCGTTCAAACCCCAGGAATCGCTGAGATTTCCTATTTGATCGGCGATGATGCCGATGGCGTTGCGGCGGTATTTGATCCCCGGCCGGACGTGGACTGTTACCTCGAAATCGCCCGCGAAAAGCAGGTTTCAATCACGCACATTTTCGAGACCCACATCCATGCCGATCTCGTCAGTGGCTCGCGGGAGCTTTGTGCCCGCGTCGAGTCAGCGAAAATCTTTGTCAGCCACGAAGGGGTTGCGTGCTATGGCTTCGATCACGAGAAAATCAACGACGGCGACACCTTCAAGCTCGGCACCATCCTAATCACAGTTCGGCACACGCCTGGCCACACGCCAGAGCATGTTGCTTATCTTCTAGCGGAGGAGGAACACTCGGACGTGCCTTGGGGCGTGATCACCGGAGACTCGCTGTTCGTGAGTTCTGCCGGGCGGCCCGACCTGCTCGGTAGTGGCCTGGCGAAGAAGTTGGCGGAGCAACAGTTTCACACCTTGCGTGACTTTTACCTGAAGCTGGACGACGGCGTGATTATCTACCCGGCACATGGTCACGGCTCACCCTGCGGCGCGGACATTGGCGATCGGCTCAGCAGCACAATTGGTTATGAGCGGCGTTTCAATGCGTTCCTCCAATTTCAAGATGTGGAAAGCTTCACCGACTATGCGCTCTCCACCGCTCCACCCGCGCCGACCTATTTTCCACGCATGAAAAAGTTGAACGCCGAAGGCCCCAAAGTGTTGGGAAACCTGCCACCAGTGCGCGGACTTCCCCCAAAATTCTTCCAGGAAGCAATCGCGGATGATGACAACATCCTCATTGATACCCGCATGATGCTGGCCTTTGGCGGAGGTCATATCAAAGGCTCGCTGAGCATCGGCGGATCACCCATGCTCTCCATTTGGGCAGGTTGGCTGCTCGATCCCACCAAGCCGATTCTCTTGGTGTTGGAGTCAGACGAAAGAATCAATGAAATCGTCCGTCTCTTTCTACGCACCGGTTACACAGAATTCGCCGGCTACCTCGTCGGCGGAATGAAGGCATGGGATAACGCGGGGCTGCCACTGGAGGCGGTCGGGCAAATGACCGTGCAAGAGATCAAGCAGGCGGGAAAAGAACTCCAGCTCCTCGATGTGCGCTCACGGGACGAGTGGAATATAGGACATATCCCGAACGCCTCGCATGTATTTCTCGGTGAACTTCGTGCGAATCTGGGCGAACTGGACCAGAGCAAACCAACGGCGGTCTATTGCGACAGTGGTTATCGTGCTAGTATTGCCACGAGTATCCTGAAACAGGCAGGGTTCGGCAGCGTCTACAATGTCCCGGGAAGCTGGCAGGCTTGGAAGAACGCCGGCTTCCCAGTTGAAATGGAGCTGAAAACGAAATGAGGATCTGTCGCAAAGCCCCTTGCTTCATCGGAGTTCTTGCCCTCCTTCCCCTGCACGTTGCAGTCGCCGTGGAGCCAGGTGCGAATGCACTCAACTATCCGGGGCCGGCGTGGTCTCCCTACATTGTCGGCGCGGGAATTGGTGTGCTATCCTGGTTGACCTTCTATTTTTCAGACAGCCCCATCGGCGCGTCGTCCTTCTATGCGAAGGTATCAGGCTTCATCGGAAAGCGGTTTGCGAAACGCCATACCGAGTCGCTCGCTTACTTCAAAGACAACCCGCCGTGCATGGACTGGGAATTCGTCTTCGTCGTCGCAACCATCGCTGGCGGCGCGATTGCGGCATTGACCGGGGGGGAGTTCACGAGTGAATGGCTTCCGGCCATGTGGGTGGCACGCTTCGGTGACAGCATCGCATTACGAGCCGTTGTCGCCTTTGGAGGTGGCGTCTTGATGGCCGTTGGCGCACGGCTTGCCGGAGGTTGTACCAGCGGCCACGGCATCAGTGGAACGCTTCAACTCAACGTGGCATCGTGGATCTCCGTGGTTTGCTTTTTTATCGGCGGTATCACTGTCGCCATGCTGCTTTTCAAACTGTGAAGAACTATGATTGATCCAGGAAAAGCAGTGCAGCAATCGACGGAGAAGCCCCCGCCGCCCGTGGCCGCAACTTCCAAACTCATGCTCGGCGCGATTTTTGGTTTGGCGTTTGGCATTCTCTTGCAGAAAGGCGGCGTAGGAAAATTCAACGTGCTCATCGGTCAACTGCTCCTGCAGGACTTCACGGTCGCGAAGGTGATGCTGACCGCCATCGTCGTCGGCATGGTTGGCATATTTGTACTGCACCATTTCGCCAAAGTGAACCTGCACATCAAGCCCACGCGAGTCGGAGCCAACATGATCGGGGGACTGCTGTTCGGAGCGGGTTTTGCATTGCTTGGATACTGCCCCGGCACGGCCGCCGCTGCTCTGGGACAAGGGAGCTGGGACGCTCTCTTTGGCATGGTCGGACTCGTCGCTGGATCGTGGCTTTTCGCCGAGCTTTCGGGATGGACGCAACGAACGATTGAGAAATGGGGCGACCTCGGAAAGGTCCTGCTGCCCGATCTACTGCACCTGCCGCGCGGTGTGTTTGTGGTCGGCTTTGCAGTGACTCTCACCGCCATCATTGTCCTGCTAGAGCTATTAACCACCCGCTGACCAAAAAATAGACCTACCCACCACCCACAAATGAAAGCGCTGAAAAACATCATCACTCTGGCGGCGCTAAGCACGGGCAGGTTATGCCTACACCAAAAGCGGAGGCTAACGGCAGTAAAAGCCAATGAACCCCAGGCCGCAACCTCGTGCTCGGTCCCTTGGCCGAGTGGGAGCGGAAGTCACCGGGCGATTACAAGAAAATCATGAAAGTCCTATCGATCATCGGCCAAGTGGACCGGATCCGGGACGAGACGAAGGTCAAGATGAGCAGCAAAACTGAAAGACGCCCCACCGCCGCACTCCCCGCCAAAACACCTTTGCCGGACGACATCGCATCGCTTTTCGAAAATACCCGACAGGCGACTCCGGCGGAACTGGCCCGCTTGCAGAAAGCTGCGGCCCTTCTCCGTGCGGATCCCGCGTTCCTCGCTGATGTCACCAAGGAGCTCATCGTGGAGGACATCCTCCGCGCCATGGAGGCGACCGGGCTCAACCGCAACACCCTTGCCACCAAACTCGGGAAATCCCGTCAATACATCGGCAAAATCCTCGATGAGGAAAAACCCGCAAACTTCACCATCGATGCGCTCGCCGACAACTTGGCCCAGCACTCCGATATATGTTAACAACGCCTCGCCTCTTCAGCAGCAACGATGCGGCATATAGCAGCCCAGGGCAACGCCCTGGGGATGCGTTGGGTTTGCATCGAGCCCTGAGAGGGCGACACAGGCGTTGTATCGCCCCTTCAGGGCTTGGATCCTTTTGGAACCGTAAGCCCAGGGCGATGCCCTGGGCTAGCATATCTTGCCCCGTCGGGGCGGAAGAGCGCGGGAAAGTGACCGGCGCAGTGAACACCCACTTGGAGGGGATGGAGTATGGTAACTGAAGCCGTGAGAATGTGTCCAACCGTCGATGCACTGCCTGACGGCTGGCAGGTGAAACGACTCGGTTCGTTTTGTGAAAAGATTGGAACTGGCGCGACCCCTCGCGGTGCGAGTGATGCTTTCTAGCAAGCCGGAACCGCCATGCACTTATCCGGAGTCAAAATGTATTAGACCGGACTTTTGATTCAGCAGGCATTGCGTTCATCACCGAATCGAACGCCATCGAGCTTCGTAATGCTGATGTCTTGTCCGGTGACATTTTGCTCAATTTACAGGCGACGGTGTGACCTTTGGTCGATCTTGTATCGTACCCGACGGCATACTTCCTGCATGTGTAAACCGACACGTTTCGATCATTCGACCCGACCGCCGCGACTGCAAACGGGGCTATCTCTTGTCGGTGCTTACGCATCCTATGTCCAAGGGTTATATTGAGTCCCTTAATGCTGGAGGTAGTCGGAGGGCGATAACGAAGGGACACATTCAGTCGTTTCAGATTGCGCTACCTCCACTCCCATTGCAGAAAGCTATTCTCGCCAATGTAAACGAATCCCGCGACCTCGCCACCCTGCGCGACACGCTGCTGCCGAAGTTGCTGAGGGGGGTGATATGTTTCCCGCAGAACGCTCATATCCACCGATGACCGGCGGTTGATCCGTAGTTGGTGTTGCGGTTGTGGGGTTCAACGGTCATTCGGTTCGATGTCTTGTTCTGCCTCTTTATTCTCTGGTGACCGACATAAACGCTTTAGCTGCTCTGGACATTTCAACAACCAAATCGACGCCCCGATAGTCGCGGCAAAATAGGCCCCGATGGGGAGAATTCTGACAAGTGCCAAGTTGTAATATTGAAACTCTTGAACCAACTCGATAACTGCAAGATACGATTGTCGAACGAGGAGAAATCCAGCGAAGATCTGAACAACTATATCGGAGGTAATTAGATCAAATCTGATCTCGTATTCCTCACCCGATCCTGCGATTCGACTTAGCCTCGTTGCGATTGGCGCGGCGAAAAAGATCAAAGTAATCGAGAACAAGAGTCCGACAGCCCAAAACGCTATATTGACTGTCCACATGCGTGTCCAATCCGCTGACATCTCTCCACTCCCGCTTCCGGTAAGCCAATAGAGCGACATGGCTCTAGCGAAGACCTCACAGGCGAGGTTGACCCCAATAACTTGGAGAACGGATGCAATAAGAGTTCGCTTAGTCATAGGATTTATCTTTGCAGAACGTTAAATGTGCACCCACCGGCGCGGTTGAAGGGATGTTGAATTGAAATTGAAAAGCTTATGGCCGGTTGGTGCGCCACGACTTGTTCGATTCTTTTTTGCTGTCGGCTGGCTGGATACCACAGCTAAGGCAGAAAGAAAAACTTCCCTTCGGTCTCGAGGAAATCAGGATCGTTCATGATCAAACCGGAATCCATGTATTGCGCATCAATGATCTTTTTCGTGTATGGGCTTATGAAGAATCCTTCCTTCCCTGGCACCGGCTTCGCGGACGGATAATCGCCTAATTCTGGGTAGATCTTGAGGAGTTTGTTGTCTTTATCACGCTTTCCCTTGTTGAATAGCAAGGCGCGATGCTGGTCGAGTTTGGAGAGAGTCGAGAAAGTCATGACCTTCGCATCGGCATTCAGTTCTTGAGGTTCTTCGATCAAAAAAATCCAGCTATCATCCACCACCAGCGCTAGCTTGTGAGGGGGCGTCAACTTCTTGATTGGCTCATAGTGCTTGAGCGCGTCGTTTTTCAAGAGGATGTGGATTTGATTGCCCTCTTCTGCGGAGAACTTCTCAAAATCAGCTTGGTGAAGCACCGGATCGCGAAGGACAAGATAACCGTTCTTCAAGGGATCGTCCCCTTTCTTAACCCCGATGTTGTGGAGGAAAAGTATCCGATAGGTCTTCGCAAGCTGATCGGGCACGGTGCCGCGACTTTCTTCGAGCAACTTACGTGAATCCGGGTGTAGTGCTGCGACAGTAAGCTCTGGTTCCGCCCCTAGAGCTACAACGCAATGAGACGAAACCGAAGCCACGATCACGAGCTGCCTGATGAATATTAGAGGGTGATTGAAGATGGACATCATGTTTTGTTTTTTAACGAACGTCAAATGTGATGCCACCGCCGCATTTGAGCGGCGTTGGCGGGAGGTTGCGTGGATGATGAGCGGTTTGCATCCATGGTTTGTTCGGCATTTTTGTGTTTGGACATCCGAATCTAGGATTCACTCACGGCGATGACGGATTGCGTTCACTTCCGTTCACGAGCACCTTGCCCTTCTCGCGGAGATCTACCTTGTCGCCCCTTGAAAGTGCGCCATAGTCTTTGCCGTTGACGGTCAGTTTCTTTCCGTCTGTCTCCGCCTTCACGGATTTGCCGTCAAATGTAATGCCTCCAGTTCCTTGGGAGGAACCGGAGGTTTCGGATGGCACGAGAAACGTAATACCCTCGCCTTTGAGTTCATCCCCATGACTTAGGGATGCCCTGAACTTACATCCGCTTAGAAGCAGGATCAATATGATGCTTTGAATTATTGCTTTCATTGGTTGTCTTATTTGAATTTTGCCGATTGAGGTAGGGACACCGGTTGCCCGGTGCCCCCCTCGCAGATCCCTGCGTGCGGATTTCCCGCACCGGGCTCCCCAGGAAAGCGCGCACACGGAACCAGCGCCGGCACATGGTGCCAGACCCCGGTTCCCATTGCAAGCAGGGACCATCTTTGGCCTCACCGAAGAGGAAATCAAGCTCGTGGAGGGCGCCTGAGAACCGCCGGAACGTCTTCATCCCGGAGGGATGGCAGCTTGTAGCCGGGGGTAAGCGAGGCACGAGCGACACCCCCGGATCATGCCGGGAAAAAACCACGCACACCGGAGGTGTGCCAGCAGCCTCGCCGGGGTTGCTGACATCCCTGCCGGGATGCGAAATCCGGCGACGCCCGGGGCCGGTGGTGTCGCCCGCGTTCGCGGGCTCAACCACCGGCTACAGGCTGCAATCCCTTCGGGATTTGTGTCTCCCGCAAGAAAGCCCGTGTGCCGGCAAGGCTGGCCGGCGCATCCTGCCAGGCAACCCGCGTGGCGGCACCGGGCTGCACCGCGTCCTGCTGCCGTGTTGCCAAACCACCGCCTGCGTTCGGTGGTCCGGCCCTCGACGAACTGTTCGTCACCACCGGCCGCCGCCACGACCGCGACGAACCATTCGCCGGCCGCTTGTTCGTCGTCCGCGGCCTCGGCACCCGCGGCCTGCCCGCCAACGCCTTCGCCGGCTGACTTCACGCGGAACTCACACATCTGCGGATTCGGGCGGGATCTCGACGGCAATCCAGAACCCGATATACGCCGACAACCTGTCCTTCATTGACGCGGTAGTAAATCGCATACGGAAAGCGTTTGGCAAGCAACCGATGAAAACCGAACACAATGCGATGAATCCCTCCGCAAAGCACCAAGGAGTCGATGTCCGCAAAGAGGCAGTCCTGAAAATAGTCTCCCACGCCAGGTGCTTGGCGCTCGTAGAAGTCTCTGCCTGCCTCCAGATCCCTGATGGCTGACGCCAAAATGCGGATCTTCATCTACGACCTCCGGATTCGCCGCTTCGCTTCCTCCCAGTCGAGCACTTCCTCCTCACCTGAGGTCACCCGCCGCTCCGTCTCCCACAGCGCCGCCTCGTGCCATGGGGGCGAATCGACCCCGTCCCCGACTCGGCTCAGGTCGATCCACAGCGACTCCATGAGCCGAAGCTTCTCCAGCCGCGACAACTGCATCACTAGTTCTTCGACGCTCATGCTGGCAGTCTACACCCGGGCCTCCCCCAAATCAAGCCTCAACCCGGCTTTCTTGCGCGCGATCATCCGCCCCCGGTCAAAGAGGTATTCAACGAAACGTTCGGGATGACCAAAATCTTCGCGGCGCCCTCGCTGGGAATGTCTCAGTGCCCGGCTGCAAATCACCTCAGGCAGGCACAAGAGGATCCCGTTCAAAGCCACCGATGCCCGGCGGTTGAACTGTGGTTGAATTTGCGGTTGTAGGGCTTATCGGGCATTCGGTGCGCTGACTTGTTCGCTCTGTTTTCTTAGGAGTGGGCCGTCTGATCCATCCGGTCCCGAATAGTAGGGGAGGATTGCAGGCCTACCCCGTCTCGTGATCCATCGCGGCTGCTCCAATGTTGATCCGCTGAAAGTGAGGTTCCAGTCAAAGTGGCTCCATGTGCCAGCGGTCAACCCCTTGAGGTTGCTTGAGGTGTATGTCCCATCCGTTCTGAGCGTTAGTGAAGAGTCGCCGTTGGTGTAGTGCCCGGCAATTCGTCCAATCGTGGCATCGCTTGGGTTGTATTCCGTGCCAGCTTCCTTCATCACAGATCCAACTACGAACGCGATTGGCAGGAACGTCACACCCGCTGTGATCCAACCGCTCATCGAAAGTTTCTTCCGCATGATGAGGCGGGTCATCTGCACGATGAAAATCACGCCGCATACCGCGACCACCAGGAGCAAGATCAATATGGAAAGCGACTCCATCTGGGCGGGCTATTTTCGTCCAACGTTTAATGTGATGGCACCGCGCGGTTGCCGAGTGACTGTCAGGATATTGAGGAGCTATCCGCGGTTGCCATCCATGATTTGTTCGGCAGATCTAGTCGGACGTTCATCTCCGAGCAACTCCAAATATATCTCAAACCTGTTAGCCATTCGTTTTGCATAAACCACTTTAGACGTCACCGAACCGTGACATGATTGATTCTCATAAACGAAGCGATAGTCTGTCTTACAGCTTGTTGCCCGTGTTGAGAGAATCCTGAAGCCGCGGCTTTTAAGGCTATCGCAAATCGATGAATATACTGCGGCACCGATTTGCTCGAAATTCGTCTCCGCTCTCTTCCGCTGGTCTCCGTCAACGCAAAGAACACAGCCGTAGGCCATCGTGGCAGTGTTAGCATCAGGTGACTTCAACCTCACTCGGCACCCGGACTGCTTTTCGACGGAACTCATAACGTCACTTAGGTTAATCGGCCAAGCCGATAATGCGGGGACGGACGGATGCGAATCCCTACATGCGGATATGGCGACAAGGGCGAGTAAAGCGAGGCAACTTCTCATTTGATTTGCTTACGCACCCTAACGCCGCGGTTGCGGCCGGAGGCCACAGCCACGGTTGGAGAAGCGCCGGAGTCCCCAGCCACGTGAAGCATGGTCTCTATCATTCCGACGGCGGCGGGCTTGCCGTACATGGCACCGTGGCGCGGGAAGGTGGTGAGGAGTTCGCCGTCGGCCGGGGTAGTGATGCCGTCGTTGGAATCGACCACCGACCAGGCATCGACACCC
>Ga0118677_10011255_pt1 | contig 13480 bp, 8 predicted proteins | sample AliMusrvi5mmetaG_FD_86154 | JGI IMG/M metagenome (GOLD analysis project Ga0118677, IMG submission 86154)
GCTCCGGGGTATTCGGCGTGGTGGATTTTTCTTCCAGTTCCTCAGCTTCAGCCGACAGGCGGCGCATCTCTTCATCGCTAAGACCGGCGCGGATCTGCTGCAACCGCTCGGTGATTTCCGCATCCATGACCGCCTGTTTTGCCGGTTCCGGACGCATCATACCGAGCATGCGATGTGGATTCTCCAGCAAGCGCTCGCGAATGAGCTGGTTGAAGAGCCACGGATCTTCCTCATAACGGCTTCGGCAGGTACTAAGGTTCGTGCTCATGTGCAGAAAGTTCAATGGGTCAGCGCCATACACCCAGCTATTCAGCACGCGGTCCAACACATGCAAGGGATACAGAGACTGGATTTCCTGATAATGATAGGCGGCCTGTTGGAACGCTGCTTCCACCTGCTCGCGGGTGAACGGCTGCGCGGCGATCTCCGCCAGCGTGTCGAGTACCAGGCGTTCGAAGTCCTCGCGCCGTTCCGGCTCGCTGCCTTTCAGTACCACGGCAAAGGCTAGCTCGCACCCCAATCCCGTATCCCCGGCGAAGAGAAGCGTTTGTCCGAGTTTGGACTCAATGATGGCTTTTTTCAGCGGCGCGCCTTCGTTGCCCAGCAGCAGCAGGCTAAGGATACGCATCTGCGCCACTTCGAGGGCGTTAGTTGCGTCGCCGACTTTCCACACCAACATGAGATAGCTTTTTTCCGTCAGCATCTCGCCTTCACCGACCGGATAGCCATCCTCCCAGGTGCGCGGGCTGACCCAATCGGGTTGGCGCAAGATCGCCGGCGGTGCGGACTGCCGGGTAAACTCATTGAGCTTATCCCCGAGGAATTCCAGGTAGTCGGCGGTGGGGATATCGCCGTAGAACACGAAATAGGCATTGCAGGGATGATACAGGGTCTGGTGAAAATGGCGTAATCCGTCATGGGTGAGTTCCGGAATATGTCTGGGATCGCCGCCTGAGTCGCGGCAATAAATCGTATCCGGCAGCAACGCGCGGCTTATGTGCTCATACAGTAGGGCTTCCGGGTTGGAATAGGCCCCCTTCATCTCGTTGTAGACGATGCCGTTCACCGTCAGTTCGCCGGTCGGTTGCTCTTTATGCAACGGCGCCAGGTGGTGCGCCTCGCGTTTGAAGGTGTCCTGGCTGAGCATGGGGTGGAAGACCGCGTCGAAATAGACGTCGGCAAGGTTGAATAGATCCTGTTTTACGTTACTGCATACCGGATAATAGGTGGTGTCAAAACCGGTCATGGCATTGATGAAGGTTGCCATGCTCATTTTGATCATCTCAAAGAAGGGATCGCGCACCGGGTATTTCCGCGAGCCGGAGAGCACGGAGTGCTCCAATATATGCGGCACGCCGGTGTCATCCGGCGGTGGAGTGGAAAAGCTGATGGAAAACAGGTTTTCTGCGTCATCGGTATACAAATGCAACAGGCGCGCGCCGCTGCGAGTATGCTCGAGCTGATAGGCGATCGTGCGCTGCGCCGGCAACAACGTTACCTTGACAACAAGAAAACCGCCAATCTCATCCCCTGCCTTCAACTCTTGCTCGGGTAATTCAAACATATGCGCCGCTCCCTATCGTTCAATTCTAATTACTTATTTCTGACAGGGCAATGATATCTCCTGCTGTATGAAGCAGTTGGCTTAGTTTGATTTAGGATTTAGGATTGATCGGACAGATCGGTCTGACTAGTCCGACTTGTCTGACACGTCGGACATAAGAATAAAGCCTGATTCAAAAAAATTGGCGTCCTCCTCTAACCCGGATAATTCATGAAACGTAAGGACTGCCGGGTTAGCTGGGCATTATTCGAAAAAGTTATGAATAATGCAGGCTATGGGCGGACGCCATCCTGAATCCTGAATCCCAGACTATGGTCGCTATTCGACAAACACGAAATGGTATATGATTAAATGATTATCCTGCCTGGAGGTTTTGCATCATGATGTTCACCGCTGAACAGCGACGATTTTTATTAACGCTGGCACGAGATGCCGTAACCTGCGCGGTGAAGCACCTGCCACTGCCGCCGCCGGCTGCGTTGGATGCGCTCTTCACACAACCGTTGGGCGCATTCGTGACGTTAACCAAGGACGGCAATCTGCGCGGGTGCATCGGGTATCCCGAGGCAGTGTATCCGCTGCATGAAACCATCGCCCGTGGCGCCGCCGCCGCCGCGCTACAGGATCCGCGTTTCCCGCCGGTTTCTCCTGCCGAATTGAGTGAACTCCACATAGAAATATCCGTGCTCTCCCCGTTACAGCGTGCTACGCCGGAGGAAGTAGAGGTAGGCACGCACGGCCTGGTGATTGAAAAGGGGTATAACCGCGGCCTGCTGCTGCCGCAGGTGCCGGTGGAATGGGGATGGAACCGCGAAGAGTTCCTGGCGCATACCTGCCGTAAAGCCGGTCTGCCCGCCGATGCCTGGCACGCAGGCGTGACGCTGCATACGTTCACCGCGGAAGTTTTCTCAGAGGAGAATGAGCAGTAAGTTGCACAGGGGACAATAAATCGTGCTCGTGCTCGTGCTCGTGCTCGTACTCGAATTCGAAAAGTTCAAAATTCAAAGTTCAAGGTTCAACGGTCGGCCATATTTCTATTCTTGTGCGTTTCACTTTGCCCCATGGGCTTTCAGGTAAGCGATGACCTTCGGATTACTGGTGGCATTCGCATACATCAAGCTACTCTTTCCATCGCTATCTTTCGCATTGACGTCGAGTCCTTTCTCAACGTAAAACTTGACCAATGCCAGATGCCCACTCGCAACTGCCCCAAATAGGGGTGTGCAACTGAAGTTATCTTTCACTGCAAGTTGCGCACCATGGGAGAGGAGGTAAGCGGCAATTTCCGGCGTTTCTGCCACATGCAACGCTCTTTCTCCACCATCAAATGCTCTATTGATGCCTGGCTGCGCACCGTGTGCGAGCAGGTATTTGACATTATCGATCTGCCATCCACCATCATAACGGGCGGCGTAGTGTCCTCCGGCCGCATAATAGAGGAGTCGCGCTTTATCATGGTCAGGATAGCGTTGCATGAGGTAAGCGAGAATTTCCGGCGACCCGATGCCGGCGGCCACATTCAGACGATCATCATCGGTACTCGGGTGAAATCGTCCAGCGCCGTGTTCGACAAGGTAGCGAACCACAGGGAAATGTTTGCATGCAATGGCGATGTCGAGTGGTGCACAATAATCTTCGCCGTTGTCCTCTTCACGCGATGGGCTCGCGCCAAGGGCGATGAGTCGCTTCACTTCGGTAAGATCGCCGCGTTCTGTCGCGCGGCACAAGAGCGGAGTGTATTTGGCTAAATAATTTGCTCTACGCACGCCAAGGTAAACGCCAATAAGAGCGAAAATGATGACCAGGCCTATTAGCACACATAACATGAGTTGGCGATGTATTCTCACTATTGCCTCGGATCTTTATCCTTTACGACCCGGATATTGGGCCCAGGTTTGAAAAGGTACTCGTAATAACGGAGCCTGCTCGATTTGATTATTAGCAACATGGGAATAGGGGATAATACAGTGAGAAGGTAATTGCAGAATTCGCCGCGAAAAGAGGGGAGCGGCTATAGCTTACGCTGTTTGCATACTCTACCCCAGCGATTTATCGTCCGGTTGATGGGAAGAAGGTCAGCAACTACCCATAGTGTCTGCTACAGTCAACTGCTTACCCAGATTCTGCAATAACCTCCTTCGTGTATTTATAAATCGAGTACGAGTACGAGCACGAGCACGATTACGAGCACGAAAAGCGTGAAGCGGCTAAAGTACCATTCTACTCGCCAACGGAATATGCAACACATTCCCCCAATTGCCCGCGCTGTCTTTCCCCTGCAGGTGGGCGAAACGTAAGCCGACTTTGAAGGGGATCGTCAGTTTGTTCCCCACGGCCGCGACGGTCGGCACGCTCAGCGGATTATCATCTACGGTCAGACGCCAATTGGCGTACCCATCTCCCGACCACTGCAGTGTCGCGGCTTCCTTCACCACTGGCGTCAGTGAGAAGTTAGCGAAACGTGCGGCCATGCCGCCGGGATTCTTGCCGCAGCCATACACGCGTAAATCCGGCGTGGTGTACCAATCCGCGAAGACGATCTCCTGCACATTCAGGTTGATTGGCGCCGTGCCGCGCCGTTGCGTTAACGCGCGCCGCAACATCTCGCCTAAGTCTACATCGAGATGATGCCATTTTCCGTCGGCCGTCCCATGCAATGCGTCTAGCGTAATAATATCGGTCTGCGCCATCGCGGGAGCACCGGTTAACGGCAATTCATACCAGCTACTGTCTTTATGCAGGTACAGATTAATTTGTGCGCCTTCGTCAAAGCAATAATCGACATGCAGCCACGGTGTGACAGCCAGGTCACGTGTGGTCGCGCACGCGGTGACGGAGAAATCGCCGGCAGGGAACAAATTGACGGCTTTAAGGCAAGTCATTGTCCCCGACACCGGATCGTTTACCTGTTCGCGCAGCACGCGTGCGGTGAGACCAGGACGCTCTTTCCATCCCTCCAAACCGGAGGCAAAATTACTCGCCGGCAGCGGAATGCTATTGAGCGTTACCGTCACTGGCGCTGCCGGCGGCAATGCCGACTGCACGGCCAGTGGAGCGGTGGCATGCGGCGTGCCCAGGGTCATCTGTTCCGCGGAATAATTCGCGCGCCCGATCATAATGCCATTATTGAGGGTCCAGATAGCCGTGTAACCGCCGGGAAGTGGGTCAGGATCGGCGTAGGTCATCGCCAGGTGATTATCGAGATACACTTTGAGTTCTGCGCCGCGCTTTTCCAGACGGGAAACGAACCATTCGCGATGTCCTTGATTTCTGCTGGGGAGCAAGTCTTCAGGATTGATGCTCGTTTTCACCACCACCCCTTTGCGTAGCAAAAAAGTGGTGGGCACGGCGCCGAGACGCCCGGCGCGAATCAGGGCATACCCGCTGTTGAGATGCGCGCCATCCGCGCAGATGGTGATCGCCATATCGCGGAAACGACTGGCTTCTCCCGCGGGCATGTTATCGTAGAGCATCTTCACGCCGAGATAGGCCTCCACCGTCTGATCGCCCTCCAGACGATATTTGCTCCACACCGTCGGGGTATTCGCCCCAAAACCACCGAACCAATTCCACTGCGGTTGGCAGGAGTAACGGGCCATTACCGCCCAGATGCCGCTCTGCGAAAGCCAGCCGGTCGGAGCGGTTTGGAATAAATCTTCCACGCGATCCGACTCCACCGTGACCAGTGCGGCAGGTAAGGTGGGCGACGTCACGGTGAATCCCACCATGGAAACCTTGAGTGGCGCGCGATCTTGATACGCAAAGACCAGGCGCTCTTTGGTGACGATCGGATTTTCGGCGTCGCCCGCCGGGTCCAGATCCTGCACCAGCAACAATAAATAGCCTCCGCGGCGCGCGAAGACAAATTGCGCTTTGTCAGCGGCCGTGAAATGATAGACGTTGAGATCAGCGCCGCTGCGCTGTAGGGTTGCCGTGCCCCCCACCTTTTCTTTGCCGAACAACACGCGATAGCCGCCCTTCTCGTCGTAATTCGCAGCAAGATGCAGTATCTGCCCGGAGAGCTGATCGAGAGAAAACGGGATGGTCACACGTAAATCATGATAATGCCCGCCTTTATGCCAATAAGTGCCGGCTTGATCGGTCGGCAACGGCGCTGCCGGACCGATGACCGAGTGCGGGATGCCGGCAGGAGTGACCAGGCTGCGTGGGGGAAAGCCGGGATACCAATCCGCTTCAGCACTGGACCAGGTGACCAGCCATTTGTCCTTGCTGAATGAATCGATAATCACTTTATGGCGCCGTTTTTGTTCCATTTGCGTCATTGACAGTGCGCTGCAGGACATGCCGCGTACCGGAGCATACAGCGCGCAGCTCCCTGCCGTGCGCGTCACGTCATAACGCTCCATGACAAGGTGCTGATCCATATACGCCGCCACGTAAGGACCATCCGCATCCACGCGCAAATCGTGCCAGTCGCCGGAAGACATACCTTCCGCGCTGTGCGCCACTTCCGTCCGCGTTTTGCCCGCATCATCGAGCGTCAGCAATCGTTGTCCGGACGGTGCGGCAACCCAGAGATAGCCATTCCCCTCGGGAGTGCGATGAAAAGACAGTCCCACCGAGCCGTGGGGAGTAATTTTTACACGCGCGGACGTCACATACCGGCTCCAATGAGCGGGACCAAAAGCATAAGTGCCGACGGTACGCGCCTTCAGCACTCCATCTTCGGAGGCCCATTTCCCATGTTGCTCCATGGCATAGCCGCCGCCGTTGAGCAAATTGGGCGCGGACAACCAGCTCCCGACGCGCACATTATCGAAAAGCACCAGGCTATTGGTGCGCATGGCATCGGCCGCGTCGTTAATCGTGCGTCCTTTCTCATCCTGGACGACATACATCGAGGCAGTCACTTCGTCAACTTTCGGGCGTGCCGGCGTACCCGAGCCATTCGCATACAAACCTACCCGGCCTTCGATGATGCCCGGATTGATCGCGTCCAGGACCACCTCGCCATCGATCAAGGCCTGCACCTGCTTCCAACCGAGATTGATGCGCAACTGGTACCATTGCATCGGATCAAAACCACGCAGACTGCTCGCGAGAATTTTTTGTTCGCCGTTAATGACAGCCACTAATTCCGCTTTCACCGCGTTAGTCGGTGTGTAATCGCGCTGCCGCCAGCGAAAAATAAGGTAATTTTTATTGTCTTGATACGCGGCGATGATGCCTACCTCGGCGTCGTATTCCGTGCGCACCGCCGCTTCCAGGTAATATTGATCCCAGGAGGGATAGGACATGGTGGGATTGGCAACTACCCAGGATTGGCCGGCGCCCCAATACAAGAACCAGAATCCATTGGCGCTGGTGAGCGGATTGTAGATGCTGAGTTGCCAGGGTGTCACCATGGCCGCGCCGGTTTTCGGATCATGCGGATCGACGCCCGGGGTATCTTTGCGATAATAGGCCACTTTCCAGGTATCATCTTCCACCCAGCTATTCGGGTTCACCAGCAGCCTGGTCATCGACTCGGGACGCATAAAATCATCCCCGAACACAATCGGGCTGATGGTGCGATATCGCGCCGTATCGATGATGGCTTCCGCAGGAATATGGCGAAAGTCCAGCGTACCTTGCGGGATTTTCGGCGGAGGGGTACAGAAGAGCAGGCGATGATTCAGGAGCACCGCCAGGCTATCGGGCCGGCGTTTGATGCTGAAGATAGCATGGTTACCGATGGGGAGGGTCAGCGCGGCTTTCACCAACGTCACATCGGGATCATCGCGACGTGTCCACACCGCCTGCGTGTTGGTGATGCGCAGCAAGTATCCACCCTCATCGTTCGTCTGCTCGATCCCAACGAGCAACGGCGAAGACAGCACCGCTTTAACCTGCATATCCCAGGTGAGATCATACGAGTCACCAAGGGGAGTGGGCATATTAATTATCTCAAGTGCGACTGCCGGTGCCATCAGCACACAGAGCACACCAAGCAAAAACCAACGACGCATAACCTTCTAACCTTTTAACCTTCTGAGTTTGTTTTCATGGAAGTCTGATGTATCGGACATATCGGACATATCGGACATATCGGATGAGTCCGACATGTCCGACATCTGAACAATACCCCATCCGATACTCCTATTGCTATTATTTGCCCGTCGACTTGGACGTATCTTTGAGCAACACGCTGGGGTCCGACGGTTTCATGGCGCCTTGCGCCTCCTCGTCTTTATCGGTGGTCAGCAGGAATTCATCAACCATGATACCGCCTTTTACCGACTTCAGCGTGATGGTGACCGGGCCTTTTTTTAATTGCAATGGGCGAGGCCGGCTGTTATTATCGCCGCCGTCGCATAAGCATATCCAGTGCAGGCAATCGTAAGTCGCATCTCCTCCGAGTACCCAATCATTTGAATACCCACTGATATTTGTCAGCACGGAGTTGCCGCAACCGGTTGACCACAAAGTGCGCGCCCACAGGAAATAGACGCCGTCCCGCGGGATATTGACCTTATAGAACACTTTGTCAGGAGCGACATGTTCGCCGGGCTTCACTTTGTCAATGGCTAACACCTTGCCGCCGGAGACTTTGCCGACCGGATCATCTTTATAGGGACGGGCATGAAAGGCTTTCCCGTTCGTTTTCACATCTTCCGCTTCCCAGACCAGATAGACGTATTTGCCGGCGGCAAAGAGTTGTTTCCCGCCGATGAGTGTCAGACCGAGTAGCAGGCCGAACGCCAGCGTGGTGATGACCAGCATGTGAGTTACACGCATGAGAATGGTTCCTCCTCCTGTTGATTGATACGTCCCTCCGGGGACGGAGTTGCAGAATTCGCGATCATGGCCAGCAGTGCCGCAAAAACGAGCGAAGTGCCGCGCACCCAGATATTAGTGGCGCAAAGCAGGAAAATGACTGCCACCAATGCGCCAAGTTGCGCCGCGGCCCAGGGGTCGCCCCGCTTATAGTGCATGCGCTCGCGCGCCCGGCGCAGATAACCTCCCAGCAGCACCAACAATGCCGCCAACCCGAGCAGGCCGTTACTGACCAGGGTGAGAATATATCCATTTTGCGAGTCGGGTTCCAGACGCTGTTTATCAATATCGCCCAGCGTGTCATACCCGGTGGCAATTGCTTCCTGATAGGAACCGCTGCCCACGCCGAAGAGGGGATAGTGGCGGTAGACATTCAATCCCGCCTGCTGCTCGCCCCAAAACTTTTTCAGCAACGGAACCCCGTCGCCATCGGGGGTATAATAGCGTGCCTCCTGGGGGGTAATTTTCAGCATAAACGGTTCGATAAAGGCCTGCTGTGCGGTGTGGGCATGAAAGAACACCCGGGTTATGAGGGTGATGACAATCACGTATCCGAACATTGTATAGAGCACGCGCCAACTGGTTTTTCCGCCAATGGAGAAGGCGGCGGCCAGCAGGCCGATGACAATAGCCGGGAGCAAATAACCCGCCAGCACGGTGAGCGCCGCGCCGAGGAAAAACAGGCTCATCCAGAAGACGAAGCCCGGTTTTTTTCGTTCGGTAACGAGCAGTGCCAGCGCGAAGGGGAGCACCAATGCCAGAAAACCGGCATAGCCATGTCGACTGGGATGATAGCCGTGTTTGCTCCAGTTCCCAAAGGTTGAGCTCACCGCTCCGGGTGTTTCAACGCAGAAAAATGCTTTCCAGCGCGAGGCGCGATGGAAGACGCCATGTTTATCCCAATAACCCATTCTCGTTTTGCCGGTGGGTTGTGGTTGGTCTTCACCCAGACGCGCTTTAGAATCAGCAAACACGATACGTTCTGAAGGCACCGGTTGATAGTAACGCTGCAGCAATCCCCATTGGCATACGCCGAGTAACACCGCCAGCGTGGTGCCGGCGAGCAGGGCAATTACCGCAATGCGGATGCGCCGTTGCGAGGTCAATACCGCGCGAAAAACTGTTACCGCGACCAGCAAATACAGTGAGAGTTGGGCAATTTTAATCAAGGCCAGTTTTACGCCGGTTTTTTGCTGGTCGCTCAGCGCGAACAGCCTGGACAGGGCGTGTTTGATGCCGGTATGGTGATGGACGTTAAGAGCAGCAATATGTTCCGCGGAATGTGTGCTCGCCAGCAGGCTGAACAATCCCACCACGGCCACTCCGATGATGAGCCAGTTGCTGAGCGGGGGCAGGCTATGCGTGTCGCGCACCTGCAGCCAGCGGATCGCCCACACCACCGCGGCAGCGATCAGCACCAATTCTGCCGGGGTGAGATCGAGATGTTTCACCGTGAAAGTCATCTGCGTGGGCGTGAGCGCCAGCGTCAACACCGCCAGTCCGAAGAGGAGGCGTCCCAGGATATCTGATTGTGCAGGTGCGGCAGTTTGCGTCGAATCCAATGTCATTGCTCACTCTCTTTCATGCGCAACACTCTGCCAATACTATAAGCGACCAATAGCGACACGACCAGCACTCCCACCAGCACATCACAGTAGACATCCGCAATTAATAACTCAAAATGCGGACATTGCCAATGCATGAGAAAGACGGCCAGCACTACCACCGTGCCGGCCGGCATAAAGGACACGCGCGCCGTAGGACGTATGCCGAGACCCCCGATCCAGAGCGCCAGGGAATAGAGCAGTGTAACCGCTGCCAATTCCGCGAATTGCCAATTTTCCACCGGGTTTGGAATGCGCACCCCGTAGATGAAAATCATCAAATATATGAGCGAAAACACGCCAATGATGGCTGCTCCGCCCAACGCCGCTACCCCTAAACGACTCTGATCGCGCAAGCCGCCGCGCACGATCAACCCCCATACGCCCAACAATAGCGCGACCAATGTGATCGTGAGCGCCATGTTCGGGATATAATCACTGATGAGCGGGTCGAGACCGGGTATGACCGGTATCGTGCGCGAGGCGGAGAGACTGCAGGCAAACGCCAAGGTAATGCTGCCCAATATCCCGGCAGCCACACCGCGCCGCCACGCAGGCCGCAGCGTCGTGACCAATGCGGCTAGCGTAAGCAGCAGCAGGAGCAACTGGTAAGAAGGTGCAGGAGTCTTCTTGACCCAGATCAGTGCCAGCGCAATCAGCGCCAGCGCAATGCCTTGCACGGCCGATAACCAGATCGTCTGCGCGCGTTGTTGCGTCGGCGTTAACTCAATTTTAGCTTGTAATGCCTGTGGAATAACCATGCTCAAGAACTATTGACACCATTTAACGGGGAAAAGTTCCGTGAGACCCGTCTGGCTATATGTAAAAAAGACTAAAAAAGTCTTTTTCTAACCGTGGCCAGGCGAGGGAATAGCTGGAAGAAGAAAAACTTACCCGGCGCGAATGCGCATTGAGGCATTCGTGTCAGCATGCTTCGTCGTAACACCCCCCCATTCCTTCCCTCGTTGCGACAAGGGAAGGGAGTGTTTTTCCTGCTTCTTCTTCCTGCTCTTACTCCTGCTTCTGCTCTGAATTGGGAGTTTGAGTAGGAGTAAGAGCAGGACTCAGGAGCAGGAAAGAAAAATCTACGTTGTCACTCCCCTGCCAGCGGCAGCGGAATGCCGCCTTGCGCGTGGGATCGCTCCGCAGTACAGAAGATATCGATCACTTTGGCGGCGCTTTCCGCGCTGACCATGAGCGGTATGCCGTCACAGAGATGGTCGGCGATGTTGTCGTAATACTTTTGCGTTTCCGTTTTACGATAATTCACTTCCATCGTGACTGCATCACCGCCGGCAAGCCGCGTATTGACTTTCAATTTATCGTTTTCACCCCAGTTCCACTCATCAATGAGCGTGCCGCGTTCGCCGATGATGTAATAGCGCGGTGGATTGATGCGCGAAGTGCCATAGCTACTCACATTGGCGATTGCCCCGGAGGCGAAGAAGATACGGATGCTGCCGTGCTGCTCATTCAACGCGGGATCACGCTCCGGCGCACGATAGTAGAAGCCGGATACCGCTTTCACCTCGCTATTGGCGAAATGCAGCACGTAATCAACGAGATGCGCGCCCCAATCAAACATGATGCCGCCGCTCTGCTTCTTAAATCCGCGCCAGGTGGCCGGAGTGGGACCGAAGTTGATGCCGCAATTGATTTCGATCAAATTGCCCAGCAGTCCTTCGTCAATAACCGATTTTGCCGCTAAAAACCAGCCGTCCAGCCGTCGGTTGTGGAAGATGGTAAGAAAGCGATTGTTCGCTTTTGCCGCGGCGATCATCGCCTGCGCGTCGCTGTATAACGTGGCCATCGGCTTCTCGACAATGACATTCACCCCAGCTTGTAACGCGGCGATTGCTAAGCTTGCATGAAAATAATGCGGCGAGGCGATGGCCAACACATCGATTTTTTCCTGCGCGAACATCTCCTCTGATGAGAGATAAAATTTCGCCTCCGGAAAGTACTCGGTTCCCCGTTCCCGCATTTTCTCATTGATGTCGCATAGCGCAACGACATTGATTCGTTTGGTCTCGCGCATCATCTGGCCATGCCAGGTGCCGATCCCACCGATTCCGATGACTGCTCCTTGCAGGATTGCCATTCAAGTGCTCCTTTGATGATGATGAAGATTGATTCAGGATTCAGGATACACGGACAGACACGGACGAACACGGAGTAATTGAATCATCTTTCGAACTTTTCGTGCCTTTCGTGGTTGAGAAATCCTGAATCCTGAATCGCAAATCCTAAATCGGTATTAATAGCCAAACGCATCCTTCAAATACCGTCGGCTGATGGCAATGCTCTCTCGCGGATCGAGTTTGCTGCTGTCCTGCTCGGTTACCACCCACCGCACGCCGGTGAGTTCCGGAAGGACCTGCATGATAGAGGGGAAATCGTTCTGACCCTGTCCCAGTTCAATCCAATCTTCACCATCAAAGTCCTTGAAATGAAGATAACCGATCTGGGCATTATACTTGCGCAAGAATTCCGCCGGGTTCGCGCCGCCGCGCATTACCCAGGCCACATCCACGCATAAATCCACGACGGAGAAATCAAGGCCATCGAGCAGCAAATCCATGCCTGTTTTCTCGCCATCCACCTTGTCGAATTCGAAAGCATGGTTATGGTAGTGCAGATGGATGCCTTCGTCACGCAGTTGGTGACCGGCTTTATTGAGGACGCTGATGCCATCCCGATAATCCTCTAAGCTGCGCGCATCCCACGTGCGCATCGCGGAATTACAGACATCGGCGCCGCCGAGGGTCTTCACATAGGCGGCCAATGATTTGACGTCGTCAAGAGCTGCTAACCCGCCATGGGATCCGCAGTATTTCAAGCCACGCTCATCGAGCATGCGCCGGTACATCTCGGCATCCTTCGCACCGCCCTCTACGCCGGCATATCCGGCGCGAACCAGACTGTCAAGGATGACCGCGGCATCGGTGTTAATGTCGTATTTACCACCGAAGACAATGAGTTGTACGCCAACTGGAGGCAGATTCATAGGAGATTTCCTTTCGTGAGCAAATTACCCTGCGGCAAATTGCGCATGCCGGCAAGCCGGTCACTGCGCGCGCCTGATGTGTTAGTTTACCGTCAGGGGGGAATTTCCTTTTTTCGGGGGATTGGAGAAAAGATCTTAATCTCCTTACTTAATCTCCTTACTTAATCTCTCTTATCTCTCCCTACTTTATCTGCCTTCTCACGCTATGGCGGCAGGTGCAGATTGGGTAAAGAGATGAAAGAGAGATTAAGTAAGGAGATTAAGAAGCCTGAATCTATTATACTTATTAGTGCCGCCGGGCTCTCGCCCAGTTCCAAACAGTGACGATCAATACTATCAATGTGTAATAGCGGAGAGGGCACCTTATTGCCAAGGTATAACTCAATGTTGACCGTCTTTGTGGTGAAATAAAAAGCTATCTTATCGTCGTGTAGCTGCCTTCAGCCCACCCACAAACGCGCTCACAGCACCGGCCAGGTCGCCGTCGGCATGGTCGGCAATGGTCTTCACCAGTGCGCTGCCGACGAT
>Ga0118677_10011256_pt1 | contig 13480 bp, 21 predicted proteins | sample AliMusrvi5mmetaG_FD_86154 | JGI IMG/M metagenome (GOLD analysis project Ga0118677, IMG submission 86154)
GGACCAACGAGCCGGGGTGGGTCCAGGCGTAATGGAGCGCTTTGATGGCGGTAATGGTGGACTTGCCGAACTGGCGAGTGCAACACAGCATCAGGCGCGCGGCCGGGGAGCGCAGGATCTCGGCCTGGACGGGATCGGGATGGAAGCCGAGATGCGATTGCGCCCAACGCACGGGATCGGGGTCGATGGCCTCCGGGTAGGCAGGCAGTCTGGCGAGTTGGTCCGAGCCGGCCGGGGCCAGGGCGTGCCGCTGGTCGGAGTCCCATAAGGCCTGGTACTCGGCGGATTCGCGGGAGATTCGAGTCGCGGGATGCGGACCGGGCTTCCCGGGGTCAGCGACGGGAGCATGGAGATGACGCCAGGTGGTGGGCATGGGTCAAGCGGCCTTCGGGAGGTTGGGAGTGGGAGCCTCCGATGGGGCTTGGTTGGATGCGGCAGAGGATGAGCCGGTCAGGGTTGTGAGGATTGGAGGACCGGGGGAGGTTTTAGGGGAATCGGCGCCTGAGCGGGGGATTGGTTTAGTGGCGGGAGTTGGAGGTGCCAGGCGGCGCTGGAGCGCCACCCCACCAATAGGCGGCACCCCACCTACGGAGTTGGAGGGACGGGCGGAGTCAGGCGCACATTCGGAAGGCGAAGGCAGTAGTTTACTGGCGGGGCCTGGAGGCCCCACGCGGCGCTGGAGCGCCGCCCCACCACGGCGGGCGGAACCTGAGGAGAGTGTTTTACTTGCGGAGCCGGGGGGCTCGGCGCAAACCTGGGGGTCCGCCCTACCGCAGAGCGGGTTCGAATCGGGTTTGATCGGGAGGGGCGATTCGGCGGTAAGTGGTTCCGGGGGAACGATTTCCGAGGAAGGTTCGGCCATTTGGAAATTTTTGCGGAGGTCCTTCAGGAAGGCGAGAGTGGACTGGCGGGCGCGGATCAGCTGGGTGGCGCGGCGCGCGAGGTAGTTCGGGTAATTCGAGCGGTCCACGATGGAACGGCCGGTGACGGTGAGGCGGGTGAGGTCATCCGGTGTGAGCCCGGCGGAATCGAGAGCCGGCGCCTGGACGTCCATCTCGTGGTCGAGCAGGCGGGTGTCGAGCGCGTAGACGCGCGTGATGAGCCAGCTAGTGGCGGCCAGTTCGTGCGTGAGATGATGCTCCACCGTGTTGGAGGGCTGGATGATCTCGACATAGTTGGCGACTAGTTCTTCAAAGGCTTCCAAGTCTTCATTCTTGAGAACGATGGCGTTGGTGGCGTAGCGGCCGTGTTTGATGGCGTTTTGGGACGAGCGAGCCTTGCCCTGCGGGGTTTTGGGGCCATGAGATTTCGCGCCATTGACACGGGCCTGCTCGGATCTGGATAAGGGCATGGTAATTGGTTCCGCCTTCGGGTGAAATTGCAGCAGCGCGGCCGGAAGGGTTCCCCAGGCTGAGCGGCGCAACCCAAAGTTAGTGGCCGTCCGGGCGGTTTCTGGCGATGGATCACGCAAGTGGCTGAGATTAAACGGAAGATTTCTTCAGAAAGCGTGTGACCGGCAAACGAGGGGGCGAGAAATGGCCCGGAAGACAGGGGTCCCTAGATTCAGGATTCGGCAAGGGTTTGGTACGGGACCTCGCGTATAATGGTATTTTCTGATGGTTCAACCCACAGGACGGTGCCAAAATGAATACCCAACTGATTATCGACAAGGCAGGCCGGATCGTGATTCCTAAGGCGCTGCGGGAACGGTTGCACCTGGAGCCCGGGGACAGCCTGGAATGTGAGAGCGCCGGGGAGCAAATCACGCTTCGTCCGGTCCGTGGCACGGGGCCGCTGACGCAGGAGTGCGGCGTGTGGGTATTTCGAACCGGGCAACAGTTGCCAGCCTTTGCCACGGATGATATGTTGCAGCAGATTCGCAAGGAACGGGATTTGACTAACCTCGGGGATAAAGCGGTTAGGCTAGGGGACCCCGGCTGTGGGAACTCGGGCATCCTCGAATGAAGGCGTTTTTCGATACGTCGGTACTAGTCCCGGTGTTCTACGGGGATCATGTCCAGCACCGGTCCAGTCTGGAATTGTTCATCCAATTCGAACCTTCGACGGGCTGCTGTGGAGCCCACAGTCTGGCAGAGGTGTACTCGACGCTAACCCGGATGCCGGGCAAGCATCGTATCAGCGCTGCGCAGGCGATGCTGTTCATCGGCAGCATTCGGGAGCGGTTTTCGATCATTGCGCTGGAGGGCGATGAATACGCCGATGCGCTCACGACTTCGGCCGCCCTGGGCATGGTGGGCGGCGGTATTTACGACGCCATGCTGGCGCAGTGTGCAATGAAGGCCCAAGCGGCCGCGATCTACACCTGGAATATTCGCCATTACGAGCTTTGCGGACAGGAAGTAGCGCGGCGCCTGCGGACACCCTGATCTTTGCGTCTGCGCAAATCCAGGGGTTTGACTGCGCCCGGATGAATGGGGTTTTGAGTACTCCCCCCGGATTGGATTTGGTTTTTGCTAGACGGGGTAGGATTGTTGTAGGAGGCTCTGGCATGGTAACGATCTCGGCCAAAGGACGCGTGAAGCTCGATGGCACGCTTGATCTACATGTAACCACCGGGCTAAGCGAGACCGACGTGGATGTCCTGCTGGTCTTGGAGCCGCTGGTCGTAAAGCACGAGCAAGAGTCGATGAAGGCGGGTGGTTGGCCGGACGGCTACTTCGAAATGACCTTCGGCAGCCTGCGCGACAATCCGGTCGCCTACGAGCCGCCACCTGAATTCGAGCAGCGCCAGGAGTTGCGTTGACCTATCTGCTGGATACCAACGCCTGCGTGGAATACCTGAACGGTCGTTCACTCAAGATGATGGACGCGTTTCGGCGCCATGTACCAGGGGAGATTGCGGTGTGTTCGATCGTGAAGGCTGAGCTTCACTATGGCGTCCAGCGGAGCAGGAGTCCGCAGGATGCGCTGGCGAAACTCGGGACCTTCCTTGCTCCATACAAGTCATTGCCCTTTGACGACCGGTGCGCCGAGGCGTACGGTCGCATTCGGGCGCGTCTGGCAGAGGTGGGTTCAATCATCGGGCCCAACGACTTGCTGATCGCCTCTATAGCAGTAGTACACGGCGCGACATTAGTCACGCACAATGTGCGCGAATTCAGCCGCGTTGAAGGACTTGCGTACGAGGATTGGGAAGCCTGACCGGAATCCTGGAGGTCAGTCCCCCAGCTGGGGGCTCGAGATTCAGCCTTCCATTTGGAAGAGCATCTGCTCATGTCCGCATGTATCCGCCATTGCAGCTTCTCTTCCGGGCCGGCCAGGCGGTCGAGGTTGCAGCCGCCGTCCACTGGATTCTTCCAAGAAGTGTATGAACGATTTACTACCGAGGGGTCTGCCGCGCAGGGTTGCCTGACGGATTCGCTCAGCCAAGGCCTCCTCGTCGATGGAAGTTCTCAGCACCTCAATCCACCGGCTAGCATCGTACTGCGACTCCCAGGCTTGCAGATCGAGCACTGGCCGGGCGCGAGAATCGGCGGCGGGCCTGGCCAGATCAAGCCGGGCGAGATCGGGCCGGCAATGTTGGGAAGCACTGGACCAACGATAGTCCGCGGCGTCGGCAACCAATCCGGCCCGCACGGGATTGCGTTCGACGTATGCCATCGCTTGCCAGGTGTGGGGACCGTCCAGAGGACAGGAAAAGAAGCGCGCTTGCCAGACGTGCCCGCAGGATCTTCCAACGATATTGAAGTGTTTGGCGAAATCGGCGTGGGTCCGGCCGAGGGCGGTGGCTAGGGACCGCTGGTGCTCTGGCACGCAGACCAGGTGGATGTGGTTTGGCATGAGGCAGTAGGCCCACAGCGCCAAGCCGGAGCGCTGGGCGTAGCGCTGCAAGAGATCCTCATACAGGGCATAGTCCTCGGGACGGCGAAAGACTTGTTGGCGGGCGTTGCCGCGCTGAGTGACGTGGTGCGGAACGCCATCCGCGACGAATCTGGCGACTCTGGGCATCGAAGAGTGGGTGGCCGCCCGGGGCGATTCGTCTCGGGGAAGAATGGGATTTGCGGATGCTGTCCCGGGATTTGCGGAGTAACGGATAATGGATCCAGAGGGCGATGCCATGACTATCGGAGCCGACATCGAGTTGCCGGAGACCGAGATCGTCGAGATTTGCCGCCGCCACCAGGTGAGGGAGTTATCTCTATTCGGTTCGGCGGCGCGGGGTGAGATGCGCCCGGACAGCGATATCGACCTCCTGGTCGACTTCCTGCCTGGAGCACGCCCCGGGCTGCTCGGGGTTTCGGCCATGATGCGTGAGTTCACTGCGCTGCTGGGCCGGCGAGTGGATCTGGCCGTCAAGCCGGCACTGAAACCACTCATCCGTGCCGGCGTGCTCGCCGAGGCCCGATTGATCTATGCGGCGTGACCGGCAGCGTCTTAGCGATATCCTCGAAGCCTTGGACTGGATTGCGAGAGCGATCTCCGGTCGAACCGAGACCGAATTCCTGGCCGACGAAACTCTTTGCTATGCCGTCTCCCAGAAGTTGACGATCATCGCTGAGGCGGTTTCCCGGCTGAGCCCAGAACTCACCACACGGCATAAATCGGTACCGTGGCCTGACATAGTGGCACCGCGGAATATTCTAGTCCACGAGTATTTCGGCATCTACTGGCCGCTCGTGTGGCAAACGGCGGCCGATCACGCGCCAGCCCTGCGTGTCGAAGTCGCAGAGATCTTAAGAACCGAGCCCATCGAGTAGACCCGTCCCAGGATTTCGGGATTGAGATGTTTAGCGAAGCCGGCATGGGTTCGGCCGAGGGCTAGACCAGTTTCGCTTTTTCTGTAGCCCGATAATCCTGCGCCCGGAGCGACTAGGAACAAGAGCGGACTGGCCGCGGTTCATAGGAAAGGTGAAACTGGGCTAGCCCGCCGAAGCGTGCCTCCGGCACGCGAAGGTTGGCGACCGTGGCCGCGCTGAGTGTCGTGGTGCGGAACGCCATCCGCGACGAATCTGGCGACTCTGGGCATCGAAGAGTGAGTGGCCGCCGGGGGCGATTCGTCTCGGGGAAGAATGGGATTTGCGGATGCTGTCCCGGGATTCGGGATTCCGGGATTCGCTTGGACGCAGGATAATATATGCAGGAGGCGACGCCGATGACCATTCAAATCACCAAGCCCGAGTTGGAGGCGCTGATCAATCAGCGTCTGCAGAGCGGTGCGTTCAAGGACGCGGAAGATGTCATCCTGACGGCCCTTCAGTCTCTGCCTCCCAAGCCGCCCGGCGCGCCGCTTTCCGGCCGAAGCCTGCGGGAGGTCTTCGAATCCGTCAGGGGCCTGGCGGATGACGTGGAATTCAGCCGCAACCCGTCCAAGGCACGTCCGGTGGATCTGGTGTGAGCGGCTTCCTGGGTTACCTGCTTGATACAAACATCCCTTCGGAACTGATCCGCACGCGTCCTGCCCCAGGTGTCGTCAAGTGGGTCTACGCACAGGCCGAGCAATCGCTCTACCTGAGCGCCGTATCCATCGGCGAGTTGCGGCGCGGGTTTGTCATTCTTCCGGCGGGCAAACGACGGGCCGAGTTGGAGCGGTGGTTTGAAAACGACCTTTTGCCGCGATTTGAGGGGCGGATTCTGGCCGTTACCCATCCCGTCGCGGATCGCTGGGGAGTGTTGGACGGTCAATGCCAGTTGAAAGGAACGCCTCTCAACACAGCGGACGGCATGATTGCCGCAACCGCAATGGAGCATGACCTCACGCTCTAGTCAAGCCGAATGGAAAGGATTTCGCCGGGCTCGGCGTCGCGATCTTCAACCCCTGGGACTCAGAATAAGGCGGCAGTCAACGCCGCGCGCCACCGGAGAGCCGCCGGACGAGGGGATTCGCGCGTCGTTGGAAATAGGTAATTGAGTGTACTGTCCCCGGATACAAACTGATGGACGGATTCCGGCGCCGCCAGCCAGTGGCATAACGCATGCCGATGAAATATCGCGAGGTGCTCGCGCTGTTGCGCCGGGATGGTTGGATGAAAGCCCGGCAGAAGGGCAGCCATGTCCAGTTCGTGCATCCAGTGAAGGCTGGCACAATCACGGTGGCGGGCAAAGCCAACCAGGAGGTTCCGCCGGGAACCCTTAACGTTATACTCAAGCAGGCAGGTTTGAAATGAGTGCTAAACGCTTCGTCATTATCATCGAGCACGGAACCACAGGCTACGGCGCCTACTCCCCGGATGTGCCTGGATGTGCGGTGATCGGAGACTCCGAGCAAGAGGTGCGCGAACTCCTGGCTGAGGCCATCGCATTTCACCTGGAAGGCCTGCGTTTGCGCGGCGAGTCGCTTCCCGAGCCGCGTTCGTCAGCCGACTACATCGAAGTCGCAGCCTAAGACGCCAGGCCGGCCGGTACGGTGGTACCTACGCCCACCGCGACATTGCCGCGCAGGGGGACTGTCTAGTGTGTCCCTCCGTGGACACACAGTCCCCGGATTGATTTGCGCCTACCGGGATTCGGGATTCGAATGGCTGCGGAAGGCCACCATGCGCGTGCTTTCCCCAAGGTCCAGATTAGCGCAGGGCTTGTCGTGAATCTGCAAGTTCGATAGAGTGGGAGACGGGTAGATTATCCGTACACCAAGGTAGATGCAAGATGAGCCTCAATATCAAAGACCCGGAAGCCCACAGGTTAGCCCAAGCGATTGCTCAAGCCACTGGAGAGACGATGACCCGTGTCGTCACCGAAGCCCTAAGGGAGCGGTATGAACGCACCCGGAAGGGCGATGCGGAAGCGCTCGCAGCCGACATCCGGGCTATCGCGAAGCGCGCTGCCGCGCATGTCAAGCGTCCCTATCCCGACCACTCCGAGTTGCTTTACGACGAACACGGCCTGCCCAAATGATCCTCGATTCGTCCTCGCTGATAGCCATTCTGGCGGGTGAGCCGGACTCTGAACTGTACGTGCAGGCGATCAGCCGGGCGCCGCGCTGCCGCATCTCCGCAGGGAGTTTCATCGAGCTTTCGATCGTCCTGGAGAGCCAGTTCCCGATGGAGGTCCAGCAGCAGTGCGAAGCGCTGTTCCGCCGCGTTGGCATTGAGATCGAGCCTGTGACCGCAGGACAGGCGCATCTGGCGCGGCAGGCCTTTCACGACTTCGGCAAGGGCCGTCACCCGGCCGGGCTGAATTTCGGGGATTGTTTTGCCTATGCGCTCGCTAAAGACAAAGGGGAGCCGCTGCTGTTTAAAGGAAACGATTTCAAGCGAACCGACATCGACTCCGCGATCTGACCAGTTCGCCGGCCCGGCCATAGTCTGGCCGGGAAGCTGGGTGCCTGGGGCATACGCGGGGACTCTTAACTGAGGGCCGCGCGCCAGCTGAATCGGGGATTGAGTACATGTCCCCGGGTTTGTGGGGCAGGATGGCATCCTGCGCGGCGGTTGGCAACCGCCGCTGCTTTGCCGGGAAAACGCACAAGGCCGATTAACAATCGGCCGCAGCTTACCAAGCTGCCCCACAAATCACGCATTTACAGAAGAAGGACTTGAGTGCACGGTCCCCGGATAGAGGTTCCGTTCCCTGGATTGGCAACCCCGGATTTCCGGGTTATCTGCAATGAAAATAACCATTCTTGGGACCGGTTATGTCGGGCTGACCACGGGTGTCGCCCTAGCCTACCTGGGACACGACGTATGCTGCCTGGACACGGATGAGCGGGTGATCGCGCAGCTCCAGCAGGGGGAGCCGCCGCTCTACGAGCCGCATTTGCGGGAGATGCTGGAACTCAGCCGGTCGCGGCTGCGCTTCACCACGAGCTACGCGGAAGCGGTCCCGGAGGCCGAAGTGGTGTTCGTCGCGGTGGGCACCCCACCGCGTCCGGATGGGAGCCCGGATCTGCAATTCGTGCGCGCCGCAGCGGACACGCTAGGGCGGAACCTGGGCAAGGGCTACACGGTGGTAGTCAACAAATCGACGGTCCCGATCGGTAGCGGCAAATGGGCGCGGCACGTGATCGAGGCGGCGTATTTCGAGGTACACGGGCGCGATGCGGACGGCCTGGTCGGCGTCGGGTCGAACCCCGAATTCCTGCGCGAGAGCACGGCCGTCCACGACACGCTCTACCCGGACCGGATCGTGATTGGCGCGGCGGACGAGAGGGTGCTGGAGCGATTGAAAGAACTGTACCGGCCGCTGATCGAGCAGAAGTTCCCGGCTCCGGAGTTCCTGCCGCGGCCCGAGGGATTGGAGCAGGTGACCCTGATTGCGACCGACCCGGCGAGTTCGGAGCTGATCAAGTACGCGGCCAACGCGTTCCTGGCGCTCAAGATCAGTTACATCAACGAAATCGGCCTATTGGCTTCCAAGGTGGGCGGGAACATTCAGACCGTGGCCAGAGGAATCGGGATGGACCAACGCATCGGGCCGCGCTTCTTGCAGCCGGGCCTGGGTTGGGGCGGGTCGTGCTTTGGCAAGGACACGTCGGCGCTGCTGACGACCGCCGACGAGCATGGGGTGTCGATGCCGATCGTTCACGCGACGCGGGAAATGAACGGCCGGATGCGGGTGCATGTGATCGAGAAGCTGCGCGGGGTTTACGATTCGCTGGAACGCAAGCGGATCTCCCTGCTGGGGCTGGTGTTCAAGCCGGACACGGACGACTTGCGGGACGCACCGTCGCTGGAGATCATCCGGCGGTTGAACGACCACGGCGCAAAGGTGACGGTACACGACCCACGCGGCCTGGAGCGGTTCCGGAGCGGGCCTTTGGCGGCTTCGGTCACGATTGCGGAGAGCGCGGAGGCACTGTTCGAGGGGGCCGATGCGGTGGTACTGATCACGGAGTGGCGGGAGTATCTGGCGCTGGACTGGGCCGGGCTGCGAGCGAAGATGCGCGGGGCTGTGGTTGTCGATGGCCGCAACGCGCTGAAGCGCGAGGAGATGGAAGCGGCCGGGTATCGGTACTTGCGGATTCCGTAGGCGGCGCAAAAAAGGCAGAACCAGCCTGGATGCGGCGGCTCCTGCACCCCGGGGAGAGCCATTCCTGGCGCAAGTTGGTCTCCATTCGGGTCGGCACCAGCACTGAGTTCAGCGAAGTGTATTTGAGGATACTGTCCCCGGATTCGGCAATGCCAAGGAGTTCATATCGGCCGGACATCGACGGACTCAGGGCGCTAGCCGTCTTGTCGGTAATCTTGTTTCATGCTGGTCTGTTCTTTCCCGGTGGGTTTGTCGGAGTCGACGTATTCTTTGTGATCTCCGGATATCTCATCACGCAGATCGTCGAGCGGGACTTGATGGCGCGCCGATTCTCAGTGGTGGTGTTCTACCAACGGAGGGTCCGGCGAATTTTCCCCGCGCTCTTTGCAATGTTCGCCGTTCTGACAATCCTTGGTTATCTGATCTTCCCGCCTTCGGAGCTTGAGGACTTCGGCAAGACACTCCTTGCAGCTTCGGCGTTCTCCTCGAACATCCTGTTTTTTAGGAGAAGTGGGTATTTCGACCCCAACTCCGACCTTGCACCTCTGCTGCATACGTGGACACTATCTCTAGAAGAGCAGTTCTATGTTGGTTGGCCTCTGCTGCTTGTTCTCCTGAACCGCCCGTGGGCGTCGAAGTGGAAGCTCCCGGTTGTGGTGTCAGTCCTGTTCGCCTCAGTATTGCTAGCGGCGCACTTGGTGAACACCAATTTCAATGCGGCCTTCTACTTGCTGCCGTCACGGGCGTGGGAACTGGCACTCGGCGCGTTGCTTAGTCTCCCGGTTATCTCGCCGATGATGGCTCGCCTTCCGCGCCGCCCGGCTTCTGTCGCTTCGCTCGCCGGAGTAGTCATGCTGGGAATCGCTGTGTTTGCCTATGATGCATTGACGCCATTCCCCGGCTTTGCCGCGCTGCTGCCCTGTGTGGGCGCGGCACTCGTAATTGCGGCGGGAGAAGGTGGACCATCTCTTGGGGGGCGGCTGCTGGCGCTCAAGCCACTAGTTTGGACTGGCCTGATCTCCTATTCTCTCTACCTCTGGCACTGGCCAATCCTGGTCGTTGGGCAACTCTTGTTTCGGCACTTGAGCGCTGTGGAGCGCGGAGGCCTTGTCGTTCTCACCTTCCTCGTCTCCTGGCTCTCGTGGCAATTCGTCGAGAGCCCATTCCGCAAAGGACATGTTGATCGCTTCGGGAGCCGGAATTGGGTCATTGCGGGCTTGGCGATCAGCGTCATTTTTGTCGCGATCGGCGGCACCCTGGTCTTGCGCGGTGGGGTTCCGTCGCGGGGACCGGACGTTGCGAGTTGGACCAAGGGGCTGGAGGCTGAAGAGGGCGCCTTTGAAGGGTCGCCTTGTTTGGCGCGAGGAATTGCGCTGCCTGGAGCGGAAGGCTGTCTCCTCGGGGTCCCGTCGCGGGATTCTCACTACGAGGTGGTTCTCTGGGGCGATTCGCACGCCGCTCAGATTGCACCTGCGCTCAATGACATCGGCCGGCGTCTCGGCCTGACTACCCGCCAGATCACGAAGGCCGGTTGCCCTCCGCTTCCCGGCGCAAGGTTCGTTCCAGCAAATGAGATGCGCGAAGGGTGCCCGGCCTACAATGTGGCGGCCCTAAGGACCATCCTCGCGGAGAAGCGCGTCCGCGTTGTCGTGATTGCTGACCGTTGGGATGCCTTGGTATCGGGCAGGGTGCTGGTGTCGAGTGATGGTTCGCGGCCCTCGGTTCGGGACTCACGTAAAATCTTCGTCGGAGCCCTGCGAAAGCTCCTCAAGCAGTTGATCGATGACGGCCGCCAAGTGGTTTTGATTGGCCAGGTGCCACTGCCGCCCTCGGACCTAATCGATTGTCTCAACCGGGCCAAGTTCAACGGTTGGGACAACAGCGCATGCGCCGCGGATCCGGCGAGAGCGTGTGCGCAGACCGAACTTAATGTCAATAAAGCGCTTCTTGAAGCCTCTTCGTCCCTTGGGCCGCGGGTCCGAATCGTTCATCCCTTCGGCTCTCTGTGCGGTAATCAGGGATGCAAAGTTCAAGCCGACGGCCAGATGCTTTACATGGACGCCGAGCATCTCGCCTACAGCGGAGCTCGCCTCCTGGAGGCCAGCCTCGAAGGTAGTATCGCCGCTGCGCTCGCTGGAACAACGGGCCAGTGATGGTGGACCTGCTTCCCCGCCCGCTGGTACTCTCTCCGTACGCCGATCGAGAGGGAAGGGGGAGACGTGAGCTATGACGATCAAACCGAAGTCAATGTTAGGAACGCCGAGGCCGCTATACGCGACCGACAAGCCACCATGAACCACTTGGCTGAACTGCAACGCCGGGGGATTTTGCCCGCCAGCATCACAACCCGCTTTGACGGCCCCGATCCACAAACAGAACTCCGCAGAGCGCGTGAACGCCTCGCAGAGCTTGCCCTTGATTAGATGTTCGTGGCTTTAGAAGCGACGGGCCGGCCGCGGTGAAAGTAGGTGTCGCCGAAGACCAGCCCAAGTTCGTCACCCAACCGCGCAAAATCGTGGTAAGTCGAATGCTGAGCAGTGTCCCCGAGGAGGCCACGGCACAGCGGATCCGCGATGCGACCCGTTGTGGCTGGCCACTTGGGTCGACGGCATTCGTGAAGGAACTCGAAGAACGCGCGGGACGCCGTCTGCACCCATTGCCCGCAGGCAGACCCAAGGCAAACAATGGCCGGGCAGTTTCGCACGACGGCCAACTGATGTTAGAAGGGGATAATTGAGTATACTCTATTGAAAATGCCTGCGAGTGATAGATTCAGAATGATGGGCAAGTAGGCACTTTTAATGCTCCCGGGTGAAGCGACAGCTTCATCCCTCAACACTGTCCCCGGATTCCCCGGATTCGGATTCAGGTAATTGAGTATACTGTCCCCGGATTGAAAATCGTTGCCCCCGGATTGTGTGCCCGAATTCGTCTTTCGGATTCCTGGATTGAAAGAATTGAACAAAAGGAAAAGTAGATGGCAAGATCCTTCGCACATTGGACTCCGCGCTATTTCGTTGATAAATTGTGGCTCCGAATCCACGAGAAACTTCATCCTGACGATCCATGGCTGACCAAGGCCGCTATCCAATTTCTTGACGATAATCTGCAACTAGAGATGGTGGGGGTAGAATGTGGTTCGGGGCGCAGTACGGTCTGGATCGCTCGCAGGATACAAAGCATGCTAAGTGTTGAGCATAGTTCCGAGTGGTACCAAAAGGTATCCTTAAAGCTAAACACTCTCGGACTTACCAACGTCACTTACCACCTTCAACCAGATCCGGACCACTATGTAGAGGAGCTAACGCGCATACCAGATTCCTCAGTCGATTTCATGCTGGTTGATGGCATCGAACGTGACCGTTGCTTTGAAGAAGGAATTCGCATAGTGAAACCAGGCGGGCTCTTAGTGCTCGACAATTCGAACTGGTACCTCGCGCACAACACTTACTCTCCAGCGTCGGTACCTGTTGGAACAGTGCTGAACCAGGGTAAATGGCCAGTTATTGTTCAGTCGATAAGGAACTGGCGGTACCTTTGGACTTCAAATGGCATAACTGATACCGCGATCTTTCTCAAGCCACAAAGGTAGGCTGACAGTTTCGTGGCTTGATGCCAAAAGCGGTCTACGATGTGCATCCCTATCCAGCGGTTCGCTTTGACGTGACTCATCCAAAACTTGGAGCCCTATGCGGGTTTCCCGCCTGTACGGATCTGTGCGAGGAGCGGTCAGCGATGATTGTCCCTACCGCGACCCGCTGTGTAGTTGGAGGTGGGCTTGGAACGTAGATCAACCGGACGTGATTGGTATGAAACAACAAGCCCAGCAGACTAATCCAGCGGGCCCCGCGCAGTGCTCCGAGAACCTCATAAAAGCGACATTCCTCCAGACTTTCTGGTGGCAGTTGCGGTGCCGGGTAACGTCGTGCGGAACACCTCCGGCGAGGGATATCGCGTCTTTGAGCCATGGAAGAGTCACTGGCAGGACGGGGCGATTCATCCCAGGAGGAGGTGTTTATAGATGCTTTTACCGGAGTCTCAACCTATGAACGTAAAAGAAAGTGAGAGCGTGACAACCGCACGGTGGCTGAGGAGCCATACCGCTCGGTGGGTCGCCTCGATTCGTTTGGTGCAATTCGCAGCCCGGCTCTATGTTCGGCTCGTATATGAGATCGAGTTCATCTGGGCGCACGTGCGATTCCGCGCACTTGTGAAGAGGGCTGGATCGGGATCGCAATGTCACCACACGGTCTGGCTTAAGTATCCAGAGAACCTCACGGTTGGCAACCGCGTCTTCATCATGAAGAATGCTACTGTTGGCTGCGGCAGTCCCGTGATGATCGGCGATGACGCAGTCATTGCGCCTGGAGTGCTGATCGAGACAAGGGGCCTTGATGTTTTTTCCGGCGGTCCGCCTTACCGGCGAATCGGCAAGCCGATTGCAATTGGCAGAGGGGTCTGGATCGCGGCGAACGCTGTCATTCTGGGAGGGGTTACCATAGGCGACTATGCGGTCATCGGCGCCGGTGCCGTAATCTCACGGGATGTTCCGGCA
>Ga0118677_10011259_pt1 | contig 13476 bp, 15 predicted proteins | sample AliMusrvi5mmetaG_FD_86154 | JGI IMG/M metagenome (GOLD analysis project Ga0118677, IMG submission 86154)
ATAACAAAAAACGCTCCGTGGAACATTGGTGCCGAATTAACGGAGTGTTTTCGGCAAGCTGACACGGTGTCAGTTCGGCCAAAAACAACCCGATTCTCCGACCAATGGGTGGAAATTCACAATGAGTTGACCAAACGGGTGTGCTTCGGGGCGTGCCATGCCCCGATCATACAACGGGGGATGGGATTTTTCGGAAAAGCCTTGCATGTGGTGCTGAATATAATTAGCATCGCGTGGCTGATTAAATTTTGCAACCAAAACTTGACACCATTTTTGCCATGAACCCGCAGCTCCCCACTTTCACGCCTGTAGCGCCGCGCCCGCCGTTTTGCGCACCTGGCGACTGGCCTTGGGACCACTGGGAACGCTTCGCTCTGGAAAGCGGCCTTGCCGCCGGTCTCGCCACGCTGGGCCGGGCGGTGATGCGCGAGGCGCGGCAGCACGCATGGTGCGAACGCCTCAAAAAGGAATGCGGCCTCCGCGACGATGGCCGGGCGATGCTCGCCCGCGTGCTGAAACGTCCGGCCCGCACGGCGGCGCGGTGGCATTGGTTGCTTCAAACCGACGGCCTGCGCTTCGACCCGTGGGATCACGACGAATATTACGAGGACTCGCCCTGCTGGAAAACCATGCGCCAGCGCTGGAACCGCGAGCAGTCCCGCGAAGCATCCCCAGATAACAAGTAACTTCTAACGAACCATGGCCCGCATCCCCGACCCCGAAATTGACCGGATCAAAAGTGAAACCGATCTTGTCGCCCTGATCCAGTCGCGGGGCGTCGCCTTGAAACCGCAGGGCGCGAACTGGACCGGCCTGTGTCCGTTCCATGACGACCGGAAAACGGCGAACCTCATCGTCACGCCCGGCAAGGGGCTGTGGCGCTGCATGGCGGCGTGTTGCGGCGCGACCGGCAACGCGATCCAGTTTGTCGAACGCTTCGACGGCCTGAGCTTCCGCCACGCTTTCGAGTTGCTGGCCAATGGCGGCAAGGCCGCGTTCGAGCATGCCCCGGAGGCCCCGCGCAAACTAACGACCGTGCCCCGCCTGCCGTGTCCGCTGGAGGATTCGGCGGAAGACGCGCAAGTCCTGGAGCAGGTCGCCGCCTATTATGCGTCCCGTCTGTTGGCACCGGAAGGACAGACCGCCCGCGAATGCCTCGCCGCCCGCGGCCTGGATGACCCGGAGCTGTGGCAACGCTTCGGCATCGGCGTGGCCGACCGCACGCTTGGCTTGAGGATCGCCAACAAGCAGCGCGTCGGCGGCAAGCGGTTGCGCGACCAACTCGAAAGACTCGGCGTCTATCGGGACACGGGCCGCGAGCATTTGAACGGCTGCCTCACCATCCCGATCCGCGAGGGCCACGCGGCCGGCCACATCGTTCAGCTTTACGGACGGCGGATAGACCCGAAAACCCCCAAGGAAAACCGCCACCTCTATCTGGCGCGGCCGCTTGCCGGAATCTTCAACCCGGCCGCTCTAACCAGCCGCGAAATCATCCTCACCGAAAGCATCATCGACGCCCTCACCTTCGTGAAAAACGGCATGGACGCCGTCACCTGCACCTTCGGCACCAAGAACTTCACCGCCGAGTTGTTCGAGGCCATCCGCGCCGCCAAAATCGAAAGCGTCAGGCTCGCCTTCGATGCCGATGAAGCCGGTGAAACCGCCACCCGTGAAGCGGCGCAACGTCTCCAGGCCATCGGCATCGAGTGCTTTGCGGTCAAGCTGCCATGGGGCATGGACGCCAACCAATACGCCCTCGACCAGGGTGGGGAAGCATTGCGCCAGGCGGTGCGCTCGGCGGAATGGCTGGGCGGCAAAGCCCTGCAAAAGTCCGTGGTGTCGGCGGCAGCCGTCAAGGCCCCGCCCGCGCCTTTATCTACGGTTAATATAGTAGCTTCTTCTTTAGCTGCTAATACCGCCCGTGCGGCGTCGCACTTAGTGGCTAAAGGGGAAGAATTTTTGGCCGTCCCCGCTCCCGCAAACCCGGTGCCCTTGGTCCAGCGCGGCGAACATCACGAACTGCGGCTGGGTGACCGAACCTACCGCGTCGGAGGCCTCGACAAGAATTCATCCCTCGAAGTGATGAAAATCACCCTGCGCGTCATGGAGCCGGGCGGCCTGATGCACATCGATTCGTTAGACCTTTACCGCGATGGCGAGCGCCGCAAGTTCATCGAACGCGCCGCCGAGGAAACCGGCCTCACCCAGGATCTGCTCAAGCGCGATCTCGGCAAGCTCCTGCTCGCCCTGGAGCAATGCCAGGAAGAACGCCTCGCCGCGTCGCACGCCACCGGCCAGGACGCCGCCATGGCAATGAGCATCGAGGACCGGCGCGATGCCGACAACTTCCTCAAAGCCCCCGATTTGATCGAACGCATCGGCCGTGATTTTGAAACCTGCGGCGTGGTGGGCGAGGGGGCGAACCGGCTCGTCGGCTATCTCGCCTGCACCAGCCGCTTGTTACGCCGCCCGCTCGCCGTCATCATCCAGAGCACCAGCGCGGCGGGCAAAAGCACCCTCATGGAAGCCGTGCTCGCCATGTTCCCCGAGGAAGAGCGCATCAAATACTCGGCCATGACCGGCCAGAGCCTTTACTATCTCGGCGAAACCAACCTCAAACACAAGATCCTCGCCATCGTCGAGGAGGAGGGCGCGGAAAAAGCCAGCTATGCCCTCAAGCTCCTGCAAAGCGAAGGTGAACTCACCATCGCCAGCACAGGCAAGAATGCCAAAACCGGCCAGATGGAAACCCAGACCTATCACGTCGAAGGCCCGGTCACGATCTTCCTGACAACAACCGCCATCGACATCGACGAGGAATTGCAGAACCGCTGCCTCACCCTGTCCGTCGATGAAAGTTCTTCGCAAACCCGCCGCATCCACGAGTTGCAACGCGCATCCCGCACCCTCGCCGGAATCGAGCGCGGCACCGCCTGCGATGACATTTTGCGCATCCACCGCAACGCCCAGCGCCTGTTGGAAAGCTTCCCGGTTTGGAACCCGTGGGTCGAGCAGCTCACCTTCACCAGCGAACGCACCCGCACCCGCCGCGATCACGAGAAATACCTCACCCTCATTGATGCCGTCACCCTGCTGCACCAACGCCAGCGCGAACGCATCACCCTGCCCAGCGGCCGCACCGCCCTTGTCGCCACCCTCGCCGACATCGAAACCGCCAACCGCCTCGCGCCCGAGGTGTTAGGCCGCAGCCTCGACGAACTCCCCGCCCAAACCCGCAGGCTCTGGGATGAAATCAAACGCCTCGCCCTCGAAGCGCAGGTTGCCCAGGGCTGGAAGCATTACAGCTTCACGCGGCGCGAACTGCGCGAGCGCGTCGGCTGGAGCGTCACCCAGGTGCGCACCCACCTCGAACGCCTTCACGAACTCGAATACATCGTGCCGCGCCACGGCCGCAACGGCGTGCGCTTCGATTACTGCCTCCTGCTCGATCCGGGCCAGGCCGAAGGCCCCGACAAGATCGGCCTCATTGATGTGAAATCCCTTCAGCCCGGAGAAACCCACACCTACGCCGCCAACCTGACGGGGAATCCACCCCACCCGACGGGCGGAAACGCCCACCTATCGGCCCCTGACAATCCGCCCGTGTCAGGTTCCAGCCCTGCTGCGGCGGGGCTTCCGGCCCAACCTGACGGCCTGGCGCAACCGCACATCAGGCCCGCCGGAAAATCCGCCGCCCGAATCGTGGCGTAAGCATAACCTCTAACCAATCCCATGCCCGGTAAAAAAGGATACCAAGCCACCCGCAAGCTCCGCGAGCGCGACCAGGGCAAAAGGGGCGGGAACGCTGCCAACGAGTTGCCCGCCGGTGTGCCCGGCAGCCTCGCCCACGAAGCCGGGCGTTACCTTCTGAGCCTTGCGGTTAGGAACTACACCCCCGACACCATCGAGGGCCGCAGGGACGCCCTCAAGGTCTTCCTGCTGTGGGCGCACGGGCGCGACCTGCAGCTTCCCGCAGCCATCACCAAGGCCATCCTCGAAAGCTATCAGCGCCACCTCTGGCGCTGGCGCAAGAAGAACGGCAAACCCCTCGGCATTTCCACCCAGCGCGGCCGCCTCGGGACGCTGCGCGACTTCTTTTCGTGGCTGACCAAGAGCAACCTCATCCCCGCCAACCCCGCCAGCGAACTGGAAATGCCGCGCCAGGAAAAGCGCCTGCCCAGGGAGGCCCTCGGCATCCAACAGATCGCCGCCGTCATCAACATCCCCGACATCGGCGACCCGTTAGGGCGGCGCGACCGCGCCATGCTCGAACTCCTCTACAGCGCCGGACTGCGCCGCAGCGAACTCGCCCGGCTCGAAATCCACGACCTCAACCGCGAGCGCCAGACCCTGCACATCCGCCAGGGCAAGTGCCACAAGGACCGCGTCGTGCCCGTCGGCAGCCGCGCCCTTCAATGGCTCGAACGTTACCTCGACGAGGTCCGCCCCCGGCTCGCGCTCGATGCCAGCCAACGCGCCCTCTTCCTCACCAGCTACGGCGAGTCATTCAACCCCGACGTGCTCAGCCGCATGGTCAGCAAATGGATCAAACAGGCCGACATCGGCCGCCCCGGCAGTTGCCATTTGATCCGCGCCACCTGCGCGACTCACATGCTCGAAGGTGGGGCCGACATCCGGTTCATCCAACAGCTCCTCGGCCACGAGAAGCTTGAAACGACCGCCATTTACACCCAGGTGAGCATCGAGCAGCTCAAGGCGGTCCATGGCAGGACCCACCCCGCCGAAACCGGGAAAAAAGCCTGAGAAAGCGCACTGGCCAAAGTTCCTGCATGAGTTATCATCCCCGTATGGCCGCAGTCCTGAAAACAGTCCATGCAACCGTCGCCGCTGACGGCACCGTCACCCTTGATGAACCTGTCGCCGGTCCCACCATGGCCGTCCTGACGTTTCTGGTCGATGAGTGGGTGCCCAACGCCGAAACACTCGAAGCAATGGCCGAGCCGATTGATGCCCTGCCACGCCATCGCTCCGCCAAAGCAGCCAAAGCCGCGCTCGGAATCTGATGCGCGACCTCATCCTCAAGAGAAAGTTCAGCAAGGACGTTGAACGGATCAAGCGCACGGGCCGCGACATGAGCCGCCTCGCGCAAGCCATCGACCTGCTCGCAGAAGGCAAGCCGATGCCGCCAATCAACCGCGATCATCCGCTCGTCGGAAACTTCAAGGATTACCGCGAATGCCACCTTGGTGGCGACTGGCTGCTGCTTTACCAGCTCACCGGCAAAACCGTCATCCTCGTTCGCACGGGAAGCCACTCGGACCTTCTCGACCTCTGAAACACCGGAAAAACCTTCTTCCTTTAGCCGCCCAAAGCCGCTACAACCGTGCTTGGAAAGTGGCCTATCACCTGTCAGAACCCGCGCCCGCGCCCTGCAACCCCACCGGAAAAAACCGCGTCTGGGAAATTTTTTCAATGTCTAGCAGAACGCGCCCGGCCAACCGCCGCCAATCCCCGCAACCGCGCCGGAAAAACCGCCCTACGGCTACGAAAACCGCGTCGGGTATCCCCTATTGGCCATCCAGGGATCCCATCGGGGAAGAAGGAGGGGTGAATTTGTATGCCTTTGTATATAATTGCCCTTTTGGTTGGATCGATTACCTAGGAGCAGATCCAGTACCAATGCCTCACCTATCCGACCTGTCTCCGAGTCAATATGCTACGAAGTGGATGCAGCAACACCCTAAACGTGACAAGTCAAAAGACAAAGCCCGCAGTGAACAGTTAAAGCGTGGGTGTGTTGGAGTAACCTGCATAAACACGGGATATCCCGGGGATTGGCCAGAGCAGGATCCCGATAGTGAATGTTATAAGACAAAGGTATTAGCTGAAGCTGCAGCGAAGAAGAAAAAATGTCCATGCGATTCAAAGTCTCCGAGCGGTGGTCAACCAGAACCTGTGATATTTACTATCCACCTTTTCAATAATACTGGGACTGACGGGAAAAACCCGGACGTAACGTTCGACGACTCGGGGAAGGCGAATGTTTCCAACTGGGATCACAAAAGGAAACCTGGTTTCGTAAACTTCGATTACGGCTTTCTAAATTCTAACGGAGCAATAGAACATGCAAACCATGGCGTAGATGAGGATGATCCCATGCGGGTGTATTGGACTACGCCGTCGAATTGGACCCAATTTCGGCACGCTGACTTCAACGAGGAGGTGTGGTGCGTGAAATGTAATTACGACCGCTTATAACATGAAAAAACTGGAACGTCTGTGTTTGGTTTCCATGCCCGTCCTAAGCTTTGCATTACTAATTGGCTGTCGTCATGACAACGCTGGTAAGGAACACATGGGGGCGCAGAGAGCAGAATTAGCTCCCGGCTATCCACGGATTACGGATAAGGCAATGTTAGCAACCCATCTTGGGCAGTATGTAATTTTGGAGGGTGTTCTCACACTATCATCTAGTAAGGATGAGAGTGTAACCCTGATCAATCCGAAAATCTTAGACGCACCGCTTCTCATCGCTGGGTTTGACAGCCAAAAACATGGTAACCTTTTAAACCAGCGACTGACTCTCACCGGGAAGGTATCGAGAGTCGGTGCCACGGACCCGAGGGTGCAGGGACGAGGCGAACATTATGTTTTTAAGCACGCGACGCTTCAGGATGGCACCGCGATATATAGCGCAAATCCTGAGGAGGAGGGAGACTTCTTTCACGAAGGTTCTTAAAAATGAACCCACGCGCAAAATAGGCCACAGAGGAATAATCAGGAAATTGCTTGCGTGGCGGGTTGGCGGCAACGGGGACGTCCAGTCTGAAACCGTCACCTTGACCTCGCCACTGCGAGGACGACCACGACCTGCCAGGCTCGAATGCGCAGGCACCGCAGAAACCACGGCGAGCGCCGGGTTTAGGTGACCCGATATTGGGCCAGCTACGTTATCGGGTCCCCGATAACTTCTGGCAAGGGGGGCACTCCCCCCTTTGATCCCCCTGAAGGTGCCCCACCCTTGACAGGTGAGGCTGCCGGACAAGTCCGGGCGCAGGAATGCGCCCTCCCGTTAGAGTCATCAATTTGGCGCGGCATCTGGGAGGTGCCTGCCGGTTTTGCGTTGCCGCAAAATCCGGTTTTCGTCGGGGACCGGCGGAAACGCAAATAGTTGTCCGGCGACAATTACGATGAGGAAGGCGAATGGGAGTTTCAAGGATTGGCCAGGATTGACTGGTAATCCCTTGCGAGCGGCACCCATGTTTGAGCTAAAAAATGTCTCCAACCTTCCCCACCACGCCTCCCGCCAATCCCCAGCGGGACTGACGGGAGGGCTTGATGGGTTCAACATTCCTGCGTTCACGCCGCCATGGCCGGGGCATGATCCGCCTTTTCGCCGCCAACATCCGCGACCTCCCCGGTAATCCGGCAGGGCATGATCAGACAGAACCTGCCGCTGGGATGGCGGCAGACGCCAGGCGTCAGGCCGTCGCTCAGGCACAGGGTGGAGCCGATCTCCAGAGCGTCGGCTAGAAAACGCGGATTGAACGCGATGACCGGCGGGTTGCCATGGATCTCGACCGGCACCCGCAGCACGGCCGTTCCGCTGGATTCGGTGGTCCGGGTGAGCGTGAGTTGGCCGCGTTTTTCCCAACTGAGACGCACGGCGTCCCGGGTGTCGGGCAGGGCGCGCAGCCAGGCGATGACTCCGGGCCGCCGGTCGCCGGCAATGGTGACGAGTTCCGGCACCAGGTGCGGGATGACCTGCCGGTAGTTCGGATAGTCGCCCGCGATGGTCTTTGAAACCAGCAGATGATTGCCGGACCTGATGGCCACAGTCAGATCATCGGCAGCCTCCGACACCGTGATTTCCGCTCCCTGCCCGGTGAAATCCGGGTGGGCCAGGACATGGACGGCGGCGGTTGCCAGGATGAACGGGACAGGCGGAACAAGCGCCGGAGCGCTGCCCAGCCTGCGCCCGTCGGTGGCGACCAGAGTGCCGCCATCGTCCGGTGTGAACAGGACGCCGTTGAGGACATAGCGGGTTTCATCGGTGGAGGCGCAACCCGCGACCACAGCCAGGCTTTCCATGGTGTACGCCGGAACGCTTGTGGATGTGCCAATCACGGTCGGGCGTGCCGGGAATTCCGCCACGTCCAGGGTGGGATGGGTGGACTCGACCTGGATGCCGCCGCATTGGGCGCTGACATGCAGCACCTGCCGCTTCTTGCCGCCACGGAGCGTGAAGGTGACCGTGGTGTTTTTGTCGGCCCGGGTGGCTGCGACCATGGCTCCTGCCGGGATGAGGAAGGCGGCAGGATCATTGGGTTCGGGTTGTGCGTCCGCGCGGGTTTCCAGCCAATGGTCCAGATCCGTGACCGCCAGCGTAGTGCCGGTGGCATCGGGAGTGGCGAGGATGTGGGTGATGACGGGCAGGGTGCCGCGGGTGTAGCGGATTCGGCCGAGCAGTTTCCTGGCATCGCGGAGGAAGTTCGAGGATAGTTTCATGATTCGTTGGAGTTATGGATTGTTTGTTATAGGTTATTGGTGGACAGGAGACAGAAGACCTGGAGACAGAAGACAGAAGACGAAGATTCGCGAAAGGGATGTGCGGGGCACGGTTCTTTCTCTCTGGTCTTCTGTCTTCCGTCTGGGAGCGTAGCGGTCTTCTGTCTCCCGAAGGGTTACCTCTCCGGCTTGATGTAAGCGTTGACACCGACGACGACGGGCAGGCCGTTGACGCGGGCTTCGGTGGGTTGGTTGCCGTTGCTGCTGGCGACCGTGAGGGTCTTGCCAGTGGCGGACGGTCGCGGCGAGTGCAGCGGAATTTCGATGTGGAGGACATTGTCCTTGATGGTGGTTTTCATGGCATTGAATGAGGTTATTCGTTATGAGTTATTGGTTATTCGTTATTCGTTATTGGGGGAGAGGAGGGATCGGCCGATTTTCGGATCCGGTCAGCCTGGTCGGCGTGTTGACGCCGATCGCCCCCGGCGCCTTGTATCGGGAATCCGGGGATGATTGTCCGGCGGGACTTCGGGCTTGGCTTCGGCAATGACACGGCGAGCGTCGGTGAATTCCCTGCATAGGACCGCGAACGCCTCCCCGTCGCCGGGTTTATAGGCGGTGAGCGCGGCGAGCAGGGATTCGAGCTGGTCGAGCAGCTTGGGTGCCGCCGCCACGAGTAGCGCGGTCGATTCCGGAACCCCGTTGGTTATCCACGCGTCAAGCGATTTGCAATAGACCGCGAAATCATTCGAGGTCATGGAGGGGCTTGACATGCGGCTGGCCTTGAAGTCGTCCGGGGTATGTCGTGTGTATGTTTTCATGGTTTGTTTCGGCGTGGATAACGGCTCAGGGTTGCAGGTAGGCCACGTCCCGGCGGTGGCGCAGGGTCATGGCTTCGTTTTCGGTGAGTCCGATGAACTCGGAGGCGTGGAACGAGATTTCGTCGGGGTAGAACGAGAACAAGGTCTTGGTGGACCCGTCCTCAAACGTGGCGACGACCTGGGGCATGGGATCGAACATGCCTTGTGGCATAGGCCGGGGCATGGGTGTGATGATGGCGCTGGTGATTTTCATAGTGGGGTCATTGGTCATTGGTCATTGGTTGATTGGTGAAGAATGGGAGCTATTCGAAATGGGAAGGCCGCCATGGAGCTTGTTGAGTCCATGGCGGCCCGTGTTGCCCCGGTCGCGCTGAGGGCGTGTCGTGCGTCCGGGCTTGCCATTGGCGTGCCTTGCCGAATCGGTTGGTTGTGGTTGTGTGACCGGCTCAGGCGGCCTGGGCCTCCGCCTTGTATTTGAGCTGGTCGGTGGTGCATTCGCTGGCCGGGATGTCAGTGCGCGGACCGATATAGACCGGCTGGTAGATGGAGCCGCTTGGCCTCATCGCGTAGAGATATTGAATCTCTAACACGTCACCCACCTCCGGGACCGGATGGTTCGGCGGGATCGTGACGTTACCGGCAGGCACCAGGTTTTCGTTGTTGCGGTCCCCGTCATAGAGGCCGAGCGAGACGCTGCGCTTGGCATTGAGGCCGGTGACGACAAACGACGCGCTCTCGACGAACTTGAACTTCTACTGCGGCCCGCCGGAGTTCGGACGGCCCGGGCTATAGGGCGCATCGACTTCCTTGAAGACCACTCCTTCGCAGCCGATCTGGCGGAGTTCCTCGAATGTCTCCAGCTTGTCATTGGGATCGACCGTCGTACTGACCCAGCGCAAGGCGGGTTCGTTGCGGGGGATCACCATGAGCAAGCCCGAGTGGCGGTCGAGGTAGCGGCGCTGGCGCAGATCGTTGCCTTTGACTTCCAGCAAGTCGAAGGCATGGAGCGTGTCGCCCACGGCCTCACCGTCGATCAGGACATCGAAGGGGATGGCGGCGACCGCCAGGCGGATCGGTTCGGGCAGGGCGACAACCAATCCCCGGCGGTTGATACCGGTGATTTCGTCGCCCTGTTTGCGGACCAGCATGCGGCGGCCATCGTGCTTTTCCTGAAGACAATGGGTCGTGCCGGTGAGCAAGCGCGACAGTTCGCTTTCATCGACCGGGTTGAGGAGTTGGCAGCGGATACCGGTGTCGCGTCCGTCAACGGGACTGGGGTTCGCACGGTATGGCCGACCGGGGTTTCCTTCTTGGTAGCCTTTGGCGAGTTTGGACGCGACGAGTTTCCGGTGGATCGCCTGCGCCTGTTCCAGCGTCACGGAGTCTGGGGTTTTGGTTCCGGCGTTCAGCGTGCTGCCGCGCCTGCCGTATGCGAAGTTGACGACATAGCCGTCGCCATGCGGTTCGATGGCTGCATGGTATTCCTTGTCTGATGAGCCCTCGCGGAAATACAGCGAGGTCATGGTATAGGGGCTGGTGGTTTGGATCATGATGTTATGTTTCGGTTGGTTGTTGGTTGTTGGTTGTTGGTGGTTGGTTGGTCAGGGGAGATGTGGAAATGGCTTGGCCGCCATGGATCCGGGGTGCGGATCTCCATGGCGGCCTGTCATGACCCGGACGCGCTTGGACGTGTCGTGCGGACGGGCAGTGGGTAATTCGGGCTATGTTTATGGCATTGTCCTCATGGGGCTACCGGTTCCGCTGGTCCGCCTTCGGCAGGGTCGTCGTATCCGAAAACCTCGCTGGCGATTTTCATCACCTCGCCGTCGTCGGCCGGAACATCATGGGACGTTCCAGCCTCGAAGGTGGCGTTTCCGGCGAACGAATTGCCGGGTTCGCAGTAGGTGAGCCCGAACGTATCGTCAGGGAACATCGCGGACAGGGCTTCCAGCGCCGCAAGGGGCGGACTCCATGCGGTGTCGAAATACGCAGTGCCCACGTCGAGCAATTCGCGGGCGACCCGCAGTTGGTCGGGTTCGTCCAGATCCCACTTGGTTCCCCAGGCGTCGATATAGAGCTGGCTGACGCGCATGGGTTCGGCATCCGGCGGCGGTTCGGCAACGGGATGGATTTTCCCGAAGGAGAAGCCGTTCTCTTCCAGATAGGCGCGGAGTTCTGGCGTCGCGCCGGACACCGTCAGTTGATTGTTACACCAGTTGGGCATGGTTCGGTTGGTTTGGTTGGTTGTTGGTTGCTGGGTTGGTGGGGGAGGTGAAAATCACATGGCGGCCTGTCATGATCCGGACGCGCTTGGACGTTTCGTGCGGGCGGGTTGCCCGGTGACGGGCGGTGGGGGAAATGGTCCTGCGCACTTGCACAGGCGGAGCGGGTTTCTCCGGGCTTGCGGGTACGGATTCAGACGTGTAGATCAGGGACATGAAAACGACCGTCACAAGCCTCGGTGGGAGAGGTCTGCCTTGGGGGAGGTCGGTAACGCAGTCCCGTTCAGCGAGTGATTGGCGAAATCAAACTGCCAAAGAGCGCAACAATATGATTCAACCCTTAAGAGAAGATCCGTGTTTCAGTCCATGCCCTGTTGACGATGGCGACGAATTGTTCCCCAATGGCATCTTCGTGTTCAATGTGAGCAGAATGCTGGAGTATCTTGAGAAAAACCCCGCTGATGTTAAACTTGTGGAAATCCCCGTCTGTCACCTTGATCAAGGGTTCTCGTCGCTGAATGAATCTCATGTGGACACGGTTGATCTCAGTCATCCCGTGGTGCTTGCGGAGATCTCGCCCGGGCACTACAACCTGATCGACGGCCACCACAGAGTAGCGAAGGCACAGCGCCAAGGCGCAAAATCACTTCACGCTTACAGACTGACTGTCTTGCAGCACATCCGTTTCCTAACCAGCAAGGAGGCCTATCATTCGTATGTTGAGTACTGGAATGGAAAAGTGATGCGAGCGCTTCTGGTCCTCCTGATTTCAGTTACCACATCCTTCGCGGGAGACTTCGACCACGCCGCCTTCAAACAACTTCGGGACTTCATCCATACTCTTCCGGCGAGGGAGCGTGTTGTCGCAGACGTGGCTCTGTTCCGGGGTGGTCCGTCAACCGAGGCGCAAAAGCAGGAGGCAACGGAACGCCTCAAGAAAGCCAAAGAAGGATTTGATCGCCTCAAGACTCTCATTCGTATCGGAACATCAGTCTTCGATTACCCTGGATTGATTGCATTGGCTCGCCCTCGGCATAGCGAGGCCGACAATACGTATTCCATTGTCCTGGGCATTCCGCCCGGTTGGAACTGGACTCACGAGCAGGGAACCAACGAGAATGAGTATGAGATTTTCTTCGATAATCACGGCCTTATCACAGAGTTGCGCCCCGTCATTTACAGGCACTGAGATGAAGCCCAGACAGGATTGCTCCCGCCGGGGCTATTTGTCCACCGGGACGGTTCCGAACGGACCTCGGATACAGCCATAGGCCGATCCTCCGGTGCGTTCGGACATGGGTTCTACACGTCGGACTCCATCCCGGTGGCGAAGCGATCTCCTCAATTCACCTGGCTGATGCGCCGGCCGTTGCGCGGTGCCAGTGGGGATGCCGCATGGCTGGCGGCTTCGCGGGCGCGGCCTTTCGCCCAATGGCGCAGGGCCGCGATTTGGCCGTCCATGAGTTGCGCCAGCGGCACGGTGTGGGTGATGGCGTCCAGGATGTCCTTTGGCCGCGGTTCCCGACCGTCGGCATACGCCTCGTGCATGGCATCGACAAACACGGCCTCGATCTCGGCACCCGTGAACTGTTCGCAAGCCCGCGACAGTGCGACCGTATCGAATTCGGCGGGACGGCGGCGGTAACGCTTGATTACGATGTCCCAAATCTGTGCCCGCTCCAAGGCGTCCGGCAGATCGACAAAGAACATCTCGTCGAAGCGCTGCTTGCGCAGGAACTCAGGCGGCAATGCGGTCACGTCGTTGGCAGTCGCCACAACGAATACCGGTTTGGTTTTCTCCTGCATCCAGTTGAGGAACGAGCCGAACACGCGGGACGAGGTCCCGCCGTCGGTTGATCCGCTGGACTTGCTGCCCGAGAGCCCCTTTTCGATCTCGTCGATCCACAGGACACAAGGCGCGATGGCCTCGGCGGTTTGAATGACGGCCCGCAGGTTTGCTT
>Ga0118677_10011260_pt1 | contig 13475 bp, 10 predicted proteins | sample AliMusrvi5mmetaG_FD_86154 | JGI IMG/M metagenome (GOLD analysis project Ga0118677, IMG submission 86154)
GTCGGAGACCGAAGGTCAGGGGATGCGAGGCGGGGTGCCCAGTATTCACGGGCTACCTGAAGAAGCGTGTAGGTACCCACGATGTTGGTTTGAATGAACTCGCCCGGGCCATCGATCGAGCGGTCCACATGGGACTCCGCGGCAAGGTGCATGACCCAATCCGGTTGGAAGTCCGTGAAAGCAGCGCGCATGGCGACGGCATCGCAGATGTCGGCTTGAAGCAACCGATGGGCCGGATTGCCAGCGAGATCCACGAGGGAACGTGGATTGCCAGCGTACGTGAGTTTGTCAATGTTGAGAACTTGATGACCCCGGCAGACGAGCAGGCGCACGAGGTTGGAACCGATGAACCCTGCACCGCCAGTAACGAGAATTTTCATGGCTTGGAGAATTTTCAACTTCTGCGGCGGCAAGCTGCCGCCCGTGGTCGATCCCCGGGGCAAAAGCCATGGGAAACCAATGGGTTATGAAACGGAGTTGAACTGGCAGGCACCACGATCCAAGGGGTCGAAGGGCACGGGAAACACGCTGTCACAGGTGGCGGTTTGTTCAAGAAAAAATGAACAAAGAATCAGTCGCCAGTGACCGCAAGGGAGTCGAGAAAGGCGCTTGTCCAAGTGGGGAAGTCGGCAGCCAGGCCGCTCGCCAGGTGCACAAGCCGCTGCAATCGTTCCGGGTCAAAGGTGATGTCGTAGGCATGCCGGACCACATGGCGGAAGCCTTTCCATTCACGCAAGCGCTCCCTGCCGCCTGCCGGCAAGAAGGCTGGCCGCATGCCGGGAAGATCGAGGGACAAGCGCTCCAGCAAACGTTCGTGGTAGTCGCCGCGTTTCTCGAAGTGATTCTCGCAGGCCTCACAGACGCGTTCCATGGCCCGCTCGACGGCTTTTTCGTCGATGGCCTCCACGCCGATGGCCATGTCGGTGAGCACGGTGACGGCGGTTTGCGTGATCTCCACGAACCCCTCGCCGACGGCGAATTCGCTCGTGATGCCGTCCTTCACGATTTTCAATTCGCCCGGCTTGCTCTCCGCCATCACGGGGATGTGCATTGGGTAGACGCCCATCTCCCCCTCGACGCCGGGGATAACCACCATTGCCACGTCATCCGCGTAGGCTTTCTCTAGCGGGGTAACGATTTCGAGCCGGAGTGTGTTGGCCATAGAAGAAAATGAGGAATGTTGAATGCTGAATGAGGAAACGCTATCGCCGGAATGCGGGCGCTGGCCGAATGGAAGATTTGGCTTTTTTCCCGATGGCTATGAAGATGGAGAGGAGTTGATTACACTCGTCTTGCAGGTGCGCGAGTTTGGAAGTGGGAACGATGGCGGCTTCAGCAAGCAGTTCGAGCCAATAGATGGTTTCGTCCAGTTCTTTGACACAATCCCCCATTTTGGCGATGAATTCCGCCTTACTCCGGGCCCGGTTCGCCTCCCTGTAGTTTGCCCCGATACTCGAACCAGATTTGGTAATCTGATTTTTAATAACAATATTTTCAGGCGAATATTTCAAAGAACAAGAAAGTTGAATAATGTTGATTGCAAATTTTCTGGTCCTTATTTCCATCAGTTTGCCAAATTCCTTATTATTCATAATTTCTACGTTGCAATATGAATCAATAATTCAATCAAATTCTCATTCGATTCCTCAAATCTCCGGAGTCCTCAACTCTAAGTACTCTAAGTACTCCAAACTCTAAGTACTTTATTCTTTGTGCGTAACCAACTTCTGCCCAATGCTGCATTCCAGACATCGCCTGGGTTCGCAATACATGTGGTGCAAATGAATCAGCGCCTGCGATTCGAGTGCATTGAAAGCTTCGATACCCGAAGAAGCCCAATGACGAAGAATGGTATTGTTTTCGGCTGGAAGCTCTTCCATGATCTGCAGTGCGCGTTCCTTCAACTCCTGCTTGTTGTTTTTTTCGCCGTAGAGAAATAGGAATGGGACCAGGACATTGACTAGTATCAGTTGAAATGACTCCTCCCCCATTGTTTTTTTCTGGAATTTGGAAGATTTCAGAAAAGTGAAATGTGTGTCCCAAAATGGATTTGTCTCCGATTTGAAGAGGGTTCGATACGCATCAAGGCCTTGCGGCATAAGTATGATAGAAAAGAGGGAAGAAGAATGATGCAGGATTCCTGCAAGTTGCGCCAGCCTTAATGTTGGAAAATTGAGCGGATGCATCCGCATGAATTTCCAAAGATGGCCCTGTAATGGTTTAAGCCCATATTTCTGCGACAGGAAATGATGCTCATTCACCAGAGACTTGGGATATTCTTCAAACTGGATATTTTCCTGCAGCAAACCAGCCTGACCAAACAAGAGCGCCTCCAACTGAAAAAGCGATTCGTGATGTCTTTGCAGAACGTTTAATGGCAGCGACCTGGCCAGCATCTCAAATGGATCTCCGTTCTGGCGAAAGCCAAAACTGCGTACCAGCATCCGGTAAAATGTCTCACTCCAGTCACCCTTTGAACTTTCAAGTAAGGTTTCCATGGTTTCGATTTTTCGCTGAAGACGTTCAATTGCAAGACCGTTGAGAAAGAACCTGACTCTGAACGGATCGATCCTGTTGATCTGAGATGCACAATTGACCCAGTCGTGCTGTTGCATCAAAGCTTTGTAGTTGTATTCGATCCACAAGGGCCAGCCAATTTCTATCGTTGGGATCTGTGAGCCAGCTGTGTTTCTGACGGGAACATCATTTTCCGCCACAACGTGCAAAACCGTATTCCGATAAAGCGGATCTGACTGATGACCATGCCTGTTCCAATCGGATGCTTTCAGGTGGATCTCTACATTCCCTGCCCAAAGTGTTTTTCCAATCCTGATCCGGGCATCAAAAAAATCGGGACCGGCGTGGATATTGTGTCTTCCGGGGTTGACAATTTCAATATTTTCCCCTTCTGCTGTGGACAGATTGGAGGGTTCAAATAGCCTGTTCTTCCAGATAAAATGGAGAAATTCTTCTTTCATCGCTTCTATTCACCTTCACTGACTATAAGTTACGGCAAATAGAGGAGAAAAAAGAAAAAATTGAGACAATTCGATGATGTAATGATTTGCTGATGTGATGACTTGCTGATTAGACCATTTGCAATTGGGAAATTGTTGATTTAGGTTCCACTTTCAGCTAAAAGCTAATGGCTAACAGCTAATGGCTTTTTTAATTTCTCAGTCCGAAATCTTGCGAAGCAATGTCATGCCATCGCGCATTGGAAGGATGGTTGCCTCGACGCGGGGATCACTATTGACATAATCATTGAATTCCAAAATAGCGATCGTTTGCCCGTCATTCGGGGTGATTTTCCCAACAACCTTTCCACCCCAAAGTGTATTGTCAGCGATAATCAGTCCACCGGTTGTCATTTTTGGCAGAATCATCTGGTAATGGGACAAATATTGTCGCTTGTCGGCGTCGAGAAAAGCCAGCTCAAACTTTTCGTTCAACAGGGGCAGAATATCCGTTGCATCTCCCACATGTTGAATAATCTTTTCCTTCAGCCCTGTCTTTAGAAAATATTCTGCAGCAAAATCAACGAGTTCATCATTGATTTCAATGGTATGAAGGAGACCATCCGGTGCAAGCCCTTTGGCCAGACAGATCGCAGAATAGCCCGTATATGTTCCTATTTCAAGGATTCTGTGCGGCACTATCAGGTGGCTCAAAAGCGTGAGCAGGGTACCCTGTAGGTGCCCGGAGCACATTCTGCCGTTGACGAGTCTAAGGTGCGTTTCACGGTAGAGTCTTGTCAGAATGGGATCCTCTTCAACCGAGTGTGAGAGGATATATTTCTCAAGCAGATGATCAATCTTCATTGGTAAATCAGGGTAGAAAGTTTTTTGGGTTCCAGAATATTGTTCGCTGTTTCCATCAACTGGGAAGAAGTAATCTCACTTATTTTCCTGTATATTTCTTCCAGACTCTCTACTTTATCGAAAATCAGCATGCTTTTGCCAATGGCCAGCATCAAATCTTCATGATTCTCTTGTGACATGGCCAACTGTCCAATCAGCTGTTTTCTTGCTTTGCTGAGTTGAAGGTCGCCCAGCGCCTTGTTCTGAAGGAGGCTGATCTCTCGGTAGATAAGAGTCAGTGCGCGGTCCAGGTTCTCCGGGTCCGTACCAAAATAAATCGTAAGTGTTCCGGTATCTGTATAGGCTGTGTAGGAAGATTCAAGATTATAGGCAATTCCGTTGCGTTCACGAAGACTCAGATTCAACCTGGAATTTCCGGATTGCCCGCCGAGTATGCTGTTTAATAGCACCAGCCGCAATCGCTCAGGATGATATACGTCAAATGCCTCGCCTCCCAGGATACAGTGAGCCTGAAAAGTACCTTTTTCGACCTTCAGAAATTTAGGAATGTATGATATAAACTTGGTCCGACGATCCTGACGAAGATTTGAAGTAAATCTTTCAAAATATCTTTGAGCCAGATGAAAGAATTTTTTGGCCGGTATATTGCCAACCGAACAGACAACAATCTGATCCGTATGGTAGTTTTCTGCTATGAATCTGCGGATATCTGAGGCTTGAAAACCTCGGACCAGTTCAGGGGTACCCAGAATGTTCCTGCCCATCGGATGACCTTCATAAATCAGCTCTTCAAATTCATCAAATATCAGTTCGGAGGGAGTATCGTTGTATGAATTGATCTCATCCACGATGACTTCCTGCTCTTTTTTTATTTCCTTATCAGGGAAAGTACTGTCAATCAGAATATCACTAAACAGTTCTATCGCACGTTCGTAATATTCGCATAGGAATGATGCATGAATGGCCGTCTCTTCCTTGGATGTATATGCATTCATTTCACCTCCAACATCCTCGAGGCGGCTGATAATATGATAGGCTTTTCTTTTGGCCGTTCCTTTAAATATCGTATGCTCGATGAAGTGTGCCATTCCCTGCTCGCCGGGAGTTTCATCGCGTGAGCCTGTATTGATAACCACTCCGCAATGGGCTACCGGAGAATCGACTTGTGTATGGATCAGTCTGATCCCGTTGGGTAATGTTATGGAGTAATATTGCATAGGCAAAGATAAACAAAAAAGGAAAGGGTAAAGATTGCTCTTTACCCTTTCGTGGTGCCACCAAGAATCGAACTAGGGACACACGGATTTTCAGTCCGTTGCTCTACCAACTGAGCTATGGCACCCTATTTAAATGCGGTGCAAAGATAATTATAAAATCTTTCCATCCAAATTTCTATTCTTATTTCGACTCAAAAACAGATTCCTTCATCCAAAACAGTCTGTTTTCGTGGATAAAATCTTCGAGCCTACGTGGTTCAGATCCCGTCAATTCCTTGAAAACGCCGGAAACATGGCCCATTTTCCCGCTTCTTGCAGCTTCATATAACAAGGAAAGTGTTACAATAAAGGGCATTCCCTTTTTCTCTCGCATTTTCTGACGGATAAATTTTATGGTGGAAGGATGCGCATATTTGATTTCCCTTCCCAATTCTTTGGTAAACAGGGCTTCTATCTTGTAGAAATCCATCGGTTCCTGACCTGTAATCTCATATTCCTTGCCATCATGTCCGGGTTTGGTCAGCAGTTCTCCGGCGACAATAGCCACATCGCGGGCATCTATATAATTCACAGACCCTGCTCCTGCCGGGATATAAACACGGTCATTATTCTTGATATCCTGACCATGAAGGGTAATTAGATTCTGCATATAAAGGGATGGACGAATAATGGTGTGGGGAGTACTCATCTTTTTCAGATGTGTTTCAATCCTGTGATTGGCAAAAATCCGGTTACGTTGAGCCCCTACGATAGATACGAAAACCAAGTGTTTGACATCCGATTTTTCGACCTGGTCAAGAAAAGGGAAAATATGTTTGGAAACGTCAGATATCTGATTTGGTCTGATCAGCAATAATTTATTTACACCTTTTAATGCCGCGGCATACGTTTTGGGTTCATCAAATTCAAAATTTACAAATTGGGCTTTGCTTACACCTTCCAATTTCTGAGCACGCTCAATCCCTCTCACAGCTGCCACTACCTTATAATCCTGAACATCCTGGCTCAGAAGAAACCTGACAGTGGCGAGCCCAACATTTCCAGTCGCACCCGTTATCAATATTTTATCCATAGAAGGATCATCTATTAAATTCGAAAAGTAAAATTCCGGCTATCAATGAGGCAAAAATATAGTTTTTAATCTCAATCTTCCCGTGATGAAGCAAAAATTTCTTCAATCAGGTCTCTGTATTTCTGCTCGATTACTTTTCTCTTTAATTTTAGCGTCTGCGAAAGTTCTCCTGAAGCGGCTGACCACGTATCAGAAACCAACCTGAAACGTTTGATCTCTTCATGCTGACCCAGTGTTTTATTGATCTCCTTTACTTCAGCCTGAAACATGGACAAGACCTCAGGTTGAGAAATAAGGTCAGCATTGTCGGTAAAAAGAATCTGATGCTCATTGCAGCACTCATGCAAATAGACGAAATTTGGTGCGATCAGGGCGCTTGCAAATTTTTCGTGGTTGCCAATCACACAGGCCTGCTCAATCAATACGGATTCTTTCAGTTTGTTCTCAATCAGTTGCGGGGCAATGTATTTTCCTCCTGATAGTTTAAAAATTTCTTTTTTGCGATCTGTAATTTTCAGGTACTTACCTTCATCGAGCATTCCGACATCCCCTGTATGGAACCAGCCATCTGCATCGATTACTTCATTGGTCAAACCTGGTTCCTTGTAATAGCCCATCATCAGATTAGGTCCTCTTGCAAGAATTTCACCATCTTCAGCGATTTTCACTTCCACACCCCTGATAACAGGGCCGTTGGTTCCAATTTTTATTTCACCTGTAACTGCATTGCTAACGGCAATAACCGGGGAAGTTTCTGTTAGTCCGTAACCTTCCAGCACTTTCAGTCCGGCAGCACTAAAAACACGTGCAATCCGCGATTGCAACAGTGCTCCTCCCGAAACGATCAGTTTGATATTGCCGCCCAATCCTTCCCTCCATTTGGAATAGATCAGCCTGTCTGCAATCCCAAGTTTGATTCTTTTCATCAAACTGAATTTTTTATTGAAGTCGAAATCTTTCCCCTGCTCAACAGCCCAAAAGAAGAGTTTAAACTTGAATCCCGTGAGTAATTTACCCTTGGCCATGATCCCGTCGTAAACGCTCTCCATCAGGCGGGGAACTGCGGTGAAGATATGAGGTTTAACCTCCTTGATGGATTGTACGATCTGAGGCAGACTTTCCACATAATAAATACCAATGCCCCTGTACATAAAGACATAGTTTACAGTGCGCTCAAATATATGGCACAATGGTAAAAATGAGATAGACCTATGTTCAAGACCCAGGTCAAAATGGTGGGAACAGGCTTCAAAGTTGGAAACCAGGTTCTTGTGAGAAAGCATCACTCCTTTGGGAATTCCAGTTGTACCGCTCGTATAGATCATGGTTACCATATCCTCCTCCTGAATGCTGTTTTTTATCTCAGTCAACCTCTGCCGAAGAATCTCCTCGTTCCTCTCACCTAATTCCAAAAGGACAGATAAATTATCTGCACCCACGATCTCATTGAAGGTAAAAACCTTCTCCAGACTCACTACCTCAACCTCAACCGGTGACAATTTATTGTATAGTTTTTCGTCAGAGATGAACAGGAAACGGATCTCGGCATGTTTGAATATGTAGCTGTATTCATCTTCGCTGATCGTAGGATAAACAGGAACATGAACAGCACCTGTCATGGCCAGAGCCATATCGACGAAACTCCATTCAGGCCTGTTTCCGCTTACGGTTGATACCCTGTCACCCTTTTGTATACCTAGCGACAGTAATCCATAAGCCAAAAGTTCAGCTTTTCTGGCAAATTCTTCCGTACTGTATTTTACCCATTGATTACCCTGTTTGCCGGCGACAGCATCCTCCCGCGAAAGGTTCCTGAGGCAATGTTCAAGAATATCGAATGTACGTTTCACCTCCATATCTCAATTTTTACCATAAAAGTAAAAATTAAAGATAATTACAAATGGGCAAACACACTGTTCCTGCAATTTCAGATGGGAAATATGCCTGCTCACTACCTATTTAGAATGAACCTTTCGAATGGGAAAGTGGATTTTTCAATATCAACCTACCAGATAACTATTCTCATTGAATCTGCGGTTGCTCCTTTGCATCCGAAAGCTTCATTAAACTCCTTCATTAACAAAAGTGGGGCGTTGATTCTCCAGCGGGCAGGTGTATGGGGATCTGTCTGTACCTGGCTGATCAGACTCTCATTGGTCATATTTTCACGCCAAACCTGCGCCCAGCCCAGGAAAAAACGTTGTTCAGGAGTAAACCCATCAATCGGCTCGGGACGCTTTTTACCTTCCATTGATTTTTCCAATGCATAATAGCCAAGGGTCAATCCTCCCAAGTCAGCAATATTCTCACCCAGCGTCAGTTTACCGTCTATCTTGAATCCTTTCGTAACTTCAATAGCTGCAAAATAGTTTTCCATCTTTTTACCAAGTGCAGCAAAATTCGTCGAATCAGCCGGAGTCCACCAGTTTCGTAAATTGCCGGTACCATCATATTTTGCTCCCTGATCGTCAAATCCATGGGTAATCTCGTGACCTATCACAGCAATAATCCCCCCATAATTGATGGCATCATCGGCATCCGGGTTAAAGAATGGCGGTTGAAGGATGGCAGCAGGAAAGACGATCTCGTTGTTAGTTGGATTGTTGTAGGCATTGATGGTTTGTGGCGACATTCCCCACTCCTTTTTATCCACTGGTTTCCCTACCCTGGCCAGCATGTCACGATGTTCCCACAACGAAATTTGCATGCTGTTTTCAACCAGTTTGTCTGCTTGTATGTCAATGGTCGAATAGTCTTTCCAGGTGTCGGGATAACCAATCTTCCAGCTAAAGGCTGCCAGCTTTTCTTTCGCCTTCTCCTTTGTGGGTGCACTCATCCAAGAAAGTTTCTCAATTCGGTCACGATATGCAGCACGAACGTTTTCAATCATATCTGACACCTTTTTCTTGGAGGACTCGGGGAAATATTTCGCTGCGAAAAGCTTTCCCAAAGGCATTCCCAACCTGTTGTTGACAGTAATTATGGCACGTTCTGCACGAGGTCGTTGCTTTTTAACACCATACATTATGGTTCCGTAAAAATGGAAAGATTCACTATAAAAGGCATATGGCAAAACATTGGCGTAAGCGGAAAGCAGATGCCACCGGTAATAGCATTTCAGTACCTCTGTCGGCGTACTTTTAAGGAGTTGATTCAGATTCTTTACATAGTTTTTATCGTGGACAATCACGGTATCAGTTTTCAAACCGTAATTTTTATAATAACCTTCCCAGTTAATTTCCGGTGCAAGCAGATGAAGTTCTGAAGAGGCGATTTTATTGTACATCTTCACTGGATCGCGCATTTCAAAATTCTTCAGTTGAATCAATGCCAAACTGGTTTCGAAATCGAGGATTGTTTTTCCCGGATCAGTCACCTTCCATTCGGCCAGCGAAAACATGAAGTCCACATGTTTTACAAATTCAGCCCGGATTTTGACCATGGAAGAATCCTTATTTTCATAATAGTTGCGGTCGCCCAGCGACAAACCGCCCTGTCCCATAAAGACGGCATTCATGGTACTGTTCCGGTCGTCAGGACCAACTCCGACTGTAAATGGGCCACTAAACCCCAATTGATCCAATTCCCCTGAAAGTGCTATCAGTTCCGAAATATCCTTTATCGCCAAAATTTTATCCAGCAACGGTGTGATTGGCGAAATTCCGCGTTTTTCGATGATGGAAGTATCCATATAGGATCTGTAATAATCAGTGATCTGCTGAGCCTCACTCCCTTTCGCCAGACTATTCTGTGCCAGCAAATCATTTACTATTCCTTTGATTTTAACTTCCCGAGTCTCCTTATCCAGAATATTGAAAGAACCCCACGAATTTTCAGTTCCAGGAATGGGGTTGTTCTTCTTCCAGTTACCGTTGACATAACTATCAAAATCTTCACATGGTTTAATTGATTTATCCATTGTGGATATATCAAATGCAGGAATTTTTTTTACCTCAGCGGCTGGTTTGGAATTATTTGTACAAGAGAAAAAGCCAAGCAATGAGGTGACAGACAGAGCAACCACCAAAAATTTAACCTTTTTCATAAGTCAATCGAGTTGGGATTTGTATAATATTAATCTTTGGGAAATATACAATTAATTTTAAAACGCACTCTCACCACGGTGACGCCGCTTGAATGTCGCTGAATCTTAGGTGGACGGTTTCAAATGTCCTTTTGGATAATTCCTCAAATTTGCACCATTGTGAATATACTACAATTTCACAGTGACTCCCCATTCCTGGGTTTTCGTATTTTTCTCCGTGAGAAAAACATACAGCATGGTACCGAAAAGCAGTATGGAAACCCAGCTAAGTGGAGCAGGAGGACCGCCATCTATATTTCGTACCATGATCTATTGGTACAATGCTGCAATAAAACTGGCCGATGGAGCGTTTCCGGTTGAAAATCGTCTTTAATGCAGCAGTCAATCAGTGTGATATTTATTTATGTCGCGCAAAGCTCGCAAAGAACGCAAAGAAAATATCTTAAACTTTGCGTTCTTTGCGAGCTTTGCGCGACATACTCTTTTAGATATACTCTTTTAGATATACTCTTTTGCCTTCGCAAGAAGATCGTCGATGCCTTTTGGATTCTTTCCTCCTGCACTTGCATAAAACGGCTGGCCACCTCCGCCACCATCAACGATTTTGGCCAGGTCACGAATGATATTACCTGCATGCAACCCCTTTTCTTTGACGAGGTTATCAGCGATCATGACATGCACGGAAGCTTTCCCTTCAATCTCAGCAGCGAAAACCAGGAAAAGGTTTTCCACTTCACCTTTCAACTGGAAAGCCAGATCCTTTATAATTCCGGCGTCATCAACAGGAAGTTTGGCAGCCAGAAAGTTGATCCCGTTGATACTCTCTACCTGGGTAAGAAGATTCCTTTTAAGACCCGATGCAGCCTCTTTCTTGTATGTATCTATCTGGCTGGAAAGTACTCCGATCTTTTGAAGAAGCTGTTCTACAGCTCCTTTCAGATCCGTCGGATGGTTAAGCAAAGAACCTATTTCCTTGGCAATCTTCATTTTATGCCTGAGGAACTCTTCGGCAGCGCTGGCCGTGATGGCCTCAATTCTTCTGACTCCGGCAGAAATGGAACCTTCTGAAATGATCACAAACTGGCCTATTTCGCCCGTTGCATCCACATGAATTCCACCGCACAATTCTATCGAATCTCCAAATTTGATCACCCGAACCTTGTCACCGTATTTTTCGCCAAACAAGGCAATGGCACCCAGTTTTTCGGCATCTGCCATCGGCATTTCCCGATGTTCGTCCCTGGAAGCATTTTGCCTGATCAGCTCATTCACCCTTCTTTCGATCCTCTCAATCTCATCATCAGATACTTTCTGAAAGTGAGAAAAGTCAAACCTCAATAAATCCGGCGTAACCAACGATCCCTTTTGTTCAATATGTGTACCCAGGATCTCTCTCAGGGCATGATCCAGGAGATGCGTTGCTGTGTGGTTGTTGGCAGTCAGCCTTCGTTTTGCAATATTCACTTCACCTGCAAAAACAGAGGACGGATCAGCAGGAAGAACTTTAGTCAAATGGACTGTCAAGCCGTTCTCTTTGACTGTATCGAAAATTTCAGTTTTTGACCCTCCCGATTCGATAAATCCTGTATCACCAATCTGCCCGCCGGATTCTGCGTAGAATGGTGTTTTGTCAAATACCAGTTGAAAATATTCTCCCTTTTTGTCTTTGACCTTACGGTAACGGCATATTTTCAGTTCAGAATTGGTGGTATCATAACCTACAAATTCGCTCTCGAGCAATGGACGAATTTCCATCCAGTCGCCGGTTTCGAGTTGGGTCGCATTCCGGGAACGGTTTTTTTGCTCCTCCATGGCCTTTTCAAACTCCTGGCGATTGACGGTAAATGACTCCTCCCGCAGGATCAGCTCTGTTAAATCGAGCGGGAATCCATAGGTGTCGTATAATTCGAAGGCAACGTTGCCACTTATTTCCGTGTGGTTCTTCTTTCTTGCTGCATCCATGATGCTTTCAAGCATGCGGATACCTGTCTCCAGGGTACGAAGGAAAGAATCTTCCTCTTCACGGATCACCTTGGTTACCAGATCCCGTTGTTTATTCAGCTCCGGGAAGGCGGCACCCATCTGATCGGCAAGCACATTGATCAACTGGTGCATAAATGGTTTTCTGAAACCCAGGAATGTATAGCCATATCTTACTGCCCTGCGCAAAATGCGGCGGATCACATAACCTGCCTTGTTGTTGGAAGGCAATTGGCCATCCGTAATGGCAAATGCAATGGCGCGGATATGGTCCGCAATGACACGCATGGCGATGTCAGATTTCTCACTCTCACCATATTTTTTTCCGGCCAGATATCCGATTTCGGTAATCACGGGCTGGAAGACATCCGTATCATAGTTGGATTGTTTCTTTTGTAAAACCATGCAGAGGCGTTCGAATCCCATCCCTGTATCAACATGTTTTGCAGGAAGCTCTTCCAGTTGGCCACTTGCCTTTCTGTTGAACTGAATGAAAACCAGATTCCATATTTCAATTACCTGGGGATGACTCTCGTTGACCAGATCCCTTCCGGGGATTTTCGCACGTTCGTCATCATTGCGGATATCCACATGTATTTCGGAGCAGGGTCCGCAAGGTCCACTGTCGCCCATCTCCCAAAAATTATCTTTCTTGTTTCCAAAGAGGATATGATCATCGGGGAGGTATTTCCTCCACAAGGCAAGAGCCTCAGAATCAACAGGGACCCCATCCTTTTCATCACCTTCAAAAACAGTGGCATATAATCGGTCGACAGGAATATCGAAACGACCCACTAATAATTCCCAGGCCCAATCGATGGCTTCCCTCTTGAAATAATCGCCAAATGACCAATTGCCCAGCATTTCGAACATGGTATGGTGGTAAGTATCGTGGCCAACTTCCTCCAGGTCGTTGTGTTTCCCTGAAACGCGCAGACATTTTTGGGTATCTGCAATCCGGGGACTCTTCACTGGCGCATTGCCCAGAAAAATGTCCTTGAACTGGTTCATGCCGGCATTTGTAAACATCAGTGTCGGGTCGTTCTTCACGACCATGGGAGCAGACGGGACAATCTGGTGTGATTTGGAGGCAAAAAATTCCAAAAAAGCTTCGCGTATCTGTTTCGAATCCATAATTGAATTGTGTTAAAGACATTTAAATGGCATTCATCTTCCGGTCAAAAACCTCCAAATGCCTTTAAATAAACTAAATTTGCCCTCCTTTGAGGCTACTCAGGGGGTCAAAATCGTTGCAAAATTAGATTATTTCATTAATTTTGACCTACCTGTGACCAAAATAAATCATTTAGAATGGGTATAACCAATTACAGATTTAATCC
>Ga0118677_10011261_pt1 | contig 13475 bp, 15 predicted proteins | sample AliMusrvi5mmetaG_FD_86154 | JGI IMG/M metagenome (GOLD analysis project Ga0118677, IMG submission 86154)
GATCTTTACTCAGAAAATCAAATTGAAGAAGTGAAGAGGCTAGTGGAGCTGGGTGCTCGAATAATTCAATGGGAAAATCAACCAACGGATTCAGATTACATAATATTGGAAGACCCAGAAGGCAATCGATTTTGTGTTATTCAGACATGACTCTTCACCAGTGTGACCTGGTTGCGCTCCGAACCTCTAATTTTCGCCTTTTCGAGCGTTCAATTGGCTCTTTACTTTTTATTACGACATCTAAGCCGTAACTCTCCTATCCGTCACAAAGGCGGGAATTGATCAGGAATCAGGTGACTGGTTCGGATCGGTTCCCGCTTTTTTCGTCCTTTTTGAGTAAGATTTTGACCGGAGTGTTTAATAATTTTAATAATGCTTACTTCATACAAAAACCAAACTAGAAAAGGAATTGTATGAACGAATCAGAAGATCCAAAGGGTTCTAAAGAGTCCAAAATAGAAGAACAAATGGCAAAAGCTCTCGAATACTCTAAGTGGAAAGATGCTTTTCAGAGAACGAAATTCGATTATCAAGAACGCTGGCACGGGTGGGAATCCCCTGTTGGACTTGGAATCGGAGTTCTTACAGTATGTGCTGGACTGTATCTACTGAGTTTGGCTTGGACCAACCTTAGGTAATGAATCGGATGTGGGGCTCTCGCGAAAATCGAGCGGCCCCACATCCACTTACAGATTTAAGTCCGCTTAAAAAATCGCCAATAAAAGGCCACATATAGCAAAACGATTCCAATGTTTGCAATCAATCTTGCACCGGTGTGATGCCTAAAGAACAGAACATCCACAAGAACTACAGTAATAATCATTACTGCTGCAAAGACGATGCCGTGAGAGACTTTTCCCATACCTCAGGTTTAGCACTAATGGGTAAGGACAGCAATTACCTTCTTGGTGGGAGTCTGGGAATTGTATGGAGTTCGTGAGTTGATGCTCCCTGATTTTTGAAGTGACGAAATAGAATGGCTTGCGGTTGGGAGTTGATCCTGATCACTTTTGCTTTATCTTGGGAGAGAAAATGAATACCAAAGCCAAGCTCGCACTTGTCGTTGTCGGTTTAATGGTGCTGACTGGGTGTGCAAGCACTTCCAAGACAACCCCAACTGTTACGCCCTCGCCCACACCCTCGTCTTCGGCAAGCGCCACTCCAACTGCTTCCGCTGCCCCGGCCGCGATGGTCTGTGACCCATCTCAACTTTCAATTCAACTTGGTCTGCAGGATGCCGCCATGGGTTCTCGCGGCGTTACGGGAATGACATTTCAAAATACTTCAGCCAAGAGCTGCACGCTTGAGGGATATCCGATCGTGCAAATGATCGATGCCAACGGAAAATCGCTGCCAACGTATGTGACTCATTTTGGTTCCTTTAATGCACCGAAGTCCCCAGCTACTTTGGTGACATTGGCACCGGGGGCCAAAGCTAAATTTGATTTACTTTATGAGGCTCAGACTGGTTATGGGAACGCTGTCTGTCCGACCTCCTCTAAAGTCGACTTCACTCCTCCGGGATCAACAGTTGCTCTACCCCTGGATTTGAAAATTCAGCCGTATGGTGGAGGGACAATTCAAAAGCTCCGATGTGGCGAGATAAAGGTTTCTCCAGTTTATTTCCCTTAATATCAGCCAATGAGCGCATACCCCGACCGCAATAAGAAGGCCCTGATCGTTATCGATGTCCAGAACGGGGTTGTCGAGTATGCATGGCAGAAAGATGCCACAGTTTCTCGAATTAAGACTTTGGTGGATCGGGCTCGTGAATCGAAAACTGATGTGATCTGGGTTCAGCACTCCGAAGACGATATGCCCATTGATAGCCAGTATTGGCAGATCGTCTCTGAGCTCAAGCCAAACCCCGACGAGAAGATCATCCACAAACTTTGGCGTAGTTCTTTTGAGGAGACCGATTTAGAAGAGGTCCTTGAAGATTTGAATGTGGATCACCTCATCGTTACAGGTGCCCAAACGAACTACTGCGTTCGCCACACGGTGCATGCTGCGATCGAACGCGGACTCGACGTAACGCTGATAGAAGATGCCCATACCACTATCGACGAGTCATGGAACGGTAAGCCGATTCCAGCCGAGTTGATCATCGCAGAGCTCAATCGTTCCTGCTCAAACTATGAATTACCAGATAGCAGGGTTGATGTTGTTAGTGCAGAAACCGTTCGCTTCCAGTAATTGCGCGTTTTAGCGGCTGATCTGATCGATGTGGCCAATTCTGTGATTGGTCGTCAACTCCAATAGAGCGCTCAAAGTTAACTCTCCGCGTTCAACATGCATCCCGGTGCGATTCCAACCTGCTTCATCTACATTTTTTAAAATATCAACCAGCTGGGCACAGGAACTCTCAATTGCAGTCAGCGATGTAGCGATATTGCGATTTGGATAATCGAGCGCGCCAGGAAATGTGGACTCATCAAAAGGAACAATCGCAGGACGATCCATGCTTAAAACATTGATGAAGCGGACAAGGAATTGAGCGTCGGAATCAGCTAGGTGGTGAATGACATACGAAGGCGGCCACTCCCCCTCATCTGGAGCAATCTCGAGCTTCTCAGCGGGCACTGATCTGGCTGCATTGAGAAATTCATGAGTCGCACTTTCGAATCTTGCAAGGATCTCTTTAGTCATGGAAGTTATTTAAGCAGACTGACAGGTTTGTAGGTGGACATTTTCTTAGGATCTCCAACTACTTGACCTGCGACATTATCTGACTGCACCGAAGCAATAGATTTCTGATTGTCGGCAATACCCTGCTTGACCTTGCTCAAGGGTGTTGTGGGGTAACACTGAGGATTCTTGAGGAAGTAGGTGTACTCGGTGATGGCGGCTTTGAAGACAGCGATATAACTATCGTTGTAATTTAGACGATTAGTTAAGTTCTCGTTGGCGACATAAGCCTTCGCTGCCTGTACCACTCCGTATTGCAACGCTGTGTAGACCTTATCGGCGTTGATCACCTCAGTTGTAATCTTCTTGCAGGCGGCAGGAATGGCCGCCGCTTCAGCTGAGCTGGATGTCATTACAACCCCACCGCAAGAAAGAGCAGATACGACGAGAATCGCTGTGATGGTTCGGCGGAAGTGGGCGGTTCCTGGATACCTAAATCTCATGGCAGGAATTTACACGCAAGTAGCTCCCCTGAAGGCTGAGAATGGACGGAATGCTCATTGAATTAGGGTCGAAGCAGACTTATATTGTTCTCACTCAAGCATTGGAGAAACGTGATCTTTAATCGACGTAAGAAGTTGCCTGTCTCAATAGATCCACAAGATGCGACAGCGATTGCTCATGAGAAGGAAGTACTGGCACGTGAAGAGGCAGAGTCGGTTGCGGGCGGTAATCAGAGCACTCCAACCACTATCGGAGCGGAGATGCTTGGCGGAGTCCGTACGGGACCCGGTACTGGTGGGAAAATTTTGAGTCCTAAATTAGGTGGAACCAAGTTCTTTTCATACAGATTCACTGATCTGGACAGCCTCGAGCCTCAAGGGGAAGTTGACTAGCCTTCATCACCAAATAGATTTCATAGCTGGCAGGAGAGAATCGCGCTATGGCAGCAAACAAAACAGTACCTACAAACCAAAGTGTTAATTCGTTTATCGAATCGATTGAAGATGCCTCGCGACAGACGGACGCGAAAAACTTGACCAAGTTTTTAACTAAAGTCACTGGGAATAAAGCCGTTTTGTGGGGTACTGCCATCATCGGATTCGGCTCTCATCACTACGTATACGACAGCGGCCGTGAAGGAGATGAGCCGATCGTTTCGTTCTCTCCTCGTAAATCAGGGATTTCGATTTATGGAATTGGGCAATCCCTCCGTTTGATGAAAATGCCTCTTACTGCTCTTGGAAAAGTGAGCAGCGAGGGAGGATGCATCAGAACCAAGCGTTTGGAAGATGTGAATCTTGATAATCTAGAGAAGCTGATAAGGCACGCTCTCGTGATTCGCTCGTAGCACGCGATTAACCTTTACTTCCCATCCCCTAGCCGTTTCTTGTGAGAAGATTCGCCACATGAATAGCCTTGCGACGGTGTCAGCGCTGACCTTTGGAATCCAGGCTTTTGTAACTCTCTTCGTGATTCTTGATCCCCTTGCAGCGCTCCCTATTTTCTTATCACTCGTATCAGGACGAAAAAAGAAGGAACAGATCAGTTTGGCTTGGCAGGGCGCAACCTCCTCACTCGTAATTATCGTGGTATTTGCACTCTTTGGGCAGGTCATTCTTAACTACCTACACATATCGCTCAATGCCTTGCAAGGCGCAGGAGGCTTTCTGCTCTTCTTGATCTCGATGGAGCTCTTGACCGGCAAGGTAGGCGGTGAATCCGCACAGAACGAAAAAGTTAATATCGCGATGGTTCCCATTGGAACACCAGTTCTTGCAGGCCCGGGTGGAATCGTTACAACGATGCTCTACGTGCGTTATGCACATACAACTTCAGATAAATTCAGTCTTGCCGCGGCAATCATCATGGTCCATGTCGTTATAGGACTGATCTTGATGTTCTCGACAGGTATTCTTAGTTTGATTAAAGAATCCGGCGTAACTCTGATTACTCGCGTAGCAGGTCTCTTAGTCGCAGCGATCGCTGTAGATATGATCGTGCAATCCATAAAAGGCTTTTTTAATTTAGCATAGGTGGCATAATCGCGGCATGCATGAGTTCAACGAGGAAGTCGAATCTCTGGCGCGAGAAATCTTGGCTTACAGCCTTAAGCGTCTTAAAGATAACCCACCGCTCGACGGCCCGCAGACTCCCGAAGAACTCTTTGCGAAGGTTGGAAACACTATTACCGAGGATGGCCTTGGCGGTCATGAAGCCCTTAAGGTCTTCACCGATACCTTGGCTCTCGCCTGTATTTCTACCGATCACCCTCGCTACCTCTCTTTCATCCCCTCTGCCCCATCAGAGCACTCCAACCTCTTCGACCTTGTAGTTGGATCAAGCGCCTTATACGGGGGCTCCTGGCTCGAGGGTGCGGGTGCAGTCTTTGCTGAAAATCAGGCGCTCCGATGGATAAGCAACCTGGCAGGTCTGCCTGAAAGTTCTGGTGGTGTCTTTGTTCAAGGTGGCACGATCGGAAATCTCTCTGCACTTGTCGCCGCACGCGTACATGCTCGTGAGAAATATCCCGATGTCACACGCTGGGTTGTGGCTTGTTCCTCTGAAGCTCACTCATCGATTAAATCTGCTGCCGACATCATGGATGTTCATGTTTTAAACGTGCCTGCCGATTCAGACGGGGTTATGACCGGTTCAAGTTTTGCTCACACCGTAGATCAATATTTGGCCGAGCACCCGACGCATCGTGTCTTTGCAGTTGTAGCCACCGCCGGTACAACTAACTTGGGAATTATCGATGACCTCAATGGAGTTGGTCTCGCCGCGCTAGAGCGCGATATCTGGTTCCATGTGGATGGCGCCTACGGACTTGCCGCACTCTGTGCCACAAGCGTTCGACCACTTTTTGATGGAGTCGAGCGTGCCGACTCATTTATCGTCGACCCACACAAATGGCTCTTTGCTCCGTTTGATGCCTGCGCACTTATCTATCGTGATCCATCGATTGCAAAACGAGCTCATACACAGCATGCCTCATACCTGGACATCTTGGAAGATCCCAACGAGTGGAATCCTTCTGATTACGCCATCCATTTAACGAGGCGAGCTCGAGGTTTACCTTTCTGGTTCTCCCTCGCTGCCAATGGAACTCGGGAATATGCCAGCGCAATGCAACAGACCCTTGATATTGCAACACATGCTGCAGAGTTAGTTAAAGCCCATCCCAACTTAGAACTGATTCACGAGCCCAAATTATCGATCGTCGCATTTAGGCGAATTGGTTGGACCACTGCGGATTATGATCGCTGGAGTGACAAACTTTTGGCAGATCAGATTGGTTTCGTAGTTCCATCGGCACATCAAGGACAGCCAATACTTCGCTTTGCAATAGTAAATCCTTGGACTACCGAGAAAGATATTGCAGATATTCTCGAAACGCTTTAGAAGTTAGCGGTCTAGAACATTCTTTGAGCGATCGTAAACCTGTCCTGTGCGTTTATAAGCAATTGCACTTAGAGCCTCAAGAACGACACGATTAGCCAATATGGCAGTTATATCTGCGGTATCAAATGGTGGGGCAACTTCGACAACGTCTATGCCAACAACTGGAAGCTCTAGACAGATCCGTCGCACGCTCTCCAAGAGCTCGCGACTGGTCATTCCACCAGGTTCTGGGGTTCCTGTTCCAGGTGCCATACCAGGGTCAACTACATCGATATCGACAGAGAGAAATACTCCATCGCACTCATCTGTCAGAATCTTGAAGGACTCATCTAAGACTGCATCAAGACCACGGCTATGGATTTCTGTCATCTCGTAAGAGCGCATCCGCTGATCGCGCATCCACTTGAGGGTTACATCGTCGGGCCAATATCCGCGTAGTCCTAGTTGCAAAAAGCGATCACCGCGAACCGCTCCACTATTGATTAACTGGCGCATCGGAGTTCCATGACCAACTAGTGCTCCAAATTGTGAGTCGGCAGTATCGGCATGTGCGTCAAAGTGCACCATAGAGATCTTGCCCTTGCCACGGTGGTTTGCGATTCCAGCAACATCAGCCGAAGCGATGGAGTGATCCCCGCCCAGAACAACGATGAATGCGCCTGTACGGGAAATTTTCTCGGTAGCTGCTTCCAAAACCTTGAGCGAAGCGACCAAGTCATGTCCTGGCATCATCAAATCGCCGGCATCGACAACCTTGAGATCCTTAAGAGCATCAACGCGTAGGGCTAAATGAGGACGCTCTGCATCATGAGGAAGGTAATCCCCGCCACGAATAGCCTGCGGACCAAACTTTGCTCCGGAGCGGTGGGAGGTGCCGGAATCAATAGGAGCGCCGACAATCACCACATCCGCATCCTGGTAGGTGGATGGATCATCTAAGTCGCATTGCGGGACACCTAAAAAGGTAAAAGAGGGTCCATACATATTGCCTAAGTTGGCCATGGGTTAAACCTTATCTCACCCCTGCGCGCCTACGGCCAACAAATTGACCAAGCAGGACGATGATCAAGGCGATCAGGAACATGGACGAACCGATCACATTTGCCTGAGGTGGCAGCCCGCGCTGTGCCGAAATGTAAACGAATTTCGGAAAGGTATTTACATCCCCTGAATTAAAGTTGGTGATAATGAAGTCATCGAATGACAAGCTAAACGCCAAGAGTGCAGCCGCGGCAATTCCTGGGGCTACCAATGGAAGAGTAACGCGCCGGAAAGTTTCGCGTTCATCTGCGTACAAATCCATCGCGGCTTGTTCTAACCGCGGATCAAGACTCGCGATTCGAGCTTTGACGGTAACTACTACGAACGAGATGCAGAACATCACGTGCGCGATGACGATAGTCCAAAACCCTGGGTTAAATCCAAATGAGATAAACATCGTGAGTAGTGATGCTCCCATAACGATTTCGGGAGTCGCCATCGGTAAGAAAATTAGGATGTTGACGATGGAACGTCCTCGGAATGCATAACGACCCATGGCAAATGCCATCAACGTCCCAAGAAGCGTGGCAAAGAATGTCGCCAGAACACCGATCTTTAAGGAGTTACCTAAGGCGTTGCATACATCCGGAGCTCCACACGGGTTGAGCCAGTTGTTCCAGGTGAAGCCCACCCAGACCAGATTGCTCTTAGTCGAGTTATTAAATGAGAAAACAAAGGTGTAGATAATCGGTAGGAAGAGATATGCAAAACCGATGAAGGCGTATATTCGAATTAAATTGCGTGAAAACCATCGGGTGAGTTGGTTCATACCAACTCCTCGGTACCAGCCCGCTTAACATAGGCCATGACCAAAACTAAGATCGTTACCATCAAGATCAGTGAGAGCGCGGCTGCTCCTGGATAATCAACGATCTCTAAGTAACGAGCTTCGATCACGTTACCAATCATCTTGGTTCCGGGATTACCTAAAAGTTCTGCGTTGATGTAATCACCCGCGGCAGGAATGAAAGTTAACAATGTCCCTGCGACAACTCCTGGCATTGAGAGCGGCACGGTGACTTTCCGAAAGGTGGTCAAGGCATTGGCATACAGGTCACCAGAAGCCTCCATCATGCGAATATCGATGCGCTCCAAACTTGCATAGAGCGGAAGAGTCATGAAGGGCAAGAAGTTATAAGTGAGTCCTGCAACCACCGCAAAAGGTGTTGCAGTTAGATGACCCTGAGCTCCCAAAATATGAAGAAATCGCAATACCTTGATAACAAGTCCCTGCTCCCCCAGGATCTGCTCCCATGCCACTGTGCGCAACAGGAAGGAACAGAAGAACGGAGCAACGATGAGGACGAGAAGCGTGTTCTTCCAGCGCCCAGATTTAAAAGCCACGGCATAAGCCAGTGGGTAGGAGATGATCAAAGCAAAGAGAGTTGCCAGGAAGGCATATTCAAAGGAGCGGATTAATTGCGCCTTAGAGGATGTGATGGCATCAATAAAGTTAGCGAAGCGGTATGTCTGAACATACGTGCCAATTCCATAACCCTGCGTCTGGGTTGAGGTACTAATTAATTGATAGATCGGTACCAGAAAGAAGATGATCAACCAGATAATTCCTGGAGCTAAGAGCCAATATGGCAGCAACTTCTTCTTGGTGAGAACAGCCTTCTTCTCGTGAGTGCCCGTATGTAAGAGCGCGGTACTCATTCGCTATCGGGATTCGCTTCCGAACCGGCGTTGGCATCCTGATCCCCAGGAAGTCCAAAGGTAAAGATCGGCTCCCACGACATAACGACATCATCACCCTTTGATAATGGTGGAGTTCCATCATCGTTCTGCTCGAAGACCATGAGTTCTTGACCCCACGGCATCTCAACTTGGTACTGGGTACTTACTCCAATATAGGAAGCATCAGAGATAACTCCTCCGCTTAAGATATTGCCGGACATAGATGTTCCGGCTGGCTGAATGCGGATCTTCTCGGGGCGAATCCCAAGTAAGACCGAAGAATCGTGAGCATGATTTCGAGAGGCGGGAAGCGCGATCTTTGTCCCAAAAATATCAACAACCTTGCTGTCGCCCGATGAATCAACGATTGATCCTTTGATCAAATTGGATTGACCTAAGAAATTCGCAACAAATGAAGTCCGCGGATTGTCATAAAGATCTGCCGGAGATCCCATCTGTTCGATCTTGCCCTCATTCATAACCGCGATTGTGTCGGCCATTGTCATGGCCTCTTCTTGATCGTGGGTAACGTGGACGAAGGTGATCCCAACTTCAGTTTGAATCCACTTAAGTTCAATCTGCATCGAGCGGCGGAGTTTGAGATCAAGAGCACCAAGTGGCTCATCAAGCAGAAGTAGGGCGGGGCGATTGACGATGGCACGAGCTAAAGCGATGCGCTGCTGTTGACCGCCAGAGAGTTGATTTGGTTTGCGCGTGGCTAAGTGGGTTAGCTCGACAAGTTCCAGCGCTTTCTGGACCTGCGCATCAACATCCTTAACTCCCCTACGGCGTAATCCGAACGCAACGTTTTCATAGATCGAAAGGTGCGGAAAGAGAGCGTAGTTCTGAAAGACGGTGTTGACCGGACGCTTGTAAGGCTTCTCGTAGGTGATATCCGTGTTACCAATATATATCGAACCAGATGTTGGTTCCTCGAGTCCTGCAACCATTCGAAGCGTTGTCGTCTTGCCGCAACCAGATGGACCAAGTAGTGCAAAGAATGAACCCTCGGGAATGACAAGATCTAGATCATCGACGGCAACAAAGTCACCGAAACTCTTGGTTAAATTCTTGAGAATCAGGTCCCCGTGTGCCGAGGTAGAAGCATCAACCACTATGCGTTACCACTCGCCTTCTGGAATGCCGTCGAGAAGGAGATCTGCTCTGCCTGAGTGAGCTCGCGGAAGACTTTGAGGTTCTTCCACATCGCATCGTCAGGGAAGATCAACTTATTGCTGACCTGTGAAGGGTTGATTTTCTCCATCGCCTGTTGCGCTCCTGCCACTGGGCAGATGTAATGGATGTAGTTGGCTACTCGAGCAGCTACCACAGGGTCGTAGTAATAGTTGATGACAGCTTCAGCGTTTACCTTGTTAGGTGAAAGGGCTGGAATCATCATGTTATCTGTTGAGAACGTGCCACCTGATTCAGGGATAGCAAACCCAAATCGGTTGGAGTTCTGTGCGTTGAGTTGATTGATATCTCCAGACCAACCTATGACAGCAACGGCATCTCCACTGATGAGGTCCTCTTGGTAACTCTGACCCTTAACTTGGCGAATGAAACCATCATGGATCATCTTCTGGAGATAATCGATCGCGTTCATAAATTTATCTTGGCTAAATGGTTTGCTAATGTCGACGCCCTGCCAGAGCATGATCAGCCCGATGGTGTCACGCATCTCGGAGAGAACTTCAATTTTGCCTTTATTAGCAGGAGCAAAAAGCTGCTCTATCGTGTGAATCCCCTTCGGATTCTTCTGATTGTTCCAAGCAAATCCGGCAATGATTCCTGCCCAAGGCAGTGAATAGTGGCGACCGGGATCTAAAGGACGATTAAGCAAGAATGGTAAAACATTCTTCTTATTAGGAATTTTCGCATCATCAAATTTGGTGACGTATTTGCCGTTGATCCAACGGGCCGCCATCCACTCAGTAAGAACGACGATGTCGTATCCAATATCTTTCTTGAGACGAAGTTGTGGAGTTACCTTCGCGGTGAAGGTGTCATTGTCATCGACGACCTCCATGTACTTGACAGGTATACCGGTCTTTTTCGTGAAGTCGACAAGGGTTGGATAACTCTTCGTTTTGTTGTCGTAATCGAGATAAAGCGACCAGTTAGCAAAGCGAACTGTGCTTGTGGAAGATGCCGCTTGGGCAATTTCCTCGTTAGAAAGGCCAAGAAGTGAAGCGGCACCCAAGCCGCCAGCAGCCTTGATCAGATTCCGCCTGGAGATTTCCATTGCCATTGTGAACCACCCTCCAATTTGCCTAACTAGATAACCGATCCTAGGACCGGGTAGAAGTTCTTACAATCACTACGCCGTGATTCCCTCAGTGGATTCTTCTCTTATGTGCCAACTCGTTCCATATGAATTGAGTAACTCGAGGAAGGGCTCGGCTGGGAACCACTCGGGACCATTGACTCCCGCGGGTTTCCAGTCGCCTCGATCAATTAACTCAAGTGCAATCAGCGGATTGATAGCAGTCTGCCAAACAACTGCTTGATCCCCGTACTCCCCCATTGAAAAAGCGTTGTCAACAACGTTGTAGATGTAAACCGCTTTAGGCTTACCGCTCTTATCTAAACCTTTGACCTGAATGCCGGCGCAAGTCTTTCCTGACATCCGCGAACCCAGGGTCGCAGGATCGGGCAGCAAAGCAGCAAGAACGTTCCGAGGTGAAACTGAAACTCCCTGCACATTTACAGGTTCGGTTCGATCTAGTCCCAGAGTGTGAATCGTCTGCAAAATTTCAATGAAATGGGATCCGAGTCCATATTTGAATGCAACTTTCCCAGCGTCAACCTTGCGTGGGATCAGGGCGACTTCCTCGTGCTCCACATTCACACATTCGACAGGACCAATGCCATCAGGAAAATCAAAACTCTCCAAATCTGAGAATGGTTCGGTTGTGTACCAGCCGCGACCTTTCTCCCACATCAGCGGCGGATTTAAACACTCTTCAATGGTGGTCCAAATCGAGAATGTCGGAGCGAAGTCATATCCCTCAACAACTAAGTTGGATCCGTCGTAGACGATCGCTGAATCAATTCGCGAAAATAAGTTATCGGCTGCATAACGGGCGAATACATCGCTGAGCCCTGGTTCAACTCCGATGCCGACGAGCGCATAAATACCTTTAGATTTAAAAGCCTCATCTCGGGCAAATTGCTGATCACCTAACATCAAACCAACCTCGGTATGTGGCTCCGTGGGATGTGCCTTTGACAAAGACATTGCCATATCAACATAGTTGACGCCTTCTAGCTCACATGCCTCAAAGATTGGCATCACAAAACGAGGATCAACCGCGTTGATCACAACGTCGGGTGCCACGCTCTTAATAAGTGAGCGAATATCATCAACACTTGAAGCATTGACTACGGCTGCGCTAAACCTTGAATCCCCAAGCCTGGCGACGGCGTTCTCCGCGCGCGCTAAATCACGGTCTGCAATGACCATCTCTTTAATAAATGAACGACGGGCGGCAATATTTGATATCGCACTACCCACACCACCGGCTCCGATAACGAGGGCCTTCATAAAAATCAACTCCAAACGTTTAATTCGAGTCTAGCCGCGCTCGATAATGAATTCCATCACCAAAAAGGCAGGTCTGACTCCAATTTTTTAACCAGTAAGATTAGGTAGTGATTGCAACCCAGAGTGTTGAACTGCGTGCTGGGGCCAGACTCCTAGTAAAAGATGTCACCGTTCGAATCAATCACGGTGATCGAATCGGATTTGTTGGTCGAAATGGTGCCGGCAAGAGCACCTTGGCCAAAGTTCTGGCTGGTGAAGGACTCCCAGCCGGCGGCCAAGTTCTGCGTACGGGAACTATCGGATACCTCCCCCAAGATCCAAGAACCGGCGATCAAGAAGAGAGCGTCATCAATCGGATTCTCTCCGCCCGCGGTCTAGATCAAATCGTGACCAGAATGCGCAAAGCAGAAGAAGCGATGGCTACAGCTTCAATGGAAGAGCTCGAAGTGGCAATGGAGCGTTATAGCCGCGTTGATCAAGAGTTCAGCGTTGCTGGTGGATACGGAGCCTCGGCTGAGGCTGAATCTATCGCAATGAACCTTGGTCTGCCCGAGCGCATCTTCAACGATTCCTTGCTCGGACTATCCGGTGGACAACGACGTCGCGTAGAACTAGCTCGCCTTCTCTTCGGAGGCTCTGAAACCCTGATCCTCGATGAGCCGACCAACCACTTGGATGCCGAATCAATTAACTGGTTGCGCGAGTACCTTGGTAAATATTCCGGTGGCCTCGTCATCATCTCGCACGATGTGAACCTGATCGAGACCGTCGTAAACAAGGTCTTCTACATCGATGGCAATCGCAACGTCATCGATGTTTACAACATGGGATGGAAGAAGTACCTCCAGCAACGCGAAGATGATGAACACCGTCGTAAGAAGGAACGCGCCAACGCCGAGAAGAAGGCTGCCATCCTGGCAAAGCAAGGCGAGAAGATGCGCGCTAAAGCCTCTAAAGCTGTCGCTGCTCAAGGAATGTTGCGTCGCGCTGATGCTCTCCTTGCCGGTCTCGAAGATGTTCGCAAGTCTGACAAGGTTGCGAAGCTCCGCTTCCCGACACCGGCCCCATGTGGCAAGACCCCTCTTATGGCACACGGACTTTCTAAATCCTACGGCTCCCTCGACCCCTTTACCGACGTCGACATGGCGACTGATAAAGATTCGCGTATCGTAAT
>Ga0118677_10011262_pt1 | contig 13474 bp, 6 predicted proteins | sample AliMusrvi5mmetaG_FD_86154 | JGI IMG/M metagenome (GOLD analysis project Ga0118677, IMG submission 86154)
GGCGACCACTCTGCGGGTTTGGGATTGGCAACAGTCAGCGGGAAGGTATCAGCATGGCTTGTCATTTCCTTTTGAAGCAGAGCCATCATCCCGGCAACTTTAGATTTGTTTGCGGGCTTGTCAGCAAGGTTGTTCAATTCATGTGGGTCAGATTTTAGATCGAAAAGCTGCGTCCGGTCCACAAGCGGGTAACGGATAAGTTTCCAGCGATCGTCGCGGATAGAACGCTGGCAGTCGCGATAGGCTGTGTAGAGCAAGTCGCGGACTTTGGTTGCCTTCCCAGTCAGGATGGGCATGAGGCTCTTACCCTCAACTCCATCAGGAATTTTGGCACCGACGAATTCCGCGATTGTGGGGAACAAATCCATGAGATAAATGAGCGCTTCGCTTTTGCCTTTTGGTATGCCCGGCCCGGCTATGACGAGCGGAACATGCATCCCTCCAAATTCATAAAGGTTCTGTTTTCCAAATAGTCCATGCTCTCCAAGTGAAAGTCCGTTATCGCCGCTAAAAATAATTAGGGTATTTTCCAACTGCCCATCCGCCTTCAACTCTGCCAAGATTCGTCCAACATGATAATCAAGGCCCGTAATGCATGAATAGTAGTCTGCATTCTGTTGTTTTGTGTCCTCAGGTGTGCGTGGCCATGGAGCTAGTTTTTCATCACGGACAGTCATTTCTCCGTTGTCGAAGGGATGTTGCGGCATGAAGGCAGGAGAAAGAGGGATCCTGGCGGGATCGTAAAGTTTGTGAAACCGGGGTTCAGCGGAGCGTGGGTCATGTGGTACCGGAGGTGCAATGTAAATATAGAACGGCCTGGTCTCATTCCCGGCTTTACGGCTCTTAAGAAAAACGATCGTACTGTCGGCCAACCGCTGGCAGCAATGCGCACGATCATCGGCTGGTGTTTGGCCTTTTGCATCGTCTATGATGCTGGTTTCAAACTCTTGCAAACCTGCCGCAAACCCGTTACCCTTCTTGCCCATGTGCCAGGTCTGATAGCCTGAAGCCCTAACGATCCGCGGAAGAAAAGTCGAGGGGTCAGCAGCATTTGATGCTGCGCCGGGTGCTCCAGGAATTCGCTGCCAGGATCTGCCGGTAAGCAGCATGGTTCGGCTTGGCGTGCAAACAGCACCGATCATGGATCCCATCGTGTAACAATGGGTGAAAGTTATTCCCCGCTCAACCAGCGAATCGAAGTTCGGGGTGATGAGCAACGGATTCCCCAAAGCATGCAAACCGTCGGGGCGATGGTCGTCGGCATGGATGTGAAGGATGTTGGGCTGGCCGACGGCTGATAGGACGGCTGGCGCGGCGCTCAACAACACGGCGAGGAGACGGGTGAGGTTTTTCATGGTTGGGTCGGCGATGGCACGGTGGGATTTCCTCCTTGGAAATTTCCATACGGTCGGAGATTGGCGGGTCTTGCAGCCATCTAGAAGCGTGGACGTCCCGGTCCATACTGGCAGTTTAGCAGGCGGACAGGCGGGACGCGGCGATTCTTCGGGCAGCACATCCAGCGACATGCTCCATGATTTCACCGCAATATCTGAAAGAAACAACGCATTCCGACACGTTGCGGTGTAACCACGTCGGAGGCGATCTGTCACGCAATTGAAACAAATGAAAAAAATGAATCTGAAAAACGCAATGATGTGTCGGATGCCTGCCACGGCATGGGTTTTAACGCTGGCTGGCACCCTGGCGCTGCTGGCATGGCCTGGCATTGCGGCAGGAGAGGACCGCCCGGTAACCGCCGGGGCGGGCAGCAAGTCGCCTGCGCCTGTCGCATGGGTGCCGGTGTTTTCCGAGGTGCCTGTTAGCCCGGAGGAACTCGGCTTCGAGGAGATCGTCTTCGTCAAACGCAAACCCTATTCCTCGGACCATTACTATACGGACATCAACAACGGCACCAGTTCCGACCGTTTCCTCCCGGACAACGGAATCTATGTCTATAACCTCCGCACCAAGTTGGAGCGGGCCGTCGTCACCGCCGCGAATCTGCCCGGTGGCAACGGCTTCATCGGCAAAACCAGCCTGTCGTTTGATGCCAAAAAGGTCATCTTCGATTTCCGCCAGAACCCCAATTCCGGGTTCCGCATCTGGGAAGTCGGCATCGCCGGAACAGGCCTGCGGCAAATTTCATTTCCGCCCACGGACGAGGCGGAAAAGGCGGCGCGGTGGGCCGGCGGCTGGCATACGGACGACATCCATCCCTGTTATCTGCCAGACGGGGGGATCATCTTCTCCTCGACCCGCTGCGAGCACACGGTTTTGTGCGGCGGTTCGTCCGGCCTGGCTGCCCCGGTGCTGTACCGGATGAATGCCGATGGATCTAACATCAAACCGCTTTCCCGCAGCCTGGTCAGCGAATTCTGCCCGGTGGTGCGTCATGACGGTCGGATCATGTACCACCGCTGGGAGTATATCGACCGGGGCGCCCGGGTTGCCAAGACCGTCTGGGCCATGAATCCGGATGGTAGCCAACCGCAGGAACTTTATGGCATGGCCGACGACGACACGACCATCTACATGTACCCGCAACCCCTGCCCGGAAACGATCACAAGTTCGTGTGTGTGGGGACCTGCCATTACCCGCAGGGTGGCTGCCTTGGATCAATTCTGTTAGTTGACTATGGGATGGGGGTTCGGGAGCGTGGTCCGGATCCGGACGAAGCGGGTTATGTCCAATGGGATGGCCGGTATCCCGTGGTCAACCTCACCCCGCAGGTGTTCATCCCGCGCCGGTCAGAACCGGGGTGGCGGTTCAGGCAGGAAGACGGCAAACTTGCCGATGACGGCGAGGGCCGGCACGGGCATCTCTACACCCATCCGTTTCCCGTCAACGAGCGGCAGTTCCTGGTTTCATACAAGGTCAATGCCGCGGATCATTACAAGGAGGTGCCCAATGCCTATGCCTTGTGGCTGATAGATATCAAGGGACTCCATCGCTGAGCAGTTCCGAGTGGAAGGCAAGTCTCTGGCCGCGCGTGCAATGGGGCGTCGTGCCCGTGGAAAAAGATGGATCCGCATACTTCGTGGTCCCTGCCGGCCGCAATATTTTCTATCAGGCACTGGACGAAAACTACCGGGAAATCCAGCGTGAGCGAACCTATGTGAATTACGCCCCCGGGGAACTGCGCTCTTGCACGGGTTGCCACGCGCAATCCGGCAGCAGCGGTGCCGAGCGGGCGCTTGCCAGTCCGCTTGCGCTCAAGCGGCCGCCGAGCACGCCCCAGCCGCAACCGTGCGACCTTGCCGCCGCGGGCAGTGACGGCCACGCCGGCCAGGTCATTCATTACCCCAGCGACATCCAGCCGATCCTTGATGCCAAATGTGTCTCGTGTCACGGGCCGAAGGAGCCGGCTGGCGGGCTCAGACTGACGAGTGAAATGACCCATATGTATAACACCTCCTACGAACAACTCGCCACCAAGGAATTGGCCGGTCCGCTCATTTCCGAGTTCACTTCCTTTCGCAAGGGAGATCAGGGCAACTACAACGGTGCCTATCTGCCACCCGGCAGCCTGGGCTGTACCGCGAGCAAGTTGATGGCGGTTCTAACGGATCCAGCGCATCCGAACAATTCCAAGGACAACCATTGCAAAATGCTTACGAAAATGGAATTGATGGTTCTGGGCCGCTGGGTGGACAGCAATTACCAGTTTTACGGCAGTTACTTCGGCCGCCAGCACCTGCAATGGATCAACCGCGATCCGGCGGTTCCGGCGTACGACCCTGCGGACTTCCGCCGCAAGGCCACCTTTGAAGAAGCCACCGGATTGCTTGCCCCGCCGTGGCATCGATAGTCGGCGGCCCCCCTGGTTTCCCGCCCTCCGATCCGGCCCCGGCTCTTCCAGCGGCCTTCACGTCAAAAGAAAATCCCATGCAGTAAACCCGTGACATGTGTCAGGGGAGTTGAATAGAATTCACGGCAGAGCGGCGAAGGCAGCATGAATCAGCTCTGTGCAAGTAGTCGCCCATAGTGGAATAGTCCGCAACCACTGACGTGGAAGATAGAAAAGAATGAAGATAACCATGAAGAAGCATGTCAGGATGGACACGATATAGGGTACTTGGGGTGGCGTGGATCGCAGCGGCTTCGCTGTCGGCTGCGGATGCTCCTCATTATGTCGTGCGCACGTGGCAGTCTGACGAGGGCTTGCCGGACAATTCGGTGATGGGGGTCGGGCAGACGCCAGACGGCTTCCTGTGGGTGGCCACGCAAACAGGTCTGTCGCGTTTCGATGGCGTGCAGTTCCGGGAGTTTCCGGTGATGTCGTCCGGGGTGCCTTCGGACCGGATCACAAAGCTGTTGGCAGACCGGCGCGGACGCCTGTGGATCGCGAAAGAGGTCGGGGCTGTGGTCTGTGTGGAGCATGGGCGGGCGACGGCGGTGGGCATTCCTGAACTCGGAGAGTCCAGCCTTGGGTTGTGTTGGGGCATGACGGAAGACGCCGCTGGCGCCGTGTGGCTGTGCTACAGCGGCGGCGCTGTCGTGCGCATTCAAGACGGGCAGGTGCGCTTGTTCACCGGGGCAGACGGCTTGCCGGAGCGCGGCTTCTGCAAATTCACGGTGGACGGGAAAGGCCGGCTGTGGTTTGCCAAGGATGGCTGGGTGGGTGTCTTCCGGGAGGGCCGGTTTTGCCCGCTGGAACAGATGCCGATTTGGCTGATCGCGGGCGCGCGATCCGGGGGTATCTGGTGTTATCTGGCGAATCATACCGTCTGCAAGTACACCGAAGAAGGCGCGCGCGTGACGGTGCCGCAGGACATGCCGGCGCTGACCCCGACGGCCTTGCACGAAGACCGGCAAGGCTTGCTGTGGCTTGGAACGCGGGAGAAGGGGCTGTTCAGGCTGGACCGAGCGGGTGCGGCGGAAGTGGTCTTGGCGCATCCGACCATCCTGAACATCATGGAAGACCGGGAGGAAAATTTGTGGGTCGGCACGCGCGGCGGCGGTCTGTGCCAAGTGAAGCCGCGGACGGCGGAGCTGCTGGCCACCGGGACCGGCGTCCCGCTCGGGGGGGTGCGTTCGGTCTGCCAGGACACCGCCGGGCAACTCTGGGCGGTCATCTGGCCGAACGGGGAAGTCATGCGGAGCAAGGGCCAGGCCTGGTCTCCCTTGACCGCCAGCGACGGCTGGAGTGTGCAATATGCCAAATGCGTGGCAGCCGATACCCGAGGCGGCGTGTGGATCGGTACGGAATACGCCGGGCTGCACCGCTGGCAGGATGGGGTGGTCACCGACCACTTCGAAAACGCGGACGGTTTGGGCGTTGGCATGGTCAATGCGCTGTGGGTGACGGGGTCCGGCGCGCTTTGGATCGGAACCGGCACGGTCGAGGAGCAACCGCAGGTCTTGCAATGTCTGGAGGACAAGAAGTTTCAGACCTTCAACCTGTCGCCCGGAAGCGGACGGGTTGTGGTCGTGACGACAGATGCCGCCGGCGGCTGCTGGGCCGCGACCAGCCGGGGGCGGCTGCTGCGGGTGAGCAAGGGCGTCCTGACAGATGAGACCGCTAAAACGCTGGGGTCACCGGCGGAGATCCGGTGCTTGCTGGGACCGCCGGATGGCAGCCTCTGGATCGGCACCGGCAGGCAAGGGCTGGGACGGCTGAAAGACGGACGTTTCAGCCGCTGCCAGATGGCCCAGGGCCTGCGCGACGACACGATTTCCAATATGCTTCCAGACGGATTCGGCCGGCTCTGGTTCGCGGGCAACCGCGGCATCTTCAGCGTGCGCGAACAGGAGCTGAACGACTTTATGGACGGCCGGTCCGCGCGGGTTTGGTCAGCGGCTTACGGACGGAATGAAGGGATGCTGCGCTTGCAGGCCAGTTACGACTCCTGTCCGGGGGCGGTGCGGGGCACGGAGGACCGGTTGTTTTTCGCGATGCAGTCCGGCTTGGCAGTGGTGCATGCAGCCCAAGTCAAGGCGGATCAGAAACCGCCGCCTGTCCTGATCGAGCAGGTCAAGGTCAACGGCAAGATTGTGGCGGCTTACGGGCTGGCAGGGGTTCCGGCGGGAACGGATGCTTCTTCACTCGTCGAGTTGGGCCCGGACAACGTACACCTGTTGCTGGCTCCCGGACGGCGGCAGGTCGAGTTCGCCTTTACGGCGTTGAGTTTCATCATGCCGGAAACCCTCGGCTTCCGGTACCGGTTGCAAGGTTTTGACACGGAGTGGAACGAGGCCGGCACGCGGCGCTCGGCCGCTTATCGGCAGCTTCCGCCCGGAAATTACCGCTTTGAGGTGACCGCCTGCAACAGCGACGGCCTCTGGAACAAGACGGGCGCAGGGCTGGAACTGACTGTTGAGCCCTTCTGGTGGGAGACAGCATGGTTCCGGCTTTTGGCCGCAGTGTTACTGCTGGGTGCCGTCTGGGGCATCGCGCGCTATTGGCAATACCGCAAGATGCGTTTGCAGGTTGAACGTGTGGAGCGTGAAGGGGCCATCGAACGCGAGCGGGCCCGCATTGCTCGCGATCTGCATGACGAGATCGGCGCCAAACTCACGCGGCTCTCACTGCTCGGCGCCATGGCCGCGGAAGACGCCGACAAGGGTGGCAGCTTGCGCGCGGAAATCCAAGAGATGACCGGCACCGCCCGCGAGGCGCATCGCGCCTTCGACGAGATTGTCTGGTCCGTGAACCCGCGCAATGACACGGTCCGCAGTCTTGCGCACTACATCTGCAAGTATGCCGAGGAGTTCTTTGCCGGTGCGGCGGTGACGTGTCGTTTTCACCTGCCTGACACCATGCCCGACCAGCCGCTCTTGCCGCCGCACCGTTACCACTTGTTTCTGGCGGTCAAGGAAGGTCTCAACAACATCCTCAAGCATGCGTGTGCGACCGAGGTGGAGGTGGCTGTCACCCTGCCGCCAGGACGGCTGAGCGTGGAGCTGGCAGACAACGGGCGGGGCTTTGACCCTGACCTTGCAGGCAGCCAAGGCAACGGCTTGCGCAACATGCGGGAACGGATGAAGATGACGGGCGGCCTTCTCACGCTGACGAGCAGTCCCACGGCAGGAACCCGCTTGGTTTTTACCATGCCGCTGGAAGATAGAAAACCGAAGTTAAAAGTTTCCCATGAATAAAGGCGATAAAAATACGGCTCACGACCGCCCGATCCGCGTCGCGGTTGTGGAAGACGACACCCAGTTGCGTCAGACGCTGGAGGTATTCATCAACCGCAGCCGCGACATGTGCTTTGCAGGCGGTTACGGCTCGGCTGAGGCGGCACTGCAAGCGCTCCCCGGCGACAGTCCGGATATTGTGCTCATGGATATCCGGCTGCCGGGCATGAACGGCATGGACTGCGTGAGCCGCTTGCGCAAGGTGCTTCCAAATGCCCGGGCCGTGATGCTGACTGCTTTCGAGGATGCCGATGACGTGTTCCAGTCCCTGAGGGCCGGCGCGTATGGCTACCTGCTCAAGAGCGCCGATCCCGCCCGCCTGCGCGAAGCGATCCGCGAAGCGCACCAGGGAGGGTCGCCCATTTCCGGCAGCGTCGCGCGCAAGATCGTCGATTTCTTCCGCGGCGAGACACCTGCCGGCGTGCCGCCCGTCAGCGAGCAAGCCCCGTTGTCGCCGCGCGAGGCGGGCATCCTGCGCCTTCTCTCCGAGGGCCATGCCTACAAGCAGATCGCCGAAGAACTGGGCTCCTCGCTCAACACAGTCCGCACGCACATCAAGCGGATCTACGAAAAACTACACGCGCACTGCCGGACCGAGGCCGTGCGCCAGTTCCAGCGCCGCGGCGGCCGCTAGAATCCTTGAAAAGCCAAAGTTGCTGTCGCCAGGTCAAGTTTTCCGTCTTCTGTCTTTTAGTCTTCTGTCTTCTGTCTTCTGTCTGAGGCGAAGCCTCGCTACATCCAGATGCCCCCCTGCCCATGTCACATCTTTATGTGACATGACGGAATCTGCGGATTCTGTAGAAATCTCAGCGAAGCCCCAACCCGACGATTTTACCAAAAAATACCGCCATGAAATTCAAGTCCGCATTCCGCCTCATTGTCACCGGTTCACCCGCCGCGTATCTGCTCGCCGCCGTCACCGCCGCCCTGCTTGCCGCACCTGCCGCGCAGGCGGCCACCGACACTTGGAACAAACTTTTGAGTGGGAACGCCTCGGGCAGTTGGAGTACCGCCGCCAACCCGCCCTGGAGTACCGGCGCACTGCCCGGATCCGGAGACACCGCTGACTTCAGTACCCTGGACATCACCGCCGACTCCACCGTCACCCTGGACGGCAACCAAAGCATCAATGCCCTCATCTTTGGCGATACCACCCCTTCATCCGCGGCAAACTGGATCTTGAATCCTGGCACCCCCGGCACTTCCATCCTAACCCTCGCTGGCACCACGCCCACCATCACAGTCAATGCCATGGGTACCAGCAAGACCGTCACAATTGGGGCGGTCGTCGCTGGTTCCGTCGGCCTCACCAAGTCCGGCTCCGGCACACTGGCGCTGAGCGCCGCCAACACGTATTCTGGAGCGACGGTCATCAGCCAAGGCACGTTGAAACTTGCTGCGGCTACTTCTTTAACGGTACCCGGCTCGGTCGTGTGGCTCGATGCCACCCAAGCCACAATCAACGCCGGCACAGTTACTATGAACAATCTCGGATCCGGTGGCGGAACCGTCACCGGGCCCGCGTCCCTTGCGGCCAACGGTATCGGTTCCCGCCAAGCCGTGTCGTTCAACGGCACCAGCCAATACTTGAAAGGTTCCTGCTATGCCAACACGGGTACCTCGATGACCGCTTTCATAGTCGGCAAGTCGTTGAATAGCACTCAAGCCCAAAGTGCCGGTATGATGAGCGTATGGGGAACCAACAGCGTGAATGACTACGACAACGCCGGCAATGCCAGTGTGTTCATCCAAAACGGCGCGACCGCGAACAGCATCATGTCGTATCGCAATGCTGCGCTATCCAGCACAACGGGCACGCTCACGAACCCGTTTGTCGCCGACGCGCTTTTCAACGGCACCAACGACACGATGTACCTCAACGGCACGGCGGCTACTGCACAAAACTCCAGCGGAAGCTTCAGTACGACCTCACTGATTTTGGGTGCCCGTTGGTACGCTAACACAACTCAGACCTATTGGAAAGGAAACATTGGCGAGGTCCTGATTTACAACACCGCCTTGAGCGCCACCGACCGTCAATCCGTCGAAGCCTACCTGAACAACAAGTGGCTGCTCGGCATGGACAACTCCAACTTCTTGCCGATCGGCACGCTCCTGAGCATTGCCAACGGTTCGACGCTCGACCTTAACGGCGTCAATCAAACCATCGCGTCGCTGGCCGACTCTGGCGTTGGCGGCGGCATCGTCACCAACAGCGCGGCTTCCACAGCGACCTTGACCATCAATCCGTCTTCCGGCAGCACGACCTTCTCCGGTGCGATTAGCGGCCCGATCAGCCTGGTGAAGTCCGGCGCCGGCACGCAGGTCCTGGCCGGCGCCAGCTCGTACGCGGGCGGGACGACGGTGAACAACGGCACGCTGCTGGTCAACGGTTCGATTACCGGTGCGGTCACCGTGGCCTCGGGCGCGACGCTGGGCGGCACCGGCGCTATTACCGGGAATGTCACGTTTGCTTCTGGCGCCCGCGCGGTCTTTACTGCGAATGCTACGACTGATGTGCCGCTGAGTTTCTCCGGGCCGGTGACGTTGAACGGCAATACGGTTCACCTCACCCTGCCGGACAATCTACCGCTGGGAACGTATGTTCTGGCCACCATCACGAACGGTGGCTTTACCGGTAATTTCGCGCTCAACCCCGTCATTGACAGCGGCTCGACTGTCACGGCCCCTTACACGAACATTCTCATGGATGCCAGTGCGGTGCGTCTGGTGGTGTCCGCAACCCCCATCATCGTGCTTTCGTCCACGCTGCCCTCTGGGATGAGGGGGGTAGGTTACAGCCAGACTATTACGGCCATCGGTGGTACGGTGCCGTACGCTTATGCCCTCTATGCGGGTACGTTGCCGTCGGGGCTGACCCTGTCCTCGGCGGGCGCATTATCCGGCAACCCGGACACCGTGGGCACCTACAACTTCACCGTGCAAGCCACGGACGCGGGCAGTTTCACGGGGACCCAAGCCTACAGTTTGACCATTCTGCCCAATGCTAGCAACTTTTCCTGGGCCAGCACAGTTTCAAGCGACTGGAGCGTCGCGGGGAACTGGACCAATGACATCGGCGGCAGCGTGGCGCCGCTTACTTCCGGTAACACGAACTACATACTCAACTTCAACCAGCCCGGAACCTATACGGCCACTCAGAACCTGACCGATGGGTTTCTGCTCAACCAACTCAACTTCGGAAGCAGCATCAACGGCTTGACGCTTGCTGGCAACAGCATGGCCTTCACCAATAACGCAGCAGTATTGCCGCAGATCAATCAGAACAGTACTGCCGGAATCGCGATAGGGAATAATCTTGTCCTTGGCGCAAATACGACCCTTGGCGGGACAGGCTCGGGAGCGGTGACGCTCTCCGGCGGGATCTCTGGCGCAGGCAGCCTGACGAAGACTATCTCCGGTACGTTGACCCTCTCCGGCGCGAACACCTACACCGGCAAGACCACCCTCAATGGCGGCACGCTGTCCATCAACTCGCTTGCCAATGCCGGTGTCGCCAGCGCCCTGGGGGCGCCCACCGGGGCTAACGGCACGATCGACCTCTACACCGGCGCCACACTCAGTTCGAGCGCCGCTGCCGGCACTACCGACCGCGTCATCAACCTCGCCGGAGGAACTGGCACCGCTACGATAACCACTTCTAGCGGCGCCCTCACGTTGAACGGCAACATTACAAGCACCGCAACCGGCGCGACGACACTGAAATTTTTAAGTGATAGTCTGACAGCTAACGGCGTGATCTCGGACAGCTCCGGCGGCACAACCTCGCTCAGCGCTCAAATCAGCAACAACGGGGGCGTGGCCCTCTATGGCTTGAACACCTTCTCCGGCTCAGTGACCCTCAATGCGGGCGCCAACAACGGTGCTTTCTACTTCAACTCTCTCGCACCGACCGGCAGCGCCAGTTCGTTTGGCACCGGATCCAACAGTGGCACCATCAACATGGCTGGCAGCGCCTCTACCTCCTTCCAATATTACGGTGGCGCCGCCACCACCGACCGCGTCATCAGCATGAGCGGCAGCTACGTGAACTTGAAGAATAACGGCAGCGGTGGGTTGACATTCACCGGCACCTTTAGGTCTGCCAGTGGCGCGAACACATTGGGATTGGGAGGCAGCTACACTGCCAGCGCCAATACCATCAGCGGCGTGATCGAGAACGGCAGCGGCACAACCTCAATCGATCTGAACACCAGCGGTACATGGATTCTCTCCGGCAACAACACGTTCACCGGCGGCAATATAACGATTAACCATGGTACGTTGAGTGTCTCCTCGCTGAACAATAGGGGGACGGGCGGACTTACGCAGTTAGCCAACAGCAACCTCGGCGTTCCTGCTGCTGGGACCGGTACAATCACCTTTAATGACGGCGGTGCCGCTCCGACATGTGTGCTTCTATATACGGGTGCAGGTGAGACCACAGATCGTCCTTTCGTCCTCTACCGGACCAATGGCGGCAATTTTTATATAGTCGATTCGGGCACTGGACTCTTGAAGTTCACGGGCAACATGACCGGTCCCAGCACAGCATACTCAATGACCTTGCAAGGCTCAACTTCTGGCAGTGCCGAATACGCCGGTGTGATCGCGAACGGCTCCGTTGCACTCGGGATCACCAAGTCCGGCACTGGTACCTGGACGCTTTCTGGCGCGAATACCTACACTGGCGTGACCACCATCAGCGGCGGCGTGCTCTCCGTCTCCAGCCTAGCCAACGCCAGCTCCAACAGCAACCTCGGTGCCTACCCGACGGCCGGCGCGGCCGGGATTTCCCTCAGCGGCGGCACGCTCCAATACGCCGGAGCGAGCGGCGTCTCGGTGAACCGCGGCATCACCCTTGCCGCCAACAGTACGGTCGATGTAAACCCCGCCAGCACCGCCCTGACACTCGGCGCGTCTACCCTCGGTGCAGCCACCCTCAACGTCACCGGCGGTGCAGGCAGCAGCCTCGGGCTCGGCGCAGCCACTCTAACAGGCGCGGCGACCCTGAACCCGACCACCGCGAGCCTCACGGTGGCGTCGGTCACAGCTACCAACCAGAACCTCACCCTTGGCGGCACGGCGACCGGCAATTCGGTTACCGGCGCAATTGCCACCGGCACCGGCACGCTCACCAAGTCCGGCACCAGCATCTGGACGCTCGCCGGCACCAACACCTACAGCGGAACCACCACGGTCAGTGTCGGCACGCTGGCCGTCACCGGCACGCTCGGTGCCACGGCGGTCACTGTCAGCAGCGCGGCCACCCTGGCCGGCAACGGCAATATCGGCGGCAACGTCACCATCGCCTCAGGCGCCCATCATGCACTGGCCGTCGCCGCCACAGCGGGTGCCCAGCTCACCCGCGCCATCACCGGCACCCTAACGATGACGGGCAGCATCCTCGACCTCAGCGCCGCGACCACTCCCGCCTCTGGCGTGTATGTGCTGGCCACCGCCAGCGTCGCCATCACCGGCACTCCCACGACCATCAATTACACCGGCATCAACGGAGGAACGGTTTCGGTGGACACCACGAGCACCCCGAAACGGCTGTTGCTCACGGTAACCAGCAGCCCCTATGACACCTGGGCCAATGGCACTTTCGTCCCGCCCCTGACCGCCAAGCTTCCCGGTGACGACCAGGACGGCGACGGCTTGACCAACCTCCTGGAATACGCCTTTGGCACCCAGCCGACGGTTTCGTTCTCCGGTGGAATCGTGTATGTGTCGGGCGGCACCGTCACCACGCATGGACAACCTGTCGTCTTCGCGCAGGGCAACGATTACTTCACGGTGTTTGGCCGCCGCACGGACTTTGCAACCGCCGGCATCACCTACAAGGCACAGTTCAGCGCGGGACTGGACGTCTGGGTGGACAACGACGATGTTGCCAATGCACCCGTGCAGGTGGCCACCGACGGAACGATTGACGCGGTCCAGGTGAAGTACCCGGAATCCATTGTGACCGGGAGTGGTTCGCACAAACCGACGTTCTCCCGGGTGATGGTGACCATGCCCTGAGGCCAGAGACCAGAGACCAGAGGTCAGAGACCAGACCATGAAACCAAAACACCTGCATTTCCCCACATGGATCGCGCTTGCGTTGGTGATGCCCGCCTCGGCGGACGTCATCTATAGCAACCTCCAGGACATCGGCATCCCCGCCGACTTCGCCGGGCTGTATCTGAATCTGACCCTGCCCTACGACTCCAGCAAGTCAAACACGAGCATGTCAAGCCCGGTCGCCGGCTGGGACATCAATGCGTACTACGGCGGGTATGACCTGGCCAACAGCCCGGCCTTCCAACCGGTGCGCGCCAACAATACAAC
>Ga0118677_10011263_pt1 | contig 13472 bp, 12 predicted proteins | sample AliMusrvi5mmetaG_FD_86154 | JGI IMG/M metagenome (GOLD analysis project Ga0118677, IMG submission 86154)
CGCCAAAACTGAAGAGGGCCGCCGCATATTGACGCGGAACTATTATACGCTGCTCTATACGGCGATGGAGAAACTCGATCCCTCCCTGACCGCCGTGCTGGAGACGCAGCTTTACAACATCCTCCTCGGGTATGAGCAGAGCAAAGTGCGCCCCTCCGAGCTCATCGAGGATGTGGTCGCCCTTCCCGGAAGCCACTCCGCCGACCATGCCCCTGCGGCTACCACGGCGACTGCTATGAAAAATTCCGCGCCCCAGACCTCTTCCGCAGAAAAAACACCCAAGCCGAAGAAGTTCGACCGCTAGCTAGCGCGGTTCAACAAAAACTGTTTCCCGGAGGAAGGCGACGATTTCTGCGACGGCGTTATCGACAGCGGGGGTGAGGGTTTCGCCGCAGGCGAAGGAGAATGCACTGACGGTGAGGATCCACGCGCGCGGCGCGGCCCCGTAGAGGGCATGGGCGAAGGCGAGGAGGGCGGCGGGATGGTAATGGTGTCCGAGCGGGTTGGACAGATTTGCCTGGGGCGCAAGGGGTTGGCAGGTCCACGTTCCGGGCGCGCCGGTGCCGGTGGCGTCGATGAAGTAAACGCGTTCGGCTCCGGCGACGGCGAGGACCACTTCCGGGGTGAGTTGGGGGAGGGAGAGGACTTCGACGGAGGGGTCCGCGCTGAGCGCCTCGGCGAGCCGGTCTGCGGCGATGCGCCCGGCGGCGTCATCCCCGCGCAAGGTGCTGCCGTAGCCGATGATGAGGATGCGGGCCATTGTCGGGCTCAGCGCGCGACTTCGTCAAGCGTTTCCCCGGTGGGGCCCAGCAGCGCGATGTGTAGGGGCATCTGGCCGAAGGCGTGGGTGGAGCAGCTCAGGCACGGGTCGTAGGTGCGGATGACGGCTTCGACGCGGTTGAGCATGCCTTCCTGAATGCGGTCGCTCTTGACGTATTGCTGGGCGACCTGCTTGACGCTGCGGTTCATCGCGAGACTGTTGTGGCCTGTGGCGATGATGAGGTTGGACCACTGCATGGCGCCGTGTTTGTCGATCTTGTAATGGTGGATGAGCGTGCCGCGCGGCGCCTCGGAGACGCCGACGCCTTCAAACCGGTTCGGCTGCGCGTGCGCGCGGACGTGCGGGTTGAGGATGTCCGGGTCGTTGAGCAACTCGGTGATGCGCTCGATGCCGTAGAGGATTTCGATGAGCCGGGCGTAGTGCTGCTGGAAGGAGCTGGAGACCGGGCCCTTTTGTGTGGCGCGGAATTCCGCGTGCTCGGCATCGGCTTTGGGTGTGCCGCAGCGGTCGATGATGTTCAGGCGTGCAAGCGGGCCGACGCGGTAGATGCCGTTCGGGTAGCCGGCGGGCTTGTAGTAGGGGGATTTGAGGAAGGAGAATGGCTCGACGGATTCGCCGATGTAGTCCTGGTAATCCGAGGGATCGATCTGGTCGGCGACGAGGTTGCCCCCGGCGTCCATGAAACGGAGCTTGCCGTCGTAGTGCTCAAGCAGGGCCTCGGGATGCGCGGCGCTGGTCGGCGTGACGAGCCCCATGAACATGCTCGGGAAGTTGCCGAAGTGTTCGATCTCTTGTTGGAACTGGCCGATGACGGTCTTGAACCAGGCCAGCGTGCGCTCGGCGATGTCCAGTGCGCCGGGGATCATGGCGAGGATGAGGTCGCGTTTTTCCGCCGTGAGCGGTTCGGCGACGCCGCCGGGGACGATCCACGCGGGGTGGACGCGTTTGCCCACCAGCATGGCGAGCAGTTCCTGGCCGAATTTGCGGAGCGCCACGCCGTCTTTGGCAAGCGATGGGTAAGACTCGATCACCCCGAAGATGTTCCGCTTGGCGGGGTCGCCGTCCATGCCGAAAAGGAGGTCGGGCGAGGAGAGGTGGAAGAAGCTCAGGGCGTGGGATTGCACGAACTGGGCGAGATTGATGATGCGGCGGAGGCTGACGGCGGTGGGGGGGATATCGACGGCGAGCAGGCGGTCGCACGCCTTGGAGGAGGCGATGAGGTGGCTGACGGGGCAGATGCCGCAGGTGCGGGCGGTGAGCGAGGGCATCTCGCTGAAGGGGCGGCCTTCGCAGAATTTCTCGAACCCGCGGAACTGGGTGACGTGAAATTGCGCGTCCGAAACCGCACCCGCGTCGTCGAGCTGGATGGTGATCTTGGAGTGGCCCTCGATGCGGGTGACCGGGTCGATGGTGATTTGGCGAGGCATAGGAATTAGAGCCCGAAGCGGGTCTTGGAGGTGAGATCGGGCGTGCGGCCGGCGAGGAGTTCGCTCAGCACGAAGTGGATGGCGTCGGCGGGGGGCGGGCAGCCGGGAACGAAGAGATCAACCTTCACATGCTCATGCACGGGGCGGGCATGGGGCAGGAGATGGGGGATGACCTGACTGGGGATTTGCGGGTTGTTTTGCGCGTGGTCGATGTAGGCGCACTGTTCGATGGCATCGACGGTGTACTGGTTGCGCATGCCGGGGACGTTGGAGGTCACGGCGCAATCGCCGAGGGCGATGACGAATTTGCTGCGCGCGCGGACCTTGTGGAGTTTCTCCAGGTCTTCGTCGCTGCTGACGGCGCCCTCGACGATGGCGACATCGACGGCTTCCGGGAACTCCTTGGCGTCCACCAGGGGGCCATAGACGACTTCGATGAGGGGGGCGAGGGCGACGATGCGCTCGTCCATGTCAAGGATGGACATGTGGCAGCCGGAACAGCCATCCAGCCAAATGGTTGCGATGCGGACTTTGCTCATTGGCGGTTCTTTCTCATTTCTTTGAGGTAAGGGAGGAACTGGCGGCGCTTGGCCATTTCGGCCACGGAACTGCCCTGTTCAGAGAGAGCGCCGGTGGGGCAGACTTGGACGCATTTGCCGCAGCTCGTGCAGGTCTGGGAGGTTTCCCAAGGCTGGTTGAGGTCGTTGATGATGCGCGAGGTGGTGCCGCGGCCCATGACGCCCTTGGTTTGCGCGCCTTCAAACTCGCTGCAAACCCGCACGCACCGCTGGCAGAGGACGCAGCGGTTGTGGTCGAGCACGAAGCGGGCGTGCGAGGTATCCACACTGGCCTTCGGGTAGAGGTAGGCATAGCGGACGTGGGTGATGCCGTGTTTGACGGCGAGGTCCTGGAGGTCGCAGTGGCCGTTGGCGACGCAGACGGCGCAGACGTGGTTGCGCTCGGCGAACAGGAGCTCGATGGTCATGCGGCGGTATTTGCGCAGCCGTTCGGTGTCCGTCCAGACTTCCATGCATTCCTCCACCTTGAGCACGCAGGCGGCGTGGAGTTTTGGGCTGCCGGTGACTTCGACGAGGCAGAGACGGCAGGCGCCGAGGTCGCCCAAGCCATCCAAGTGGCAGAGGGTGGGGATTTCGATTCCGGCGTCGGTGGCTGCTTCCAGGACGGTGGCATCATCCTGCGCGGTGATCTGGACGCCGTTGATGCTGAGTGTTTTTACAGGCATGGCGATTTATTTTTCCTCCTGGAGAAGCGCGAGGTATTCGTTGCGGAAGTAGCGCAACGTGCTCAGCACGGGGTTGGGAGCGGTCTGGCCGAGGCCGCAGAGGCTGGTGTTTTTCACCATTTCGCAAAGCTCTTCGAGTTGCTCGACATCCGCCGGGGTGCCTTTGCGTTCCAGAATCTTGGTCAAGAGGTGGGCGATCTGGACGGTGCCCGCGCGGCAGGGGATGCATTTGCCGCACGATTCCTCCACGCAAAACTCCATGTAGAACTTGGCGAGCTCGACCATGTTCGTGTGGTCATCCAGAACGACCATGCCGCCCGAGCCCATGATGGAGCCCACGGCCATGAGCGAATTGTAATCGACCGCGGTGTCAAAGAGCGAAGCGGGGATGCAGCCGCCGGAGGGGCCGCCGGTCTGGACGGCTTTGATGGTGCGGCCTTCGGTCGCCCCACCGCCGAGGTCTTCGACGATCTCGCGGATGGTGATGCCCATGGGCACTTCGATGAGGCCGTTGTTGCGGACGTTGCCGGTGAGCGAAAAGACCTTCGTGCCCTTGCTCTTTTCGGTGCCCTTCGAGGCATACCAGTCCGCCCCGTGCTCGATGATGGGGGCGATGTTGGCAAAGGTTTCGACATTGTTGATGAGGGTGGGCTTGCCCCAGAGGCCTTTTTCCGCCGGGAAGGGGGGGCGGGGCCGGGGTTGGCCGCGCCCGCCTTCAATGGAGGCCATCAACGCGGTTTCCTCACCGCAGACGAAAGCGCCCGCGCCGATGCGGATTTCCACGTTGAAGCTGAAGGTGGATTCAAAGATGTGCGAGCCAAGGAGCCCCTTCGCCTTGGCCTGCCGGATGGCGGTCTGGAGGCGGCTGATGGCCAGGGGATACTCGGCGCGGACGTAGAGAAATCCTTCGCTGGCGCCCACGGCAAAGGCGGCGATGGCCATGCCTTCCAGGACGCTGTGCGGGGAGCTCTCCAGAATGCTGCTGTCCATGAATGCGCCGGGATCGCCCTCGTCCCCGTTGCAGACGATGTATTTGAGATCGCCCGGAGCCTTGGCGACGGTGGCCCATTTGATGCCGGTGGGGAAGCCCGCGCCACCGCGTCCGCGCAGGCCGCTTTTGTTCACGGCTTCCACGATCTGGTGAGGGTTCATCTCGTAGAGGGCGCGGTGGAGCGCCTGGTAGCCGCCCGCCTCGATGTAGTCCTCGATGCGTTCCGGGTCGATCCGGCCCGCGTTGGCTCGGACGACGGAGGTCTGGCGGGTGTAGAAGGGGCTGTTTGGATCGCCTTCCTTTGGGATCGCCTCGCCGCCAAGGAATGTGTCGATGATGGAGGGGGCGGTCTCGGGGGTGACGTGTTGGTAGATTTTGTTGCCGGGTTCCACCGTGACCAGCGGCCCCCCGCCGCAGAGGCCCATGCAGCCGACGCGACGGACTTCGACTTTGCCCACGAGCCCTTTCTCGGCGACCTCTTTGTCGAGCGCTTTTTTGATTTCACCGGCTCCGGAGGACATGCACCCCGTGGACATGCAGGTCCGCACGCAAGTTTCCTTGCGCCCGGCCTTTTCCTTTTGCGTAATCGCGTTCAGTTCATCAAGCGTCATAGGGCGGCGGTCTCCTGAGGTTCCATGTTTTGGATTTTTTCGAGGGCGGCCTCCGGGGTCTGTCGGCTGGCGACCTGGCCGTCATAAATGACAGCGGGGGCGATGCTGCAAGCGCCGATGCAACGGGCGGTGAGCAGCGAGAGCTGGCGGTCCGGCGTGGTTTCACCGGGTTTGATGCCGGTGTGTTCTTCGATGGCCTTGACAATCTTGTTGGCGCCCTTGACGTAGCACGCCGTGCCCATGCAGACGACGCAGGTGTGTTCCCCCTGGGGTTTGAGCTTGAAGAAATTGTAGAAGGTCGCCACGCCATAGACCTTGCTCAAGGGGACGTGGAGCGAGGAAGCGACGAAGCGGAGCGCGTCTTCATCCAGAAAGCCGAAGGTTTCCTGGACGGTGTGGAGGGTTTCGATGAGGGCATGAGGCTGGTAGGCGTAGCGCCGCATCTTGGCATCGACGATTTTCCAGCGCTTGTCCTCGGAAGCCAGAGGGTTGGTGGTGTCCTTCATGGATACGGCTCTAAAAAAAGGGGAACGAGTGAGGATTTTGGTTTCTATTAGCGTAGATACTACTTGATTAATCGGCAAGGTAAAATACAGCTAATCAGGCAAACCCTGAATTTCCAGAGTAAAAACGACGCATCCCCAGGGTTCGCCATTGTCCGTTCGCAGTTGGACTATGGTTGCATTTGTGTTTGGCCTTTGCTACCTTGAGCACCTCTCCCCAAAATGGACCGACTGCCGCTGATTCTCTCCACACTCTGCTTTCTGCTCGGGTTTGCCGCCACCTTGGCGGCTCTGAAATCCGGGCATTACCATCCGCGCCGGTTCAACCTGGGGATGATGGCAACCGGGCTCCTTCTTCAGACGGTGTTTCTCGTCGGACGCGGCCAAGCGATCGGGCATTGCCCGCTGACGAATCTCTTCGAGGCGCTCGTGTTTCTGAGTTGGTCGATCGCCCTGCTGTATATTTTGATCGGCCCGGCTTACCGGCTTTCGCTGCTCGGGATGTTTACCGAACCGCTCCTTTTTTTGATTCAAACCGTGGCGCTCCTCGCCCCCATCGATGCGCTGCATCCGGTTTTCCCCCCGCACAGCCCGTGGTTGGAGTTTCATGCGGCGGTTTCCATGATGGCCTACGGGGCATTTGCCATGGCGGGCGTGGCTGGGGTGATGTATCTGGCCCAGGAACGTCAGCTTAAAACGCGTCGGCTCGGCACGATTTTTTTCCAGATGCCGCCCATTACTGCTCTCGCAACGGCCAATATGCGTCTGCTATGGAGCGGATTGTTGCTGCTCAGCGTCGGGCAGGCTTCAGCCGCCGCCATTCGCGTGAAGGTCGCCCCGGGAGTGTTGATTTGGGGTGGGGCGATGTGGTTCTCCTACTTGTTGCTTTTGTTGGCGCGACGGTTGGGACCGCGACGCGTGGCGATTTTTTCGGTGGTGGCGTTTGTGTTGTCGGTGGCGGCGCTTTGCCTTCTGAACCATTTTAGCAAGGGAACAATGTGAGCGAAACCCCCGCGATGGATATCCTCTGCCTGGGACTGAGCCACCGGACCGCTCATGTGGACGTACGCGAGCGATTCGCCATTCCCGAGGCGGAATTGGCGCGCGCCCTTGCCACGCTGACCTCGCTGCCGGGCATCGCCGAAGCGGTGATCGTCTCCACTTGCAACCGGGTGGAATTCTATGCCGCCGGGCCTGACGCAACCACGGCCATGTGTTCGCTCCAGCAGTTTGCGGCGGAGCGAAGCGGCGTGGCTCCGAGCATTCCCGATCCGTTCTTCGCCCACGATGGGACGGCCTCCATCGCGCACCTTTTCCGCGTCGTCAGCGGGCTGGAGTCCATGATTATCGGGGAAACGGAAATCCTCGGCCAGGTCAAAAAAGCTTATGCGGCGGCGGCGGCGGCTGGAAGCACGTCGAGGAACCTGAACAAGTTTTTCCAGCGGGCTTTCAATGTCGCCAAGGAAGTGCGGACGCAGACGAGCATTACCCGGGGGCCGGTCTCGGTCGGCTCGGTGACGGTCGATCTCGCGGAAAAGATCTTCGGGCGGCTGGCTTCGTGCCATGTGATGATCCTGGGGGCGGGGGAAACCGCCGAGCTGACCGCGCGCGCGCTGCTCTCGCGTGGGGTGAAAAGCATTTTTGTGGCAAACCGCACCTATGAACGCGCGGCGGCGCTGGCGGCGGAGATGGGCGGGGAGGCGATCCATTTTGAGGAAAGCGAACGGCGTTACCGCGAGATCGACATTCTTGTTTCCTCCACCGCTGCACCCCATCCCATCGTCACCCATGACAAGATCGCCCCGGTGATGCGGGAGCGGCCCGAGCGCCCGCTCTTTGTCATCGACCTGGCCGTGCCGCGCAATGTGGAGCCGTCCGTCAACGACATCGAAGGGGCCTACCTTTACGACATCGACTCCCTGCAATCCATCGCCAACCAGGGCATGGAAGTGCGCCGGCAGGAGGTCACCCATTGCGAGCAGCTCATTAGCCGGCACGTCAACGAATTTCACCAATGGCTCGGGGCGGCCCGGCCCCAAAAGAGCGGTAGCGAACCTGCATGAAAAACCTCACACTTGGCACACGCGGCAGCGCCCTGGCTCTGGCCCAGGCGGAACTGACTCTCGCCGCCCTCCAGCGCGTCCATCCGGAAACAAAAGTCGTGGTGCGCAAGTTCACGACTTCCGGGGACCGCAAGCTCGACATGAGCCTCATCAAGGCGACTCCGGCGGGAGCCAAGGGGCTCTTTACCAAGGAACTCGAAGAGGCGCTTCTGCGGCGGGAGATCGACATGGCCGTTCATAGCTGCAAAGACATGCCGGGGCAAATGCCTGCGGGCCTTGTGCTCGCCGCCGTGCTCGAACGCGCCAACACCGACGACGTGCTGATCACCAAAACCGGCGGCGAACTCCCGCAGGGGGCGCGCGTCGCCACCAGCAGCGTGCGGCGCGCCCGGCAGCTCCAGTTTCGTCGTCCCGACCTCGTCATCGAGGAAATCCGGGGAAACGTCGCCACGCGGCTTCGCAAGCTGCGGGATTCCGAAACGCTCCACGGCACCGTCCTCGCCCAAGCCGGGCTCGACCGCCTTGGCTACCGCGTGGAGAACGGCGTCCTTGAGACGGATGAAGGCACATTCCATGCGCAAACCGCTGAGATGCTCCCCGCCATTGGCCAGGGAGCCATCGCCCTGCAATGCCGGGCCGAAGACGCCCCATTTTTCGCCGCGCTCAACCACGAACCGACCGGGCTGGCCATTCGCGCGGAACGGGAATTGATGCGGCTGCTTAATGGGGATTGCTCCCTGCCCGTGGGGGTCGTCACGGAAATCGGCGAGGGCGCGATGCGCATGCGGGTCATTCTATTTGGAACGCCGGAAGAGGCGCCACGCCAGGCGGAAGTGACGGGCGCCACCCCGGACGAGCTGGCTGGCAAAGCGTTCCAAGCTCTCCAGTAGCCGCCCTTGACGACACCCGCGAAAACGCTAAATTCCACCACAAGTGCAGCACATTCCAACCGGCACCCCGTACACGGCTCCAACGAATCAGCGGCGCGCTTGCGGCACCCGATGCGCCTCACGACCGCTGTTTGACACTCATTCATGAACACCGACTTTCTTTGCTCCCCCGCACTTTCGTCCTCGCAATCCGCCCCCTCATTCTTTGGCAGCCGCGAGCGTTTCCTTGCTGCCGCCCGGTGCGAGCCGGTGGACCGCCCGCCGATGTGGCTGATGCGCCAGGCCGGGCGCTCCCTGCCGGAATACCGCGCCTTGAAGGAGAAGCATTCGTTCACCGAAATCGTCCAGACACCTGAGCTGGCGGCGGAAGCCACGCTGCAACCGATCCGCCGTTTTGGGTTCGACGGGGCCGTCTTGTTCAGCGACATCCTGGTCGTTCCGGAGGCGATGGGGCTTCCCTATCACTTTAGTGAGGCGGGCGGCATCAAGATGGAATTCCTGGTCCGAACCGCGGAGGACATCCGCCGTCTCGACCACCGGAGGGTTGCTGACCGGCTCCAGTACGTGGCCCAGGCGCTTGCCCTCATCAAACCGGCCCTGAATGGCCGGGCCGCCTTGCTGGGATTCGCGGGTTCGCCGTGGACGCTCGCGAGCTTTATGATCGAGGGGTCGAGCGGTCGCGAATGCGCAGGAACCAAGGCTCTCTATTATTCCGAACCGGCATTGTTCGGGGAGCTGATGGAGAAGCTGACCCTTGCGGTGGCGGAGTATCTGCAAATGCAGATCACCGCGGGCGTGGACGCGATCCAGATTTTCGACAGCCTGGGTGGACATCTGGCAGACAACGCATTCGAGGATGCCTCGGGCCGGTGGATCCGCCAATTGATCACGATGCTCGGCGGCCGGGTGCCGGTGATTGTTTTTTCCAAAGGCACGCACGGACAGTGGGACGCGCTGGCGGGCACCGGCGCGAATATTCTGGGCGTGGACTGGACGCAATCGCTTGCGAAAGTCCGCGCCATGCTGCCCGAAAAGGTCGGCGTTCAAGGCAATCTCGACCCCTCGCTACTCTGCACCACGCCCGAAATCGTCGCAGCAGAAACCACGCGCATCCTGCGTGAGATGGCCGGCTTGCGTGGGCATATCTTTAACCTCGGTCATGGCGTCCCGCCGCAGGCGAAAATCGAATGCATCGAGGCGCTGGCCGAAACCGTCCGCAATTTCGCATGAGCGCATTACAAGTTGATCTCGATCTTATCCGGAAATACAATGTAGCGGCTCCGCGTTACACCTCGTATCCGCCCGCCACGCATTTTGCGGAAATGCCGGGGCAGGAAATCCTGGAGCGGATGAAGGCGAATGCCGGGTCCACCAAGGACATTTCCCTCTATTTTCACCTCCCGTTCTGCCGCTCGCTTTGCTGGTATTGCGGTTGCACCACGGTCGTCACTTCCGACCAGGGGGCGAGCGCAAAATACCTCGGTTATCTCGATCGTGAAATGGCGCTCCTGTCGCCGCTCATTGGCGGGGACCGCAAAGTGGTGCAGCTCCATTTCGGCGGCGGCACGCCGACCTTTTTGCGGCCGGATGAAATTCGCGCGCTGGGCCGCTCGATCCGCAGGCATTTCACCTTTGCCGGGGACATCGAGGCGGGCGTGGAGATTGATCCGCGCCGCATCGTGCGCGATCATGTGACCGCCCTGCGCGAGGCCGGGTTCAACCGGGCTTCCGTGGGCGTGCAGGACTTTGATCCCGCCGTGCAAACGGCCATTCACCGCATTCAGCCGAAGGCCGAAACTGAGCAGGCGCTGAACTGGCTGCGCGAGGCCGGGTTTCCGTCGATCAACATCGACCTGGTGTACGGGCTGCCGCATCAAACCCCGGAATCGTTCGGGAAAACGCTCGACGAGATCATCGCGATGCAGCCGGACCGTCTGGCCGTGTTCAACTATGCGCATGTGCCGTGGATCAAGCCCGCGCAGAAGATATTGAAGGCGCTGCCCTCGCCCGAGATGAAGCTCGAATTGCTGAAGCTGACCGTCGAGCGGCTCACCTCCAACGGCTATTGCTACATCGGCATGGATCACTTCGCGCGCGCCGATGACGAGCTCGCCATCGCGCAGCGCAACAAGACCTTGCAGCGAAACTTCCAAGGCTATAGCACACGCGGGCACGCGGATATTTACGCGTTTGGCATGTCTTCCATTTCGCAGGCGAACGGCGCTTACTGGCAAAACCACAAAGAGCTTCCCGCCTATTACGGTGCGCTTGATGCCGGAGAGGCGCCCATGTCCAAGGGATACGTGCTGACGGAGGATGATAAGATCCGCGGGGAGGTGATCGAACGGCTGATGTGTGATCTCGGGCTTGATTTCGGGAGAATGTCCGAGCGGCTGGGCGTGGATTTCGCCGCGTATTTTTCCAACGAGCTGGCGTCATTGGACGATTTGAAAGCCGATGGCCTGATCGAAACCGATGCCTGCGGACTTCGCGTCACGGATCGCGGGCGGTTGCTCATCCGGAACATCGCGGTGCGCTTCGACGCTTACTTCGGCAAGGGAAGCGGGGAGCGCTTCTCCAAATCGATATGAACTCTGTTGCGATCGTCGGCGGCGGCATCACCGGGCTCAGCGCGGCATTCCGGCTGCGCCAGCAGAACATCCCTGTCACCCTTTACGAAGCGGGCGACCGGGTCGGCGGGGCCATCAAAACCATCTGCGAGAACGGCTTCATGGCAGAGTGGGGGCCCAATACCATTCTCGAAACCTCGCCAAAAATCGGCGCGCTGATCACGGATTTGGGGCTTGATTCACGCCGCTGGAATTCCGATCCCGGCGCCAACAAAAATTACATCGTCCGCAACGGCCGCATGATTCGCTTGCCGATGAACCCGCTGGCGTTTTTCGCAACGCCCCTCTTTTCCGCCGCCGCCAAACTGCGGCTCTGCGCCGAGCCCTTCCTGCGCACGCCTGCGCAATCCGCCGATGAATCCCTGGCGGATTTTGTGGTGCGCCGTCTCGGGCGCGAGTTTCTGGATTACGCCATCAACCCGTTCGTCTCGGGCATCTACGCGGGCGACCCCGCCCGGCTTTCCGTGCGGTACGCGTTCCCGAAGCTGCACGCGGTGGAAGAAAAATATGGTTCGCTCATCCTGGGGCAGTTCTTGGGGGCGCGGGAACGCCGCAAGCGCGCCGAGGTACGCAAGGAGGCTGCCAAGAAAGTCTCATTTGACAACGGTCTGCAAGTGCTCACGGACACCCTGCATGCCCAGCTCGGGAGCGCGGTGGAGCTCAACACGCCCGTGATTGCCGCGCAGAAAACCCCCGAGGGCTGGACGGTGACGGTTCTCGCCAACCAGCGGGAAGAACAGCGCAAACACTCTTCCGTGTTGCTGACAGCGCCAGCCCAAAAGCTGGCCGGCATTCGCATCGAAGACGGGGAGGCGGTGAGCCTGGCCGCGCTGGGGGAGATCGAGCACCCGGCGGTGGCGCGCATCGTTCTTGGCTTCCGCCGCGAAGATGTTGCATACCCTCTCGATGGCTTCGGTTTTCTTGTGCCTGAAGTCGAGCGCCTGAATATTCTCGGGACGACTTTTTCCTCGTCGATCTTCGCCAACCGCGCTCCCGCAGGGCACGTGACGCTCACCAGCTTCATCGGCGGATGCCGCAATCCCGAGCTTGCGGCCCGGGATGCGGACGAGTTGTTTGACCGCACGCTGCAAGACTTGCGGCGCGTGCTGGGCGTGCGCGGCAAGCCCGTTTACCAGCACCACGTCTTATTTCCGGCGGCCATCCCGCAGTATAATGTGGGATACGGCAAGTTCATGGATTTCATGACCGAGGCAGAGGAAAAGCACCCCGGACTGTTTTTTGCGGGCAACTATCGCAACGGCATTTCAGTGGGAAACTCGATGGTCGCGGGGCAGGAGGTGGCGGGCCGGATCGCAAACTATTGCGCTTCGGATACGCAGCGTCGCCCATCGCTGGAGGTGCTTGCATGAGCAGGCAGGGCGTGCTGCTGATCAATCTAGGCTCGCCGGATTCCCCGTCCGTGCAGGATGTCCGCAAGTATCTGGGCGAGTTCCTCATGGACCCCCGGGTGTTGGACGCCCCGTGGCCGGTGCGTGCGTTGGTGGTGTACGGCTGCATCCTCCCTTTCCGCCCGAAGCATTCCGCCGAGGCTTACCGGAGCATCTGGACGCCCGAGGGATCGCCGCTGGTCGTCACCAGTCGCAACGTGCAGCGGGAATTGCAACGGCGGCTCGGAGAGGATTTCACCGTCGAGCTTGCGATGCGCTATCAAAGCCCCGGAATCGCACCGGCCATAGCCGCCCTGCGCGCCCGGGGCATCACGGACGTGCTGGTGATTCCGCTGTTCCCGCATTACGCCATGTCGAGCTACGAGACGGCGGTGGTGCGCGCCCAGGAACTCGCCGCAAAGCAGGCTCCGGAGATGCGGCTCAAAGTATTGAAGCCGTATTACGCAGAGCCCTGCTATATCCAGGCGCTCGCCGCCAGCGCCTCGGAGTTTTTGCAAAAGGACTACGACCATTTGCTCTTCAGCTTTCACGGTTTGCCGGAGCGTCACTTGCGCAAGGCCGACCCGACCCGCTCGCATTGCCTGATGTCAGAGGACTGCTGCGAACGGAAAAACCCGGCGCATCCCACGTGCTACCGCGCGCAGTGCTATGCGACCGTCCGGGCCTTTACCGAAGCGGCGGGGGTGCCACCGGAGAAGGTCTCCATTGCTTTTCAATCCCGCCTCGGGCGTGACCCGTGGCTGAAGCCTTATGCCGACGCCGAGTTCGCGCGCCTTGCCCGGAGCGGCGTGAAAAAGCTGCTCGTCATCTGCCCCGCGTTTGTCTCCGACTGCCTGGAAACGCTGGAAGAGGTGGCGATGCGCGGGCGCGAGACATTTCTCGGGGCCGGGGGAGGGGAATTCACCCTCATCCCCTGCCTGAACG
>Ga0118677_10011264_pt1 | contig 13472 bp, 10 predicted proteins | sample AliMusrvi5mmetaG_FD_86154 | JGI IMG/M metagenome (GOLD analysis project Ga0118677, IMG submission 86154)
CAGACTCCACCGGAACGGATCCACTCACCAAATACATTGCCCCCGGCGCATGGCCACCGTCGCCGTGCCCTTCACAGCCAGCACTCCCATCACATGGATCTCGCTCGTGCCAATCAACAGCCTGGATGACACCACCGGCTGTCTGGTGGATAATGTGAACCTTGTGACGGTGGATTTAGCCGTAGATGCGGACAGGGATGGAGAAATCACCTTCGATGAAAATGACAAAACTTCCGCCGAAATACCCTTTAGGTTTTGGATCAACAACGATCAGGACGATGTTGAAGTTGATGAACCAAGCATAGTGACTTATCCGGACTCGGATATGACCTCAATCGATACAATGCGCGATCTGGAGGATTACTGCAGATTAAGTTTGAGAACCGGCATCCCGATTGCCGATCTCCAAAACGGAAATAGGCGTATTGGTTTGAAATTCACCCACATCGCCAGTTCCACCACGCCTTCCATCCACGTTTTCCCGAACCAATCAGCAGCTGGCAATCTGGATTACCTGACAAATGGGACTGCCGCCGCGAATCAAATCGCCATTTCCGACCAGTGCTTTCAAACCCATAACGGGATGATAGTTATCCCCCAATACTATTGGATGAACCGTTCTGATTCCACCGCGCACATGATATTCGATGGAATCGCCGCCGGCTGCGGCAATCTATCGGTGGCCATTCTTGATCAAAACTATAATGAGCTTGGAGAAACATGGGGACCATGGATCAAGCTGCTCGATGTGAGGAAAATGTACCGACGTGCCCGTGTCGTGAATGTAGCCAATCAAATCGACGATCCATGGGTGAATGACAACCCTCCCGCTCAAACATGGAACTGGGATCCCAACGGCAACGATTACGATGAAGACACCGCGGCGGAAACACTGGCTTGCATTTATGTCTATGGCTGGAGAATGACCTACGCGGAAACGATGACCTGGTCGGATACCAGCTACAAGCGTCTCTGGCATCAGGGATTCAAAGGGAAATTCTACTCCTTCCGCTGGGCAACCTACAGCACGGATACCGTTAATCCCTACACGGACTATTTCACCTACAACCCCAGTGAATACCGTGCCTGGCTCTGCGGCCCGGCCCTCGCCTCCTTCGTGAACGGTCTGCCGCAATATTCTGATCAGAAACGTATCTTCGCCCACAGTATGGGAAATGTGACCGCTGGAGCGGCGCTGCGTGCAGGCATGCAGGTCAGATTATACTCGCTTTGCAACGCTGCCATGTCCGCCAGCGCGTATGACACAAACCCTGCCTTGCGCAAGGATCAGAATGGCAATGATCTCGACTCTATCGGAGACCGCAGCACGCCGGACACCGATCCTGATCCAGCCTACCGCGCCGCCTTTGGTCTGCAGGACAAGTTCAACAACGCGTCCTTCCCGCGCATGTTCAGTTTCGGGCTACCGAACGACCACGCGCTCGGACTCTGGACTGAGAACAACTACATGTATAAGCCGGAAGAAGCGCTCGGATACTATTACTCCTTCCCGCCTTACAACCGCCCCACATGGTTCAACCGCATTATCACCAGCCTGCCCGAGGTCATGGGATACGTCACCAAATCCCTGACCCGAACAGCGGGCGCGGATCTGCGGACCAGCGCGATCATCACGGATTGCCAGAACATGAATGATTGGACAAATATGGGTGGAAATCACGGCGGCTTTGATAGCGAACACAGCGCCGAGTGGAAGTGGAACTATCAGTCCACCAATCTGTTCTGGAAACGGCTGGTGACAACCTTAAGCCTCAAACCTCAAAATAACTGAGCAATGCGCAAAAGAATCAAAAATCGTCTCATCATCATCGTCGTTCTGGCAGTTGTTATTCTGATCATTGCCAGCTTTATCGGTTTGTCCGTGGGGAAGACGAAACTCGTTTCCAAAGAAGGGGGCAGTCGCCCTCCGAGTCACGCCATGGCCCGCAAGGACAACCGTGCCGGTGAATTTCTCGACCTCTTCAAGACGCCCATCGAGCTCTATGGACGGGTGGAGGACCAACACGGCCAACCCGTGTCGGGAGCTACTGTGAAAATGTATCCGGTGGACAATCCGTCTGGAACAGCCTCAGCCAGCACGGTGGTCATGACCAGCGACGCCGAGGGAAACTTCTCCGTGAAAGGTCTCAAGGGCGCTTCCATGGGCGTATCGGTTACGAAGAAAGGTTACGTTTACATTTCTCCGCTTGGCGGACCCTCGTCCGAAACCACCGTGTATTATGCACACGACTCCAAGAGTGGAAAGCGTTATAGTAATCCCAAGACGCCGCTGGTTCTGCGCCTGCTGAATCCCGGCCCTCTGGAACCTCTGGTGCATGTGAGAGAAAAAGGATGGAGAATCGCATTGGATGGAACGCCCCGGCTCATCGCCCTGGATTCCGAAGACGGGAAGGGCTCCCATCAGATCGAATTCAGGTTGTGGAGCAACATGTTGGATTTAAGAAGACCCGGAGCCAATGTCTATGACGCTTTCGACTGGACCTTCGAGGCCCGGATACCCGGCGGAGGCTTCATCTGGAACGACAAAGATCTCAACTTCGAGGCCCCGGAAGCAGGCTACAAGGAAACGATACGTTACCACATGCCGAAGACTCTGCCACGCGACAAATGGAAAGGGTTTCGAAACGGACGTTACTTCGTGAGATTTTCAGATGGGACCTATGCCCGTGTCGGAATCAGTGTTGATGCGGGCACTGAACCGACTTATGGCCCGATTAAAATAAAATCCTGGTTCAATCCCAAGCCGGGTTCACGCAATCTGGCTACGGATGAAAGCGATGGTTCGGGATTTCATGGTGGCGATCCTGAGATGGAACCATGAGCCGAATCTGCGAGGGAAGGTTCTGAATCGTACCTGCGCTTGAGAGACACGACAAAAAAGTAACCGCGATGAAGGAGTATCACGAAACCCGGTTCCCGGAATGTCGCGTCACTCCATGGCAAGAACTACGGAGCGGATGGAAACAAACCGGATGGAGAGTGAATGAGATCGCGGCCATCATAGCCGCAATCATCATGGGATAAGGAAGATGTGTGTGGGAAACGAAACCCATTCAGGGAGGTCCCGCAAGCCCCGGAATGTGCGCGGCCGAAGAATGCCGCTTGGCAAGTCGGCCTGGCGCGTGGAAATTGGGCGCGGCATGGGTTTGAGTCTTTCCGAATTGCGCGATGCGTTGCCTGCGGGCGGGTTGTTTGGCGGCGGCACGTGGCGCTGGTCGCCCGAACCGTTGCGGCTGAGCCCCGCCGAAGCCCGCCAATTGCAGGAGCTTGGCCATCCGCTGGCCCAATTCCAACAAGGCCCGGAAATTATACAGTCCGGTCAGCTCATCGGTGATTGCCAGCCGCTGCACTTCGGCGTACAGGCGTGCGTTCTCAATGGCAATCCCGGCCTCATTGGCAAAGGCGAACAGCGGGGAGCAGCTGGCTTTCGTGAAGAACGCAGTTTCCCGGCTGCTGAGCCCGATGACGCCAATCACCTTGCCTTTGACCGTGATGGGGGCGCTGACGTGGGATGAAATCCACTCCAATCCTGGCACCACCACCCAATCGGGGTCCTGGTGAATATCCGGAATGATCACGGCCTGCCCGGTTTGGCGTGCTTGCTTGAGCGATGGGAACAGGTTCGCCTCGCGTTCGAGATACTGGCTGACCACATCCGGTTTCAGGTTCAGCGTATGCTGCAGCTTGACCACCTGAACATCACCCTGTTTGTCGAACAGGTACAGCTCGGCCGTATCGTAAGGCATGACCCGGCCGAGGTTGACCAACACCTGGTCCGGGATCACGTTAAGATCGAGGGTGCTGTTGAGTGCTTCAGCAGTATCGCGCAGGGCTTCAGCCAGCACGCGTTGGTTGTGTTCATCGTGCTCCACCTGCTTGCGCTCGGTTATATCCTCGAATACCAGCAGCAGATGGGGTTCGCGATTGCTGGTAAAAGTGGTAAATGAAAAATTGCCCCACACCTCGCGCCCAAAAGAAGTCCGCACGTGAATTTCGCTCTGCTGCGAGCTGTCGGTTGCCAGGGCGGCTTCGGCCATCTGGCGCAGTCCGGACTCTTCCCAGGAAGCAATATGGCGAAAATCCTGCTTAAGCATGTCTGGTACGGTGGCCTGGGTGATGTGGGCGGCGGCCTCATTGGCCAGCACGCAGGCGCCCGAGGCTTTATAGACCAGGATGCCCAACAGCGATGATGACAGGATCTTCTGGTTCAGGTCCAGGGATTCTTTCAGACGGGTTTCAGACAGTACGTGCTCGGTGACGTCGCGCAGGACGACCACCTTCCCGCTGGGGCGGCGGCGCCAATCCAGGAGCGGAGAAGCGTGCAGGTCAACATAACGCGTGAGAGAATGCGGACTGTCGAGCACGGTCAGTTTTTCACCGGTGAGGTGGTTTTCAGACAGCAGGGTAGGCCAGGCGCTCAGTACGGCGGCGGCCGGCTGCCCGAGGACCGTATTGCCGTTTAACTCAAACATGCGGGTGGCGGTGGGGTTAAGGTCGGCAATGCGCTCCTGGTTATCCAGTACGATCACACCGTCGCTTAGGCTGTCAAAGATGCGGTCACGCGCCACCGGGATCAGGTCCATGAATTGAAAGCGCAGGATGACCAGGCAGAAAATGATGCCGGTCAGGGAGAAGGCAAAGGGGGTCCAATCTAATCCGACGAAGGGGCCAATGTGGAAGATATATATGAAGTTGCTCACCCAGGGAATCAGGGCGGCCAGCAGCAGCAGGATGGCCTGGCGCCGGTAAACCTGGCGAAAGCGCATGGCGCTGCGCACCAACAGGGCTACCCCGGCGAGCATCAGCAGGTAGCAGTAAACCGTGTTGACCAAGCTCCACGGGCCGTGGTTGTAGGTCATGATATGGTTGAGCAAGTCGAGGGAAAAGCTGGACCACAGCCAGTGATGCAGGTTGTTGGTGGCAGCCACGATCACGGTGAGGATGGGGAAGATGGCCAAAAGCAGAAGGTTGCGGCGCGTCAGCCAGCCCTCTAAATGGCTGAAAGACGTTGCAAAAGCCAGGAAGAGGGGTGGGCAAGCTTCCAGGCCGATGTATTCAATCACCGACCAAAAAATCTTGAGATCCGCATTGAGGGAGGCTGCCTCTAAGATGCAGGCCATCGTCATTTCGGTAATCGCCAGCAGCAGCCACCTGAAAAAATATTGCCCGGCGTGCTGTGCTGTCTCCAGGCAACAAAAGTCAATACCGAGGTTGTGCACCCGGTTATAATGAGAACCAGGAGATAAATGGCTGCATACGTCTGCATGGTACTTTATCTACTATACCCGCCATTTCCAAAAAGTCAAGGAAAAAAGCTTGCATCATTGACAGGAATCCCAAGCCTTGCTATAGTTTTCGTGGAGGTAACCATGAACCGATTAGCCCAAATGATCCAAGACACCCTGGTGACGCCCGGCAGCCTGGCCATCGCCATCAGCGAGGCCATTGAGGACGCCGTCACTTCAAAGAACACCCGTTACGCGCTGGGCAGCGTGCTGAACCATGTACTCCTGCACCAGACAATCATCGGGCTGGAAGCCAAGAAGCAGTTCGCCAAGATCGGCATCTACCCGGATGTCATCATTGGCTGCGCCGGCGGCGGCTCGAACTTTGCGGGCATGGCGTTCCCGTTCCTGGCCGACAAAATCGCCGGCAAACACAACCCGCGCGTGATCGCGGTGGAACCCACGGCCTGCCCGAAGATGACCCGCGGCGTGTTTGCCTACGACTCGGGCGACGTGGCGATGATGACGCCGCTGCTGCCCATGTACAGCCTCGGCCACACGTTCGTTCCGCAGCCGATTCACGCCGGCGGCCTGCGCTACCACGGCATGGCGCCGCTGGTCAGCCACACGCTGCGCGAAGGGCTGATCGAAGCCGAGGCGATCCCGCAGCTCGAGTGCTACAGGGCCGCGGTGCTCTTCGCCAAGACCGAGGGCTTTATCCCCGCGCCCGAAACCTCGCACGCCATAGCCATGGCCATCCGCGAAGCCAACCGCGCCAAGGAAGAAGGCAAGGCCAAGGTCATTGCCCTCAACTGGTCCGGCCACGGCATCATGGACCTCAGCGGGTACCAGGCGTACTTCGAAGGCAAGCTGTCGGACTACACCCTGTCCGACGCCGAAATCAAGAAGTCCGAGGAATGCCTCAAGGGCCTGCCCAAGCCCCCGCCGCTGAAGTAAGTGAACGGTGAACAGTTGACAGTGAACAGGGGCAGACCGGCCCTTGTTCACTGTTTTTTTGGTACGACCGTGGCTACGGGACAATGACTTCTATGTACTCGCCGCCGAAGTTGGTAAAGGCCCCGAGTTGCGCCATCTCCGCCGTTGTTCTCGATGGCCCCATCACACAGATGCCGCAAGTCATGCCCCAATTGTAGTCGTAGTCCCAGTAACCCCCGATCGGCGTGGGCTTCGACCAGTCCATTTTCGGCAGGTACGAAGCAAGTTCCGGGGGCATGATCTTCTCATTAACATCAGCCGGGTACTTGCCGGTATCCATGGCGCATTGATTGATCGCAGCGTCAATAATCCGCAGGTCGTTCATGAACGCTTTGTTCTGCGAGCTTATCCTGGCGTTTTGGAAACTGGGAATTGCAATGGCGGCAAGAACACCAATAATGGCGACCACGACCATGATTTCCACGAGCGTGAAGCCCAGGGAATGAGGATATCCAAGCGAACGACGCTGTTTCATCTTCGTAGCCCCCTTTCGCCGCGTTCCGTCTCTACCAAACACCTATTATGCCGATTGCAGAGAACCCTTGGCAAACACAATCGCCCCTATACGCCACGCCCACCTGCACTACCCGGGCCCCTTTCACCATTGAATCCACCGCGTATCAGCGTATATTTTGCGCGTTTGAACGCCGGCCCAACCCGGCGGGATCGGGAGCATTACCGTGAACGAGAAGTATCCGTTCGAGACGATCGAGCCCAAGTGGCAGAAGTACTGGACCGACGAGGGCGTGTTCAAAGTCGACACGAGCAACGCCGACAAGAAGTACTATTGCCTGACCATGTTCCCCTACCCGTCCGGCACCATGCACGTCGGGCATGGCCGCAATTACATCATCGGCGACGCCGTCACGCGTTACAAGCGAGCGCGCGGGTTCCGCGTGCTCACCCCCATGGGCTGGGACGCCTTCGGACTGCCCGCCGAGAACGCCGCCAAACAGCACGGCGTGCACCCCAAGGAGTGGACCTACAGCAACATCAAGCAGATGAAACGCCAACTCCAGTCGTGGGGTATCGCCTACGACTGGGACCGCGAACTCGCCACCTGCCACCCGGACTACTACAAGTGGACCCAGTGGGTCTTCCTCAAGCTCTTCGAACGCGGCATGGCCTACCGCAAGAACGCGCCCGTGAACTGGTGCGAGTTCTGTACCACCCTGGCCAACGAAGAAGTCAAAGCCGACGGCACCTGCGACCGCTGCGGCCGGCCCGTGCACAAGAAGGACCTGACCCAGTGGTTCTTCAAGATCACCGAGTACGCGCCCAAACTGCTCGACGATCTCAGCCTGCTCGACCAGTGGCCGGAGAAGGTCCGCACCATGCAGGCCAACTGGATCGGCCGGTCCGAAGGCGCCAAGGTCGCCTTCACGGTCGCCGAGACCGGCGATCCCTGCCCCGTGTTCACGACCCGCCCCGACACGATCTACGGCGTGACGTTCATGGCCATCGCGCCCGAACACCCGCTCGTTGAGAAACTGATGGCCGGCAGCCCGCGCGCCGCCGAAGTGCGCGCCTTTGCCGAACGCCAGAAGATGGTCTCGGCTGCCGAGCGCGCCGATGACGCCACGAAGAAGGAAGGCGTGTTCACGGGTTTCCACGTGAAGAACCCGTACAACGGCACGCTCGCCCCGCTCTGGGTGACCAACTACGTGCTCATGGAATACGGCACCGGCGCCGTGATGGCCGTGCCCGCCCATGACGAGCGCGACTTCAAGTTTGCCAAGGCCTTTGGCCTGCCGATCAAAGTCGTGATCCAGAACCAGGCCGATCCGCTCAATGCCGCGACCATGAAAGCCGCTTTTGTAGAAGACGGCGTAATGGCCAATTCCGGGCCGTTTGACGGAAGGCACAATCGTGAAGCTATGCACGACCTCATCCAGTATGCCAAAGATCGCCGGTTCGGTGATTTCACCATAACATTCCGCATACGCGACTGGCTGATAAGCCGTCAGCGCTACTGGGGTGCGCCAATCCCCATTGTGCATTGTCCGAAGTGCGGTGCAGTGCCGGTGCCGGAGAAGGATCTCCCGGTTCTCCTGCCGGACGATGTCGACTTCAAGCAGGAGCGAGGTAATCCCCTGGCGAGCCATGAAGGTTTTGTGAATACGCTGTGTCCAGAATGTGGCGGACCGGCGAAGAGGGAGACAGATACCCTGGCCCAGTGGATCTGTTCGTGCTGGTATTTTCTTCGCTACGTTAACCCGCGCATGAAAGATCGAGCATTTGACAAGGCGGATGTTGATGGTTGGCTGCCGGTGGATCAGTACATAGGTGGCATTGAGCACGCCGTTCTGCATCTTCTCTATTCGCGGTTTGTGGTCAAAGTCCTGCACGACGCTGGGTTGTGCTCATTCCCGGAGCCATTCAAAGCGCTGTTTACGCAGGGAATGATCTGCAAGCGCAGTGAGAAGGATGGTCAGCTCCACAAGATGTCAAAGTCGCAGGGGAATGTGGTCAGCCCTGATGCTCTTATTCAGGACTACGGTGCGGACACTTTGCGTCTCTACACGCTATTCATTGGGCCACCGGAAAAGGATGTGGAGTGGAGCGATCAGGGGATTGAGGGAGCCGTCAGATTCTTGCGGAAGCTGTGGCGGCGCGTCAATGAGAACCACGATGTGTTGTTGGCGGCTGGTGGCCTGAAGTGCGATATGGTTGCCATGGGGAAAGAGGAGAGAAACCTCTACCGTAAGCTCCATGAGACTATTGGCAGAGTGACCCAGGACATGGAGGGCGACTTCCACTTCAACTCGGCAATAGCCGAAATCATGGAGCTCATGAATGCCATTGATGCCTGCGGGGTCACGCCGGACAGCGGCGTCCAGCAGAAGGCGGTCTATCGTGAGGCCTTGGAAGTCGGAATAATACTGCTTTCTCCCTTCACCCCTCACATCTGTGAGGAGCTGTGGCAGGAACTTGGACATACGACGACAATTCTGAAGACTCCATGGCCGGAAGTTGACAAGCGGGCTCTGACGCAGGCGAGCGTGGAGATCGTCATACAGATCAATGGCAAGGTGAGGGACCGCATGACAGTGGAAGCAGATCTCGCTGCTGAAGATATCGAAAAGCGAGCCATGGAAAGCGAGACGGTTCGCAAGTTCATTGAAGGTCGGTCGGTGAAAAAGGTGATTGTTGTCCCCAACAAGCTGGTCAATATTGCCGTAGCATAGGACCTCTTCGGTCAGCGGCATTTGGATTCAACAGACTGATGGCTTCTTCTCTGGATCGAGATGACGGGTCGGCTTCCGGGACGCCACAACCGGGAGAAGGCGGTGCCGTGCGGAGGCACAAGGCCATTGGGTTCCTGCTGAACGGGCTGAGCCAGATGACTGCGCATGAACAGCAGGCGGTTGTCGTCGTCATTGTTCTGGCACTGTTGGGTGTCGGTGTGAAGCTTTGGCATTTGCGATGAGGAGTGCAACGTGAACGATCACTGTGTATTCTGCCGTATAGTTGCCGGGACCATTCCAGGCGTGAAAGTGTACGAGGATGAACATGTGCTGGCGTTCATGGACATATACCCCATAACAAAAGGGCACACGCTGGTCATTCCCAAAGCCCATCACAACCCAATCACGGACATGCCCCTCCCTTTGTTGCAGAAAGTCATAGCGGTCGTGCAGAACATTGCAAAAGCCATGGTGGACGGTCTTGGTGCGGACGGAGTCAATGTCACACAGGCTAACGGCGAGATAGCAGGACAGGTCATTCCGCACGTCCATTTCCATGTCATTCCCAGACTACAGAATGATCCGCATTCCTGGACCTCGCCGCAGCGGAAGTACGATAACGACAAAGAGATCGGGGAATACGCCGCAGCGATACGAAAGGCCATGAAGCATCCTGCATGAACTCATCTCAGGCTGTCTTGGCTTGAACCGTGGGTTGATTTCCGCCTGACTCCGTTGATATCCCGAGCCGTGCTAGTCCGCTGATGGTTTCGGCAGGGGAAAGGCTCTGGAATGCGTTGATGCCTAGTGCCAGTGCAGCCGCCACGTTCTCCTCTTTGTCATCTATGAAGATTGTTTCTTCAGGCTTCGCGGCTATTTGCCGCAATGCTTTCCGGTAGATTTCCGGGTCCGGCTTGACACAGCCAAGCAAATGAGAAGCCATCAACGCGGAGAATCTTCCCGCTAGATCTGTCGCGGCGAAATAGTCCCAGTGCCCGAAGAAGGTGTTGGACAGCACACCGAGCGAATATCGACCGGAAAGAGCAGTTATCAGATCTGGAATTCCGGGATAGACCCGTTCTATTTCCGGTCCGAACCACTCTGTTATCATCTTCGGGGTAATGGCGCCATTGAATTGCTTGTTCACCATGGCCACAAATTCCTCCGCGTTGAATTCGCCGGTGCAGAGTCGGCGCGAAGCGTCTATCTTCAGCAGGAACGAATGGAGAGTTTCGGTTTCTATTCCGAGGAATGCGGCTATCCGGCCGGTGCCTGAGGGAACATGGTCCACCAGGACATTCCCGAGGTCGAACAGGATCCATCGTATTTGTGGCCGTGTCATCGTCGTGTTATGCCAGAAGATTTTAGACTTCAAACGTTCGCGATCGTACACTGTGAGTGCGACAGAGTCCACAGGATCTTCGTCTGCGCGTGGGTGAAAAGTGGAGTGCTCCTCCGGATCAGGAACTGGCGCGAGAGCAAACAGGTCTTGAACCTGGCACGGATGGTACGGTATCTTGGTTGCCTGACTGTTGGACTGCGGTAGCACATCTGTGAGGGGAATTCATGCTGTACTCAAGCTATGAGGAGACCATGCAGGCGATCCTGCGCGAGGATACGCGTTATGATCGTGAGGCATACGCATTTATCAAGGAGTCATGGGACTACACCGTTAAAATGCTAAAGGGTCTGCCCGACGGCCCGCGGCATGTGACCGGCAAGGAGTTGCTGGAAGGGTTTCGTGCTTATGCCATGGAGGAGTTTGGACCCATTGCGAAGCGAGTGCTCAACACCTGGGGTATAAAACGCACCGAGGATGTTGGCGAGATAGTTTTCAATCTTGTGAATAAAGGTTTTTTCGGCAAGCAGGATTCCGACAAGAAGGAAGATTTTGCCGGCGGATTTGACTTCGATGAAGCATTTGTGCGGCCCTTTCAACCTGAGGCAAGACGCACCAAGCCGCTGACAGCAGCTCGTCGGACGAAAAGACAGCGCAATCCCATCAAGTAGAATGCAATCGTGGTCGCACGGCTTTGCAGGCAGCCGTGCAAGAGCAAGTCTGCTCAGGACCAATCTTCTCGCTATTGGAAGAACGCAATAGCGTCTCTGTCGGGCAGGAACGTCCTCAGCTCACTGGATTCCACCAGCATTCGCCCTTGCCCCTTACGGCATCGGCAGCTCGCAGGCGGATGTCTGCCATCCGGGCTGGTGTGAGATGGCGAAACGCGCTCGCAGCGGCAAAGGCCTCGGCCTGCTCATGAGGGTGGCTCAACCCGAGCAAGGTAACATCGGGATCGTGGGTCAACGTGTAACTGACGCATTCGGAAACAGTCAGGCGTGTGCCTGATATCGTTGTTCCGGGAGGAAGAGGCTCGTTGTATCCGCTGGTGTCTGCCACGAGCTTGCCAGAGCCAAAAGTCTTGAAGCATACCGTGCCAACGTGAAGACGCTTCGCCATAGGCAGTATGTCGTTCGTAAATCTCTCGTCAACGTAGGGACCAACGGCGAACATGACAACATCACACCATCTGCTCTCGATCGCGATCTTGAGTACATCGGGATTGTGGCTCGACACGCCTTTGAACCTCGCTTTCCCACCCTTGACGCAGGCGTCAAGCTGGGCCAATCCACCGTTTCTGCCTGAGAGTTTGTGCCAGGTCTCAAGGTCTGACACACCGTGGAACACGAGCAAATCAACTTCACTCAGTCCCAGCCGCCGCAGACTGCCCTCGACTTGAGGCGCGACGGGTTTGTCGTGGTGGTCAATCTTGTCTATCACAAACATGCCTGAGCGACGCCCCTTTAATGCGGCACCAACGACCTCTTCGCTGTAACCATCTTCGTACGCCGGCGCAGTATCAATAAGATTCAATCCGGCATCCATGGCGCGGTGAATAGTCTCAACGAGAGTTGAGAGCGGCAGTTTCCGGTCAGCCAAGTCGCCTATTCCAAGAATCGATGCCTTGAATCCGGTGCGCCCAAGCTCTCTGCGTGGTTGGAACAGGCTCATTTGTTCTCCTTGTTGAACACTGGCTTGTTGATTCGTCAGGCCCACTTGGCCCCGTAGTGGTTGAACCACGCCCGCTCATTGAACGGAAGTCTTTCCCTCTGGAGGCATTTGTCTTTGGGGACACCGATCGGCAGTATTATCCTGACTTCTTTGCCGGCTGGCACGCCAAGCAATGTGGCTAGCTGTTGCGCTCGGGAGTCCTCTCTCAACACGCCGTCGAGCCAAACTGTGGCGTAGCCAAGAGCAGTTATGGCTAGCAGCATGTTCTCTGCTGCAGCTGAACAGTCCTCGACTCCAAATGTCATACACTTAAATACCGGTCTGGTCTCCATCAGGCAGACAATCACGGCCCAGCCCGCATGGAGGGCCATAATGTCCAGCAAATGCCCGGCCTCGGAGTCTGTGAGCCTCACCGCGCGCGCTGCACTCTTGCGCATGGCGTGGGCTTTGGACCAACATCTTTGTGCTTCATCTACTACGATCACGCGTTCCGCCGGTACGTCCTCAGTATGCACGTACTGGTCGCGAAATCGAGGCAACGCCTTGACTGCTTTCTCAACCCTGCGTCTCGCATCAGCAATCCGTAGCTTTTCGCGCACGGCGGCGTCACGTGCGAGCGCCTCGCGCAACACATGCACAAGAGTGGGGTTGCCCGTGAGGTATGTTGCATCGTCCCGACGATCCACACCGAAGGCCGCGTTGAGGCCGCACAGCGTCTTTCCGGCGCCCGGAACGCCGGTGACAAACATTACGGTCTTTAAAGATTGATTGCTGGCCCGCTGTATCGCCGCCAGAATGGCGTCAGTCGTTTCTTTCAGGTTCTTTTGTTCGGCGCTGGTCGACACGATCTCCGCAACGTCATGTTTAGCATACAGCGAACGAGCCGCGTCGATGATGTATGGAACGGGTTCATAACGGGCGCGCTCCCACGCCGCGACGTCCAACAGCAGGTCAGGCACAGGTAACCATTTCGTCAGGTCGCGCAGCAGCTTCCCCAGCGTGGCCCCGGAGGCTTGCAGCACAGTGCGGGCG
>Ga0118677_10011265_pt1 | contig 13472 bp, 12 predicted proteins | sample AliMusrvi5mmetaG_FD_86154 | JGI IMG/M metagenome (GOLD analysis project Ga0118677, IMG submission 86154)
GCCGCCTCCATCCCCGCAAGCCCTTCCAGCATGACGCGCAAACGCACCCGTTCCTGGACTTCGCGCGGAGACAACTGCGTCACAAAGGTTCCAATGTTATGAATACGCCGAACCAGGCCGGCGTGCTCCAGGCGCACGAGCGCTTCACGCACGGTGGTCTGGCTCACCTTATGAAGGCCGGAGAGGAAGAGCTCGGTTACGGGATCTCCGGGACGCAGATCGCCGGAGAAGATGGCGCTTCGCACAGCTTCGGCAACTTGGGCTTGCGCCGATGCTTTCCGGGGAGCGGCGTGACTCGATGGCTTTGGCATAGTGTGGTTTCTGTCGGGCTTTGGGGCCGCAATCGCAGAATAATCGATAATTGATCGCGCGTCAAGCGATTTGTACTTGCATATTGATCGCGATCCTATTCATAATATACTCCAGATACTGTACTCGGATTGGACATGACATTGCACAGAGGATGGTGGCTCATGATGACGGCAACCCTGCTGGCGGGTGAACGGATGCACTGGCGGAGCCTGCCGGATCTGCCCCAGGCATTGGGCGGCCAGTTTGTCGGCTCCATCGGAGAGACCCTGGTTGTGGCCGGAGGAAGCTACTGGGACAAGCCACCGTGGGACAAGGGAACCAAAACCTGGTCAGACAAAATCTATGTATTGGAGAAGAACGCGCAGCGCTGGCGGCTGGCGGGCACCCTGCCGCAGCCGTTGGCCTACGGTGCGTCCGTCGACACCGCTGAGGCCATGGTGCTGATCGGCGGCCAGACTCCGGTCGGTCTATCCACTGCTGTCCTCCGCCTCAGGTTGAAGAACGGAGTGGCCGCAATCGACAGACTCGGCGATCTGCCGAATCCGCAGGCAATGATGGGCGCCGTTTCCACTAGGACGACGGTTTACCTTGCGGGAGGGCAGCCGGCGTCCACCCCGGCAAAGGCCTTGAAAGCGTTTCTCGCGATTCCACTTGCTGATCTGCTGGCGGGCCGCGGTAGTTGGCGGGAGTTGCCTTCGTGGGAAGGACCGCCGCGCTTCTTCTCACAATTCGCAGCCTGCGGGGAATCCTTATACCTGGCGGGCGGCACGGATCTTGTCGCGGCAGCGGGCAAGGACACTGTACGGAACTTCCTGCGCGACGCGCATCGATATACGCCCGAAGGCGGATGGCAGAAGCTGCCGGAGATGCCGCGCACGGCGCAGGCAGGCCTCGCCGCATGCCACGAAGGCCAATTTTACGTATTTGGAGGAAGCGATGGAACGCTCTCCGAGGAGTTGCGCGAGAAGCACCCGGGCTTCCGGCGCGATGTGCTGGCATTCGATCCGACAACCAACCGCTGGAACGAGGCGGGAGTGATTCCGGCATCGCTGGTCACCACCGGCATCGCGAAGTGGAACGGCGAGTATGTCATTGCCGGCGGCGAAGACCGTCCTGGCCACCGATCGGCAAAAGTTGTCGCGGTGCGAATTGAAAATGGGGGCGGACAGTAGTGTTCGGAAAGGCAGTTCTGACTGCGGCGATCACCGCGCTGGTTGGCGCAGCATGCAGCGCCGCTCCGGCGATCACCGCAAGCATCACGCAACGTGTACACCCAGTGCTGATTCGCAACGATCACAACGAACTTCTGGAATTGAACCTGGACGTCAAAGTCGCCGGAGCGGTGAGTCTGGAATCGGTAACCTGCGCGCTCGACGCCGGCGGCCGCCAAAACGTGGAAGCGTTACAGCTGCTCTCGACCGGTGAGAAGCGGGTCTTCGCGCCTGGTGTGGCCTTCGGCGCGCCAGCCAGTCCCGCTGCGGAGTTTTCATTCCAGGGGGATCAACAACTGCGCGAAGGGGCGAACGTTTTCTGGCTCTCCGCACGCCTAAAGCCGGATGCTAATTTGTCCGGCCGCATTGCCGCAACCTGCAAATCAGTGATGACATCGGTGGGCCGCATCACGCCCGAAGGCATCAACAAATCCGTCAGCCGCCGCATCGGCGTGGCCTTGCGCAAACACGGCGACGACGGTGTCCACACCTATCGCATTCCAGCGCTCTCGATATCCCCAAAAGGCACTCTGCTCACGGTCTATGACATGCGGCGGCGGATGTCGCGCGACCTTCAAGAGGATATCGACATCGGCCTCAGCCGCAGCACCGATGGCGGGCAAATGTGGCAACCGCCGCGCGTCATCATGGACATGGGCGAATACGGGGGACTGCCGCAGGAGTTGAATGGCTGCAGCGATCCGGGCATCGTTGTCGACCGCAAGACCGGAGAGATCTTCGTCTTCGCCGTGTGGATGAACGGCAAGCCGGGCAAGCACCAGTGGCGCGATGACGGTTCCGAGCCGGGCTTTGAAATCGGCAAGAGCGCGCAAATGATGATGGTGCGGTCTCGTGACGACGGCCTGGCCTGGTCGAAGCCGGAAAACCTCACGCGCAAGTTAAAGAGGCCCGAATGGTGGCTGATCGCTCCGTCGCCGCAGACAGGCATCAATCTTGCGGACGGCACGCTGGTGATGCCGGTGGAGGGGCGCGATGAGAAGGGCGTCGCCTTTGCGACCATCATGCACAGCAAAGACCACGGAGCAACGTGGACGCTCGGCGCTCCCGCATTTTCAGGCGGGAACGAGTGCCAGGCGGCGCAGTTGGGCGATGGCTCCATCATGCTGAATATCCGCAATCGCGCCGACTTTCGGGCGGTGTATGTAACGAAGGACCTCGGCCGCACATGGCGGGCGCACGAAACCAGCGGAAACACGCTGATTGAGCCCGGCTGCAATGGCAGCTTGTATCGCGTCAGCAACCAGCCCCTGTTGCTGTTCGCGAATCCGCACAGCAACACTGGCCGCACGCACCATACGATTCAGGTCAGCCGCGATGACGGTCGCACGTGGCCTGAAAATCTACATCTGCTTCTGGACGAGGGCAAGGGCCGCGGCTATCCAAGCATGGTCCAGGTGGATGCCGAGCACATTGGGATTGTGTATGAGGGCAGCCGCGCCGACCTGACGTTCGAGAAGATCTCGTTAACAGAGTTACTGGCCGGTAATCCTGGCCAAAGAGGAACGAAACATGAGTAAGATTCAGGGCATACTGCCCGCGCTGATTACACCGTTGGACGAGTCCGGCGGATTTGTCGAGGCGGCGTTTGAGAAGCTGCTCGAACGCGTCTACCGCGCGGAGATCGATGGCGTTTATGTTTGCGGATCCACGGGTGAGGGGTTGCTCCAATCAGTGGAGCAGCGAATGCGCGTGACGGAAGTTGCGATTCGGTGCTCCCCTCCAGGCAAATCGGTTATCGTTCACACGGGCGCCTACCGCACGTCCGATGCCGTGGAACTGACTCGTCATGCAGCGAAGGCCGGCGCAGCGGCGGCAAGCAGCCTGCCGCCCGTCGGAGTGTACTCGTTCGACGAAATCCGCGCCTACTACCGCGCTCTTTCCACGGCCGCGGACATTCCGTTTCTCGTGTACTACTTCCCGGCGTTCGCACCGGCGATCACGAACGTGGCGCAGATTCTCGATCTCTGCGCACTGCCAAATGTGATCGGGCTGTCGAGCTGCCGGGCGAGTACCTCGTCGACGCGGTAGGCCTCGGCCAATGCAGCACGGCACTCGTCGCGCCGCGACTCGCGCAAGCGGAGCAAGGCCGCCAATCGGAAGGTGAATTTAGCCATGTTTCACCTGGGGTTGAAGTTTCATGCTATTTCTGCGCCCCCGTCATAAGTTGCTGCGCCTTCTGGTACAAGAGGAGCAGACCTTGTCGCGCGTCGTCGACCGAAGAGGGTTGATCGACGCGCTGGCGGAGGATGATCCCTCGCTGTCGTTTGATTTGTGTGGCTTCGGCTATGGCGGGATTGCGGCCCTCGAGATGGCACGCCAGTTGGCGGCCGCCAGGCGCCGGGTTCCTGGACTCATCCTCATCGGCGCCCCGCCGCCCCAGATGGAAAAACCATCCGGATGGCTTTCCTCGATGAAGAGCGCCTTCAAGCGGTGGAGCCCTGACGAGCGCGTGGAGCCCTTCACGCCGATTGGAGAGCCCGCGCAAACCCACGAAGCGGCATGGCGACGTTACCGTTTCGTTCCGTGCGACCTCAAGGCACGGATCATCATCCCGTCGGATTTCCCGCCGGACTCCGCCGCCACATGGCTCGCGATCCTGCCTTCGGCCCGCCTGGAGCCGGTCAAATGCACGTGGGGGGAAATGCTCGCCTATCCGGCGGTCAAGCGACTCGCCTCGATCCTCGCGGATTCCTGATTTTGCAATGAATCCCATCTCATTCGGTTTTATCGGCGCCGGCGCCATCTCTCATTGGGCGGCAAAAGCGGTCCAGTCCAACCCCCGCGGGCGCGTCGTCGCGGCCCACGACCCCCATGCCGAACGCCTGGACGAACTCTGCAAGACGTTCGAGATTCCCAGCGCGTATTCGACCGCGGAGGAGTTGCTGGCCGACCCGTCCGTGGATGCGGTCTATGTCGCTGTCCCGAACAAATTCCATGTCCCGCTCGCGATCCAGGCGCTGGAAGCCGGAAAGCACGTGATCTTGGAAAAGCCGTTCGCCCTCAATGCCGGAGAAGCCGAACGCGCGGTGGAGGCCGCGCGGAAATCCGGCCGCGTGCTGACGATCGGAATGAACCAGCGCTTCGAGGAGAACAGCCAGGCGTTCCGGGTGCTGGCCGCCGGGGGCGTGTTCGGGGAAATTTACCATGCCAAGGCCTGCTGGCTCCGGCGTTCCGGAATTCCCAAAATGGGAACATGGTTCGGGAGCCGCGACCTGGCGGGCGGCGGATGCCTCTACGACATCGGGGTCCACGTTCTCGATCTCTGCCTCTATGTGATCGACAACTTCGAGCCGGTGAGCGCTTACGGCGCGACCTACACGAAGTTCGGCAACCGAGGCCTCGGCCACGGCGGCTGGGGCAAGTCGGAAAATTCCGGGGTTCCCTTCGAGGTCGAGGATTTCGCGAGCGGGCTGATCAAATTTTCCAACGGATGCACGGTTTCGCTCGACGTGACTTGGGCGCGGCACGCGGAAGCGAACGACCGCGTGGAGGTCGAGTTGTATGGGACCGAAGCCGGCGGCCACGTTTACGCGAACAAGGTCTTCCGCAAGGACAGCACCCTCGGCGCGCACTACACGGTCGAGAATTCCAAGGTGACGACCCCCTTCCCGCACAAGGACCGCTTCCACAATTTCATCAACCACCTCCACGGCACCGAAGACCTGTGCGTCACCATGGAGCAGGCGCTCGTCGTCCAGCGCATCCTCGACGCCCTCGCCGAATCCGCCCGCACCGGCGGCTCCGTCCAACTTTAATCCCATCCACAAAACCATGAACCACATCGAAAAAAACCTTGGCGTCCAGAGCTATTGCTTCCGCCATTTTAATGATAACTCCACCGTCGCGGCAAAAGTCCGCGGAATCGGACTCGACAAAATCGAGCTCTGCGGAGTCCATGCGGACTTCAACGCGCCGAGCAAATTCGGCGATGTCGTCCGCATCTACGCCGATGCCGGCGTGCAGATCGTGTCGATCGGCGTCCAGACATTCTGCGGTGCCGACAGCGAGAAGGAATGGTTTGAATGCGCGGCCGCAGCCGGCGCCAAACACATCTCCGCACACTTCCAGATCGGGACCTACCTTAACGCCATCCCGAAAGTCCGCGCCTGGTCCCGCGAGTTCGGGATTCGGGTCGGCATCCACTGCCACGGCGGCTATATGTTCGGCGGCTCGATGGACGTGCTCGACCACCTCACCGGGCTCGGCGGGCCCGAGATCGGCGTCTGCATCGACACCGCATGGGCGATGCAAACCGGCCCCCACGCCGGAAACCCGGTCGCCTGGGTTTCAAAACTCGGCAAACGCATCACCGGAATCCACTTCAAGGACTTCGTCTTCGAGCCGAACGCCCAGTGGAAAGATGTGATTGTCGGGACCGGAACCCTCGACCTCCCCGCCTTCTCCAAAGCCCTTCTCGCGGATGGCTTCGACGGCATGGCGGTCATCGAATACGAGGCGGACGTCGAAAAACCCGACGCCGCCCTGAAAGCGTGCGTGGACTCCATGCGCAAAGTCCTGTCCTCGCTGTAGGCAGACCGGCCGTTCGGGCGGCTTGAGGAAACGGAAGCGCGTCCGTGAAGGGCGCGCTGGCGGACACACCCGGCGCGGGCGTGTCTGCGGTTCCGGCGTCGCTCCTTCAGGCTTTCGCCTTGACGAGCGCTTTGGTCAAACGGCCTTTCCTGCGATCGGCCACATTGCTGTGGATGATCCCGCGCTTGGCGGCTTTGTCGAGGGCGGAAGTCAGTTTGACAAATTCCGCGCGCGCGACATCCGGCTTCCCCCCGGCGAGGGCGGCGCGGAATTTTTTTTGTTCGGTTTTGATCCCGGTGATCACACCGGCGTTGATTTCGCGACGGCGCACGCTTTGCCGGGCGCTCTTCGCTGCAGATTTGGTATTGGCCATATAGAGTTGTTGGTGCCAGAGGGGAGAATCGAACTCCCGACCAAGGGCTTATGAGTCCCCTGCTCTACCGCTGAGCTACCCTGGCGAGTAATTGGATTTTTAGTGAGTTATTTATTTTACCCGCGCTGCTTTCTGACATTGCGCTACACGTTGTTCTCCTTGAGCGCCGTGAAACGCAAGCGAAGGTCATGTAACCCAAGGTCGGTGAAGAAACCGCGGGTGGAATCACGGGGGGCACTTTATCGCAGTGACCGATTCGCGCAACCGAAAAATCCGGGGCCCATGGCGGCGCAAAGGAAGATATTGCGTCCATTTGATTGTGCCCGACCCCAATCCCACCCCTGACGGTTTCGCCTGATGAAATGACCGGGCGAGCATCTTCGCGCGCTACAAATCGATTGCCCACGCGTATCGTCCGCATATATTGGCCGCCAATAAATCACGAAAGACAAACATGAGAAACCCCTTCACCTCCCGCCTTTCCTCGCTCCGCCGCAACCATGCGGCCCTCATCAAGCGCAAGAATTCGGTGGATGCCTCATGGGACAACGGCGTTTACGAGCGCTACGTGAACCCGGTCATCACCGCGGCCCACGTCCCGCTGGAATGGCGCTACGATTTGAACTCGAAGACGAACCCGTTCCTCCTCGAACGCCTCGGGGTCAATGCCGCACTCAATGCCGGAGCCATCGAGTGGAATGGCGGGATCGCGATTTGCGTCCGGGTCGAAGGATGGGACCGCAAGAGTTTCTTCGCCATCGCCGAATCCAAAAACGGCATTGACGGGTTCCGGTTCTGGGATGAGCCCTGCGTGATCCCGGAAACCAAGGATCCCGACACCAACATCTACGACATGCGGCTCGTGAAACACGAGGACGGCTGGATCTACGGCCTCTTCTGCACCGAGCGCCGCGACCCGAAAGCCAAACCCGACGACCAGTCCAGCGCGGTCGCGCAGTGCGGGCTCGTGCGCACGAAGGACCTGAAAAAATGGGAGCGCCTGCCGGACATCAAGACTCCCTCGGCCCAGCAGCGCAACGTCGTCGTCCACCCGGAATTCGTCGGCGGAAAATACGCGCTCTACACCCGCCCGCAGGACGGTTTCATCGACACAGGCTCCGGCGGCGGCATCGGCTGGGCGCTCTGCTCGTCGATGGAAAAGGCCAGCACCGGCAAGGAATCCATCATCGACCGGCGGACCTACCATACGATCAACGAACTCAAGAACGGCCAGGGCCCGGCCCCGATCAAAACCGAGGACGGCTGGCTGCACCTCGCCCACGGGGTCCGCAACACGGCCGCCGGTCTGCGCTACGTCCTCTACCTCTTCCTCACCGAACTGAAAAATCCCGCCCGGATCGTCGCCAAACCGCAGGGCTACTTCATCGCCCCCGTCGGCGCGGAGCGCATCGGCGATGTCTCGAATGTCGTCTTCTCCAACGGCTGGGTCGCCAAAAAAGACGGCACCGTCCTCATCTACTACGCTTCCTCCGACACCCGGCTCCACGTCGCGACAAGCTCGATCGCCCGCCTGCTCGACTACGTGAAAAACACGCCCGCCGACGGTCTCCGCTCTGCCGCCAGCGTCCGGCAGCGGCTCGCTCTCATCCGCGCCAACCGCAACCTCTGAGTTTCCGCGAGCGGTTTGCTGTGAAAAATCCATTCCCCATCGAGCGGGCCCAAAACGAATGTGGAAAGAGGCTGGCCATATCCGCGGCGAGAGTGTAGAAGGATTCCTATGTCATTCCGCAGTGTCATTTCCGCAGTTGTCCTCCTCTCGGCCGGACTATTGGTGGCAACCGAACCGCTGACGAAGGAACAGGTGAAGTCCGCGGTTCTTTCGGAGGCGGTCACCATTCCCACCCCCGGCGAGTTTTTTTCCGCGATGGACGAGCAGGGGCAGCCGAACTGGACCCAATTGTATGCCCCCAAGTCCGCGGGCACCACCTCGAGCCGCGAGCAGATGGCTCTCATGCTCGGGGTCCTGGTCGCCGATGGCTACATCGCCGTCGAAGCCCAGGACGGGCAGGGCGTCAAGAACACGGGCAAGGAGATCATCAACCTCGCCAAGAAACTCAACGTCAGCCAGAGCGTGCTCAGCCGGGGCAACAGCATCAACGACTTTGCGGAGAACAACGACTGGAGCGCGCTTCGCGAGGAGCTGGAAGCCACCCAGAACGAAGTGAAACTTTCCATGGCCGAGCAGAAAGACAAGGACCTCGTGATCCTCGTCACCGTCGGTGCCTGGATCCGCGGAACGCAGGTGGCATCGGACTTTATCGCGAAGAACTACAGTCCCGGGCTCGCCGGGCTTCTCCGCCAGCCCGCGATCGTGGAATACCTGCTGGCCGAGCTGGCCAAGCTTCCCGACCGCATGCAAAAGCAGCCGCTGGTCGCCGAGGTCGAACAGAAGCTCAAGGACATCATCAACCTGGTCCATACCAAAGACCGCACGCCTCCCGCTCCCGATGCCGTGAATGCCGTGGCCGCGACGATGGACTCGCTCGTGAACGACATCGCCAAGGGAAGCAAAGAACCATGAAGACGCCCATCATCTTTTTTCTCTCCGCCTGCCTTCTCACCGCGCAGGAGACCCCGGACTCCCGCGATCGCGGCACATCCCGCAGCAAAGTTCTGGAGCTTGCGGGCGCGTTCGCGAACGACGGCTACAAGATCCGCGACGGATACTGGTCCGGAGTCCTGGAGCCGGGCAAACCCCAGATCCTCGAGGTGAACCTTTTTGCGGGGAACGCGTATTGGTTTTGCGCCGCCGCCCTTGCTCCTGCCAAAAAACTGTCCGTCACCCTTTTTGATGAAAACGGCCGCCCCGTGGAGGGGGAAGTTTTTCAGGATGGCTCGACCTCTGCCGCCGGGCTGCTCCCGGACGTGAGCGGGCGGTATTTCGTGCGCCTGGAACTGGTCGAGGGGGATAAGGCGGAATTCTCTCTCGTCTATTCTTACAAGTAAAAAATGCCGCCGCCAACAGCCGAGAAGCTCAACACCCCGCAGGTCCGGCAGTTTTCTGTTTTTCTCCAAAACAAGGTGGGCGCGCTCCTCGAGGTGGTCAAACTCCTCGACGAGAGCCATGTCGTCGTCCTCGCGCTCAGCATCCAGGATTCCTCGGAATCCGCCCTCGGGCGGATGATCGTGAGCGACCCGGAACGCGTCACGGCGCTTTTCCACGAGAACGACATCCCTTACAGCGACTGCGAGCTGCTCGTCGTGGAACTCGACGAGGGCCCCGGCGATCTGAGCCGCGTCCTCGCCGCTCTCCTGATGGCCGAGGTCAACGTGTATTTCAGCTATCCCCTGCTCGTGAGGCCGCACGGGCGCGCTCTTCTGGCCATGCACGTTGATGACAACGAGTGCGCGAGCTCGGTCCTCGCCGGCGAGGGGTTCAAGCTTCTCGCCCAGGGCGACCTCTCACGCTGAAAACAAGCGGCCTGCCGCCTTCCCGCGAAAAGGCGGCCCCTTTATTCGACCGGGGCGTTCTTCTCGTCGAGGTTGTGGTGGTTGACGACCATCCCGTTGTCGAGCACGTCCACCCTTTCCTCTCTCAGCCGGCTGAAAAACTGGCGCATGTCGCGGATGCCGCCCCACGAAAACCAGACCGCGGTGACGGCGGCGAAGAAGACGGGAATCCCGATCCCCACAACGAACCAGAATTGCGACCACGCGCTGATCGGCCAAGGGGCGATCAGGTTCCAGACCGTTCCCACCACAAACACGACAAACCAGAGGATGCTCCAGCCGAAGAGCCCGCCGGCAAGAAATTTGTCTCCCAAGGTAAAGTGTTCGTCCAAGCCGATGAGCTTGCCCCACGTCACCCGCTTTTTGGATTTTGTTTCATACTTCCTCTCCGAGGCCACCGCATAGGCCCCGCGGTGCAGCATCCGGTCCATGTCAAAATCCTGCCGGCAGGTCAGAAGCGAAACAATCCCGTAAACCAGGCAGGCCGCGATCGAGCCGAAGAACGAGATTTGCGCGCCGTTGAGCGGGAACCCGTCGCCCCAGATCTGCCGCGCAATGATCCCCCCGGTCACAAGCCCCGAGCCGGAAATCAACCCGGCCCACGCTCCCGCCGTTGTCCCTTTTTTCCAATAGAGCCCGCCGATAATGGCCACGCCGGCCCCGCCGACATACAGGGCCTCGGTGACCACCCACCACATCATCACGTATTCGGTCTGTTTGAACAGGCAGCCGAAAAGAAAGGCGAACAACGCCACTCCCGCCATCGACCATCGCAGGAGCCGGATGTGCTCCTCGGGCGCGAAGGGTTTTTTGCGCAGCGGGACCACGACGTCCTGAATGAAGATGCTGCCCCAGGAAAGGAGGTGCGTGCCGTCGCCGCCGAAGACGCCCATCAGCAGAATGATGCAAAGCAGCCCCTTGATCCCGGCCGGAAGCATGTGCTCCACGGCGATGGGGATCGTCATCTGCTCCTGGATTTGCGGCTGGGCGATCTGCGCCACTTCCGCCTTCACCGCCGCGGATTGTTTGGCGAAATCCGGATGCGCCAGATACGTCATCGCGCAGACTGCCAGCAGCGTGATGACCGCAGTGTTTCCCAGCCCCTTCCAGTTCGACATGATGTTTCCCATCCGCGATTCGTGGGCCGTGACGGCCGCCGTGCTGTAGGCGCTCTGGTTTTGCCAAGCCATCGTCCGGTAAATCCCTCCCCAGATTCCCATCAGCACATACCAGATATTGAAATCCTTGAGGCCCATGGAGTCGAAGGGATTGAGGATCGACTCTCCTGGCGGCCGGGCTTGGAGCACATGGCTGATTTCGCCCCAACTGAACATCATCAGAAGAGCGACGATGATCACCAAAAAGAGGATCTGGGACATCATGCCTTCGATGCAGTTCGTGATCATCAGGGTGATGAGCCCGCCGGAAAGCGTCAGCGCGAGGGAAATCCCCAGCAGCACGGCCATCAGCAAAATGTGCGTTGGAAACGACCAGCCAAAAACAGACAAGACCTGCGGCAGCCCGAAGAAGTAGGTCATGAACCTGGCCCCCACGACCGGGATGACCCCGAAGTTCACCATCCCCGCACCGAAGCCCAGAAACCCCGTGAAGATGCGGAAAGACTTGCTGTAACGGATTTCAAAAAACTGGGCGAGCGTGAGCGCGCGGGTTTCCCGGAATCGGTAGATCACCCACCCGCTGGTGCTCACGACAATCCAGACGGGAACGCTCAGCCAGCCCCACCAGGTGAGAATGAACCCCGACTTGGAAATCATCTCGAACATGGCCACAAAAACGACGGCCCCGACGCCCTGTTCTCCCTTGGCCACCGCCAGCAGGTAGCGTCCCGCGAGCCTTCCTCCGGACAGGAAGTCCGCCACCCCTTTCATATACGTCCTCGTGTAGAGAGCGACGAAAAGGAGGAGCAGCAGAGGAAAACAGACCAGGATCCAATCAATCAGTTGCATGGTGGGGAGCAGGTTGGTGCAGGGGGTTCTTTGGGTTCTTTGTGATATCAGGAGGCCATCCGCCCGGACAGAACAATGACCGTGAGCCCGGCTACCAGGCCCGAGCGCGAAAAAATCTCGCGGCTGATCTCCGCGGGCAGCCCGCTGCCAAAAACGTGCTGCCGCCGCCCGGCGCTCCAGTCCACGCGGATTTCTTCGCCGCCTCCCAACTGGTAGCAGACCGGCACCTGGCAGAGAGTGAAGGCCAGGCTCGATGCAGGCAATGCCATTTCCTTCTCGCGGCCTCCGACATCGATATAGGAAAAGGTTCCGCCTTCGGGCAGGAATTCCCCCGCATCGAGTAGCCGCGGCTCGAAATGAAGCCGCCCGTCCCGGACTTCGACTCCGAGCTCGCCGAGGCGTGTGAGAATTTCCTCTTTGACCTGGCCGGTCATGCCCGGCTGTTGTGCTCCCTTGTGGCGCGGCGTGTGGGAATAGGGGTCCGTGGGAAACGCGCCATAGACCTCCGGGGTTTTCCGGAACCCGAGTCCGTCGCGAATATCTTGGCAGGCCAAAGCCAGCCCAGCCTTGGCCGACGGGTCGGAGCCATCGCACGACTTCCAGCATTCCTGCACGGCGAGAAGCAGTTTGGCGACCATGTGCCAGTAGATCGAGCCGAGCCCTTCAAATCCGAAGATCGACCCGCTCCGCCCGGTGAATGCGCTGTGGTGGAAGACCTCCTCCCAGATTTGAAGCAGCAGGGCGCGGTCGCCGAGGACGTCCGCTTCCCATCCAGGACGCCCGGCCATGGCATCGAGTTTCTGTTCGAGATCCGCAGAGTTCGTAAAGTCCGGATGAAAATGCAGCCCGCCTTCGGCATCGGGCACGACCAGGCTGGCATCGGCGGCGTCGAGGAGCCGGCGAATCAAAACCGACCGGTCCGCTGCGTTGGCGGGGAGCCGGTTCCGGGAGAGAAACGGCGTGAGTTCGCGATCCGGCTGGAGCATGTAGCTGTGCTGGTCTTCGCGGTAGAGCGGGCTGGCTTTCAGTGCGCCGAGCAAGCGGAGCGCATCGGCCGGAGCAAGGAACCCGCTGCCGATGGCGGCGGCCTGGCCTTCGAGCATGAGATCGAGGCGAGTCACCTTCGCTCCGCTGTCGCCGACGCCGAGCAGGTTGTAGCTGTGCGCCAGGCCGTCTTCGCGAATATTCGCCCCGAGCGTGGCTTCGACCACCGAGAGGGCCGCGTCCAAAAAATCTCGGATCTCCGCCACGGGGAGCTCTTCCGTATCCGGGCAGCGGCGCCCGTAAATCGCCCGGCGATATTTTTCTCCGGCGAACCCGAAGCGCCGGGTCAACGCCAGGCGCAGCGCGTCGTCCAGAGAGTCGTGCGACCCGGTCGGGCAAGTTCCCAGAGCCGCGGTCAAATCCTCGAGAAACCCGCGCGACGGGAGCGAGAACGGAACATTGCCGGAGGCATTCGAAAAGATCTGTTTGAGGAGCAGGAGATGCCGGCGGAGGTGGAAGACGGTGACCACCGAGAGCCGCCGCGAGCCGCGGCGTCGTCTCCACCGCCTCCTACGAGGCGCGCGCCTGCGGCGTCTACACGCC
>Ga0118677_10011266_pt1 | contig 13472 bp, 5 predicted proteins | sample AliMusrvi5mmetaG_FD_86154 | JGI IMG/M metagenome (GOLD analysis project Ga0118677, IMG submission 86154)
TCGCCTTCCAGGCCATAGGCGGCGATGAAGAGTCGGTTGTTCTCCGTCTCCAACTCCTGCATCCGCCGTATGGCGGCGGTGCTTTGAGTCTCCCAATTCCGCCAGCTCGCTTCCAGGGTAGAGCCTTTCAGCCCTGGCAGCAGCAACGGCTGGCCGCGGAAGTCCCACGAGGTCTCGAAGTTGTCCCAGTCTATGCGGGCGAGATCAATTAGTGGGCCGGCGATTGCTGCAATTCCCCCTACCGGCGCGACAGGCAAGCGGGCTATGTTACCTTGCTCATAGTTGATTGTTTCAGAGAGGCATCCTAATAGCTGGTTAGCGACTCTTGAGTTGAGAAAGCCGGCTATATGCAGGAGTTCGTCTTTGTCAGCATGGAAGACCTTCATGCCAGCATCACTAAAAATGAATCCAGTATCGGTAAAACGAGCCGCGAATGAACCACTGGAAATCTTTGTCCATGTCACACCAGAGCGAAAGTAATAGTCCAAGTTTTGTGGGCGGGACTTCAGTCTGCCTGTCGGCGACTTGAAGTTACGAATTTCATTTCCATCGTTCAACCAATTTACAACGAAGTCGTTATTGCCATACCATCGCCTAGGTGGTCCGCCCTTGTCCTGAGGGAACCATTTCTTGCAACTAATTCTGGATGCTGTGCGATCTGTCTGATTAAGCCCTAGATTGTTAAGATCCACTTCGTGCCAATAGCGAAGAAAGCGAGCCGTCTCGCCAGTAATAAGACCCTGACGTGGTTCAGCAACTGAAGCAAGCGCGGGGAATGAATCAAACGCCTTTATTGCTGCGTCGCTTGCCCAATATGCAAGCGGAGATCCTGGTATTTCTTGTAGATCGATCAATGAACGATTGGCAAATCTGTAATCACCCGCAAGTAACATTTTACGCTTTTCCTCCTCATTCTTACCGGTTACCAACCGGTGAAAAGTTGGATGTCGGCTTCTCGGCGATGCTCCATAGACGAATGCCGTTGTTTGTACGATCTCGCCTGGTATCGAGTCGAACGCATGTGGCCCCAGATGCAGCATTGACAGAAGGCCCATGGCAGGCAGCAGTCGTTTGCGAAGGTCTACCGAACCATCCAGAAACATCCAGCTCTGCATGGTGATCATCGCGACACAACCGCCAGTTAGAGATGCCGTCTGATTGCGGAGAATGAAGGCGCAGCAAAGGTCTGTGCTGGCCGCTGAAAAGTTATGATCAACATACTTCTTCAAATGCGGGTTCATATTATCCCGCTCCTGATATGGAGGATTAGAAACGACTACGTGATACCTCTGTGTAAGTGCCTTAGCTTGGGAAAGAACAAGATGAACTTTCGCATGCGTCTTGTAGTGAAGAGCAGGGTCTGACAGTTCCTTTTCCTCGATAGCACATTGAGCAGTGGCAATGGCTTGTTCGTCGAGGCAGGGCTGGATGAGTGATCCTAAGTTTTTGGCGTCTTCGAACTGACCCAAAAGTTTGGTCAGTTGAGGATGTATTGCTGAGGGTTGAGAGACAATCGCGTTGAAGTAGGCTGGAAGTTCTCCATCGGCGAAGCATACCTCCTGTAGCTCGATGATGTGTGGGCGTAGCGCGACTGCCCCGGAATTCGCGATTCGCTTAAAGAAGCGTCTGTCTTTGGCACGCGCCTTCATGCACAGCGCGAAGGCGGCAAGAGCGGCTGCGCGGTCACAGATTTCCAGTCCGAAGAGGTTGTGTTGTAGAATGAGTGTGGAAATCTCAGGTGCGTCGTATCCTTCCTCCTCATAGATCAGGTAGAGCAGATCGAAGGCGTAGGTGAGCATGTGGCCTGAACCGCAGGCGGGATCCACGAGCTTGATGTCCTCGGGTTTTGCGATTTTCAGGAAGTCGGTCTCCGGTTCGCCTTCAATGTAGTAAGGCATCTGTCCACGCAGCCGGGAGTGAGGCCGGTTCAACAACCACAGGCGACCAAGGGAATTCTCGACCAGGTAGCGGACAATCCAGTGCGGTGTAAAAAGTTGGGTGACAGCTGGAATATCCTCCTTTGGCACTGCTGTTTTTCGTCCGTCAACCTCTGCCTTTTTCTCGGAGATGTAAAACTGATAAAGCCAGCCGATCACCTCGACTTCGGTGCAATCCTCATCCGTAAGATTCTCCCGGATGTCGGTGAGGATGGATTGTTCCGAGAGCAGATCTTCCGGGAGCAGTAGCTGCGTTGCATCGCCCAGTTTCTCGAAGAGGAAGGGCATCACGGCATGGTAGTAATTGCAGGCGGCCAGCAGCAACATGCCGAAGAGTTCCGTTTCCGGGTGGGCCACGGGGATGCGGCCGGCGAGAATGTCATCAAAGGCCTGCGTATTGGCGAGCTTGGCGCGGATCTCAGCATTCAAGGCACCGGCGCGTGCTTGTTGGAGCAGCGCGGGCAGAATTTCGTTCTCGCTCGCCGGTGTGACCACCCTGACTCCGAAGGGATGGAAGTCATTCGCATCCATGAAGCGCAACGCGGCGAGGCGGTTGAACCAGGTGTAGGAAATCCGCTCAACCAAGCCGTCCCGGCCCTCCTTTTTTAATGCCTCTGCCAGCTCCTTGATCTGTGGTGCGAACTGGCGGTGGGCGGCGGTATCCGGTGCCGTGCCTCCCTCGGCCCCGAGCCAGTAATTCAAGCGGGCCGTCACCTGGGCGCGGAGTTTGTTCCGCGCATTCTGGGCGAAGGTTTTGAGGGAGGAGGTGTTCATGAGGTAGAAGTTGAAACGCTGAAAACTGAAAAGCTGAAAGAATGAGTGATTGCGGAGTAACTGAGCTGGAGAAACGAGGATATGGACCTCGCACGGTCAATTAGTTAATCTGGGGACGTGCGGGATTAATAAATTCCTCGAATGTTACGATAATCTGAGAAATCTCAAAAATTCCATTACGAAGTTCAGTTGTCAGAGCCTCGTTTTCCGCAGTGACATCCCGTTTTGACAACCTCTGGTGCAGTGAAGTTGCAGCGGTTCTCAATCCAGACATCGAATCGACGCAGGCCATTACAAATTCAACGCTTTGCCGGCAGTTTTTAGCAAATGCGCTGAGCGACTGAACTAAGCCACCCATCAACTTAACCGGAGGTGCGTGAAATAACTCAGTAAGGAACTCAACAACATGCTGAGATGGCATTGCTGTGGCAGCATAAGCTCGAAGTGAAGCTCGTTTCACCCGGTCATCCTGCTTGTAGTCAACGATAAGTTGCCGAATTACGGTAGTGGCCTGTGGACTTAAATTTCGGGCTAGACTCCGAGCGGCATCCAAAAGAGCGCATATCTCGACGACATAGCTTTCATTGATTTTAACATCGTCACGTGTCCGATCAAGTATTTCCCTCTCAATGATCGCTCCAATCTCATCCTGCAGCACCTGCGCACGTCCTAACGCAGAGAAAATGGCTTCAAACTCTGAAGATGCAATTGCCTTTAAACTGCGATCGATAAGTGGCTTAACAGCAGAAATATCCGCACCAAAACAACCCAAAAGCCTTATGCTGGCATATCGCACGTCTGAAGTTCCGGTTTCACTAATTTCTACAATCCGTCGAATATCAGCGACAGAAAATAGAACTCTAGCGACCGGGCTGGATCTCAAAGTCCTCAGCGCAGCCGTCATTTCTTGGTGATCTTCAGCGCCAGACAGTAGCTCCATAAGCTTCGGATATGCTGAATCGGCGCTGCTTTCAGATGATGGAATCAATTGAATTCCAATAAGTCGATCACGCAGATACCCTGATCGCAGCAACCGTTCGACTGTCTCATCGCGAACCTTGCTGCCGATATATTCATTGTCTCCGCCGGATTCCGATACATATCGCATGGCGTTTGCCACTAAGTCCTTCTTTGATTCACTGAGTGCAATAAGGTCACCGTCGAGCCCCGCCCTGATAGCTGCCTTGCTTGCCAATCGCCTGATACCTAGGTCAGGGTCATCAAGACCGTTAACAATTTCCGACCAGTGCTTGGCCGCCAATCCAGGAATCGCATGTATCGCGTCAAACGCGGCTCGCCTACAGCGGACCGTCTTCTTCAAACAGCGAGTTACTACCTGCATTACGGTGAGGGTTCTGGCCCACTCAATACGAGTGGCCGCATCACAGATCGAAGCCATTACAGTTTCCTCAGTTCGTGTACAGCAATCTTCCAAGGATTTGATGATTCCGTGTGACTCGGGCGCGTCACCGCACGCAAAGCCCGTAAGAGAAATTGCGGATGCGCAAATGTCACTTTCGGCACATCGAATCAGCGACTCAATAGTACCCTCGAACGATGTGATTCCGCAGGCATCAATAAGTTGCGAGAGACGTTGCCCGATCTCAGACCTTACCCAGGGATCTGATCTAGCTGGCCCTAGCTCGACACACTTTGAGATTGATACTGAGAGTAACCTAATGGCGGCTTCTGAAGGAACCTCACACTCAAGAGCACAGTCCAAGGCGAAGATAAGAAACCTCGCATCCACGTCACCGAAACTTGTGCCATCACCAACAAACCGGACCAAAACAGGAGCTATATCTTCACTCTCACCAATGATCCCAGCCAATAGAGTCAATATTTCAATCCAGCGTGGCTGCGTTACCAGAGACGCAACGTCGCAATTATCTAATTCGCGGCTGAGACCGACGGCCGCAAAGTATTCCATAAAGCTATGATGCATGAAAGTCACCACTCCCGCGTCGTCACTTTTGCCATCAGAGCCCCCAACGGCAATTAGACCCGTGGATTCGGCAACTTTCTGAATGAACTTCTGAGCATCAGGTTTGGCCACAGTCTCGCCTCGTTGCCTACTCATAACAGCGCGGACAATTTCAGTAACTTCTCCTAATGTTGGGAGGAAACCGGATTCCTTTCGATAGACAGAAAGGGCGACGGCGCCTAAACGCTCACGGAGATCCTGAACAGAAATAGGAGTATGTCCTGCTTGCCGTCCACGCACTGAAGCGAGGGTCTTTATAGCCTCTTCATAGATCCTGTGCCGTTTTGCTGACGGTGCGCCGGAGTTGGCATAAATCATCACCAGAAGCGTGAGCAACAATGGATTGCTTGCAAAACGTGCTACTCCAGGCTTTTCGGCGCAATCCGCCAATAGTTGCTTTATGATATAGCTATCTGCTGCATTTGGATCCTTATCTGCAATGACTATGCTACCTTCGGATGTCTCGGTGAGTTTCAGGGTCAGGATTCGATTTGCCAATGTACGAATCTCGATTTCTGTCAGTCCTTGAAGTTCAAGTTGTCGAAGAGTAGGGAGCAGGTTTACCACATTAACGGCTGCCGGCCGCGATGTTACAACCACCCTATTCCCGAGAGAAAGGTATTGAGTGACGATATCATTAATGTGCTGTACTATGAGAGCGCGCTTCTCAACGGAAACCACTTCGTCTAAGCCATCAAAAAAAAGTGCAAGCCTACCCTCTCTTAGAAGTTCGTTCAGCCTATCAATCGGGAGAAAGAACCCGCGGCGCTCGAGGAGTCTTGAGGCAATCTGCATAATGCCGACTGTTTCAAGATCCGCTTCCGCAGCGGCTTGGGATAGGGGTATCATTATTGGAACGTGCAGGGAGTGCCAATCGTCAGGGCAAGAATCTGGTTTGGCGGGCGATCCGGCACTCCGTTTTGAATATGCGAGAATTTCGCTTTTAACAAAACATGTCTTTCCGGATCCGGGGTCGCCAGTCAGCAAGACGGCACCAAACTTCTGACAGAACTCACGTGCTTGAGATATTTCATGGCGTTCCTGACCAGCCACTTGACTTTGGAACTGTTGCTTGATTTGTGCCTTTAGCTTTTCACTTGCTGGGTATGGAGCAAGGTGGTCATCCAACAGAGCATCAATGTGTTTCGATTGTGCGGCTTCTCTTTCACAAGCTGATGCATCAATATAAATGGCTTCAAGAGAAAAGTCTGAGAAACGAATGCCAAAATTGGCCAACGCGGCATATTTTATTGCATTATATTCAGCATAGCACTGCTTGAGATACTTCATTTCGTCGAACACCAGCAGTTCCGGAAACTCTCCGGTAACACACTCTCCATCATAGGGTAGTTTGGCAAAGTCCGAATTCGCTACGCGCAGTGTTGCCACCACAGTGTGGGTAGGCTTTAGGATTTCCCCGTGTGCGTCAAAAATCCGAAATGATGCGCTTACGTCCCGGCGCACGATGAGCGCGTACAACTCGTTGTTGTCCACTAATATATTAACCGTATCCAAGCCTGCATCGAGATTCGCAAGAGAAAGTTTTTGCTTTTCCGACAGAAGTTGTTGCCATTTTGTAGTAAGCTCCTGATTGTCGAGCACTTCAATTGGTTTCTTGGTTTTCAGCTTCGAATACAAATCACGTGCATCGGGTGACTTCTTGCCGAAGGAAAGAACGGTCACAGATCTGAAATCTTCTGAGTCGAGACGCGTATTGTATGACTCAATTTCCTTTGAGGACAAAATATGCGTTGTGCCAGGTATGCAAATAAGCAGGTCTCGTTTGTCCGATTGTTCGACAATAAATTCGATCTTGCCATCGAAAACTTGAGAAGACTGCACCTTGGGGTTGGATTCACTACGATAGTAGGCACTTACATTCCTGCTAAGTGAAAGAAGTTTCAGCCAAATTTCTTCACTAGGCAGCGATACCGGAATGATGGCTTGAGGGCGCGGTGTTTTCCGGGGAATACTTTGAAGGGCTTGAGTCGTGGATATGGCAGGTTGCTTGTTTGCAAGCAGCGGGATATTCAGAATTGCTGACTTTCCATCGTAGCTTTCACCAGTGATGCAATTCGAGAATTGAGAGCGTGTAGCGTCATCCCATCTTCCAATGTGGCTATCCCAACTAAATCCATTGAGGTGAAGGTGTGTGTCCAGTCGGCAATGGGCGTAACTGTTGCGATACGGAGGGTGGGAGGTCGTGGCAAGCGCAGCCAGATAGGTTGCGCCAAATCCGAGAGTGCGGACTGTCCCATCGGTGTTGTTGGTTAGTTTGGGATCGTGTTCGTGCCCGTGAAGGTAGATGGCCTGCTTGTCAACCAGAAACGTCTCAAATGGTTGTTGGTGTTCTTGAAGGAAACACCGCTTGGGGTGGTGCCCCAGAATAAATAGCGGACGTAGTCGTTCGAGGTTTCTCAGTCGCTCCCGCATAGCGGTCAGAGGACAGGGTGTGATAGCAGCTTCGGGATCATCATCTTTGTCGCAGAAGAACGAGGTGTTAATTGCAAGAATATCAAAAGGAAAGTTTGCTTCGTTCTGGAGAATACATACTTCCTCGAATGGGTTCGGGCTTATAATGTGGTTGCGTTCCACAAAGTTCCAATAGTTGCGAAAGATATCCGTGCGCGGTTTCCTTACCCTACGGCCCTCGTCATTCTCGCAGAAATATATTTCCTGATTGCGCCGCTTTATGCCTTCCCAGGTGATAGGTGTCGCAGAGTCACAGTCCACATCATGATTTCCAGGAACGGCAAAAAGTTTTGCATCTTTAAGTGATGGAATACTCAGGAGCGGATGCAGAAAGTCTGACTCAAAGTGAGCAAACTCGTCAATTTGACCGGAATTGGCAATATCGCCTACCAAGAATACGGCATCAATCGCTCCTGGATTCCTGCTTAAATCGCTTCTGATGAAATCGACCAAGGAACCCATTGCGTCTGCCTGTGCTCCATTTTTGCGACCAAAGTGGAAGTCAGAGAAGTGGAGCCATTGCATACTGGAAATATTAGCGGTGTCGCTCATTGACGTGTGAATGTGTGATTAGAGCGTGATGCGTTTGTTGGCTTCCAGCTCCGCCGCGTAGGCCTTGGCAACGGCGGCGAGGTAGGTATCGAGATCGGTTTGAGTTTCGATAACGCCTTTGGCGAAGGCGACAGGAATGGAACGGGCGGCGATGTATTGCACGGCAGGTCCGCCGGAACCGGGGCCTTTCTTCTTGGCGGCGATAGCCGACACTTCCTGCAACTGACGGGGCAGGATTTCGGATTGGGTGCGTTCCGCGAGTTGCCGGACAACGGGAGCAAGCGGTTCCTTGTCGATCCGCTCGATGGCGTTCCGCATGGGTTGGAGCACGGATTTCTTCTCGGCCTCGTCGAGTTCCGCGAACTCAGGGGCCGCTTGCACGCCATAGAGAGCCTGCTGGAGTCGGGTCCGCGCATCGGCGCGTGCGGTGTTCACTACGGATGCCACTTTGGCGCGGAGCGAATCCAGCAACGACTTTGCCTGTTGGAGGGCATTGCCCTTGTAGGATGTTGGAGAATCGATGATCGCCCTGAGCGACTTCACGTCCTCGCCCGGCAGTTCCGCGAAGTTTGCCTCCTGATCATGGAGGAAGCGGGAAACATCATCATAGATCACGCGTTTCTGGCCACTGTAAAACTGCTTCAGGGGATCCACGGTGTCCTCTTTCGCATCGAGGAGCTTATCCTTGAAATCGGATAGGTTGTTCAGGCAGTGGGACCACTCGCGGTCTGCGATGGCTTTGAGTTCCTGCGCCAGTGGCAGAAGATCGGCCATGAACGGATAGGCGGATGCATGGGAAGCGAGTTTTTCGAGTTCCGCGACCTCGGCGGAGATCGATTTTTGAAAGGCGAGCGCGGCCTCCTTGGCCTCGGTGCCGGGATTGGTGGTGTGGAAGAATTCCTGATGGAAGGCTTTCAACCCCGCGAGTGCCGCCGCGTCCACCACTTCTTGAAGTGTGACCTGGGTGGTGCCGAACTGGCGATTGCTGGTGAGGGCGGGGAGGGCTTCCTCCGCCGTGAGCGAGTTGCCGCCGTTCCGCAACTCGACCTTGCCACGCATGAACAGGCGGGCAGTCAGGCACAAGGCGGCCATTTGTGGCCAGCCGTAGGGGCGCTTCTCGAAGTTGGCGATGACATCCGATACCACCACGCGCTGCCCGGTCGTCTTTGCGAGTTTGAGCTTGAGCAGGATCTCCTGTTCGGCTTCGCCCAGTGTGCCGTCGTCGTTTTTGAAGAAATCGTCGGCTGGGGTGGTAAGGATGCGGGTGAGTTCGGGTTCCGTGAAGTTTGTTCTGAGCATCCGCAATGAAGGGAATGCAAAACGCACCAGATCCTGGAAAGATTTGACGATGCGGGTCTTGGCATCGGACGAGAGGTTCGAGAGATCGTTTCCGTTGAGAACGATGCGGGCCTTGCAGATCGCCTCTTCCAAGCGGTCGTGAAGATTGGTGTGGCGCTCACCGTTCGACTGTTGTTTGTCGACGATGATGCGGCGGCGGGCTTCCGGCAGGGAGGATGACAGGTTCTGCTGGCAATACTTGGCGGTTTGTTTGTAGAGCTTCAGGTCGCCGAATAGCTGTGGATCTTCGGGAAGGATCACGAGCAACTCGGCCTTGCCCATGGACTGTGACACCATGTCGGATGGCTGCTGATAGTTCTCGTGCATGGGTGAGGCGATGTGGATGCCCACGTCATACTCACGCTTTTTGTAGATCTGTCCGTCGAGCCGGCGGGTGAAGTTGTAATCCTGCTTGTTGTCCTCGAAGCGAAGCTTGGACTCGCCGATGACATGGTCGAAGACGATCTCGCCGAGAAGTTCCGAAACGTCAGTTAGATCGATGTCGGTGTTCTTGATCTCGTTTTCCACATCCTGCTCGTCGTTGGTAAGGAATTCATAGACGTCGCCGTTGCGTTGGATGTAGGTGTTGTTTTCCAGCAGGTTCAGGGCATTGAGGACGCTCTGTTCGTGATCCGCCATGTCGAACACGCAACGGTCGATCAAAAGGATTGCGATGTTCCGCGGCGTGGATTTGAACGACTTGATGAATTTGACGAGGAACAGGGCTTTAAGCACGCGCACCGCCAGCGCGGAGGTGCCGCCAAGGTTCCGCTCGGCGCTTTGGACGGCAGTCTGAAGGTCCGCACGCAGGGCATTCCGAATCCCTTCGAACATGCTGTCGAAGGTGGCGAGGGATCCCAAGGGTTCGTTGGCGATGGATTTCACCACGTCCTGAAGGATGCCGAGCATCGAGCGCTCGCCGATGGAACGGGCGCGGCCGGTGAAGAAATTGTGCTGGGACAGGGCGATCAGCGATTCCTGAAGCAGCCCAAACTGATAGGGATGGAACGGATAGTATTCGTTAAAGTCATCGACATTCTTGTAGGTGACGTAGGTGCGGGAGCCGTCGCCGAACTGGAAGATGGTTTTCAGGTTGGTGCCCTCGTCGATATAGAGCTGCGACAATTTCGCCAGCGCTTCCGGTTTCTTGGCGAGGAGGCGCCGACAGATCACCACCGCCACGTCGCGACCGGTGAGGTTGAGAGGGGGCAGGAAACGTGCTTGGATCCTGGTGAAGTCGTTGGCTTCCGTTCCCATCTCGCCGATGATGGTGGCCAAATCGCCTTGGGAGGTGACGAAGAGCCAGGCCCGCCCCTTGCACTTGGTCGCGAGGGATTCGACGATGGTCTGCAAGTTGAGCATCAACTTCGAATTCCTGCCGATGAATTGCCCGACCTCATCGACAAAGAAATTCAACCGGAAATTCTCCGGTTGTTTGGCAAGCCATGCATTCACGGATTCGGCAAAGGACTCGATGGAGACCTTGTAGGTCGCCTGTTTACGGTCCAGTGCCTGAAGTGCCTCGTCATACGACACGCCGCTGACTTTCGAATAGGCCCGCGCAAAGGTTTCGTTTTCCAGCGTGTGGACAATGTCGCGATCATCTTCCCAGTTCCGGCCCTTCGACTCACCGAAATAGGCTTGTTTGAAGGCTAGCAATTGTCCACGGCCGTCGAGGTCTGCCTCAAGCTCCGCAATGTAGCCTTGTTTCGGATAGTAGCCGCGGAGTTCGTTGAAAACTTTGACGAAGACGGCGAGCAGCGCGTCCGTTTGATCCTTGGCGATGAGGTCCGCCTTTTGATCGATGTTGAAGCGAACCGAGCGTGAGGGAATTCTCACCGCCTTTTCGATGTCCGACTTGAGCAGTTTGTCATCGACGATCTTGGGAATGAAAAGATCGGCTGTGGGTGTGCCGGAGAGCGTCCGGTTTTCCAATAACAGGGAGAGAATTTTCAGGAGGTGGGATTTGCCCGATCCGAAGAAACCCGCGACCCAGACACCGTTTTCCTTGCCGCCGGTCAGATACGCGGAGAGCAATTCATCGAGGTGTTTCGCGATCTCCTTGGTGACGACATATTCCGAAACCTCGGTGAAAAGATCGGTCTCGTCATCCGCCTTGATGACGCCCTCAATGTGGCGGTCAACGGGTTTCTCGAAAAGGGTGTGCAGTTTGTCAGGCATGGTGGATCGGATTAGGGACGGAAATCGGCGATGTTGAAGGCGCGGTAGTAGCGGTCATCCGGCAAGGTGCCGAAAAGCTTGAGATACGAACCCTTGCCATCCACGTAGGAGTAGTCACCAGGAAAGAACAGGAGGGTCGGTGTCTGCTTGGTGACCTTTTGGAGGTTCTCCAGCACGTTGTGGGAACGGAGGTACGGATAGACGAGTCCCACCCCGGTAATCAGGAGAACGGAACAATCCGCGTCTGCGAGCTTCGCCGCAATCAAGGGCACCAGTTGGTCGTCGGGGGCCGTCGCATTGGTCATGGTGCTGAAAAACCGATCCTTTGGGATCTCCGACTCCTTTTCGATGAGCCGATCCCAAATCCCGCGGGTTTTGAGCAACTCGACAGTCAGGTCATAGAGGTCGAGAACGAGGACGGACACGCCGTGGTTGGAAAGCCGGGTCGCGAGCGAGGGAACCAGCGAATCCAGCCGGGTCTGCAACGCGGGATGGAAGGCGGAAATGAAGAAGGGCTGGTCCTTTCCGAGGCCTCGACATTCCAGGAACCGCTCACTCCGAATCACTTCGTAGAGCGTGTCGAAGGTCTGGTCGATGGGTTCGTCGGCGCGGCTGGGCATATCAGTGGGTGATTTGGCGGATTTCCTGTTCCGATAGAAGCAGCCACCGGAGCTGCTTGGAATTTGTTTTTGCGATCAATTTCGCCAGAGGCCGGCTTGGCATCGGGCGCAGGAGCTTCCGACTAGCGGTCGAGTCCATCAGCCCGGATTCAGCGAGAATGCGGAGGATGACCTGGCGGACCTTGGCCCGGCTGTTGTCGGTGAGCTTCTCAACCTCGGGTGAAACCGTCGCCCGGTCATCAATGAAGCAGACGATATCGCCCGGATACAATTGGTTTTCAGTAGCTTGCACTTTGCGGCAAAGGACTTCTGCGGTAAATTCGCGGATGAACCGGTACCGCCGGCAAACGGCAACGAAGAGCAACAGGCGCTGGTCACGGGGATCTGCGGCGACCAGGAAATCCAGTTCCGCCGGGGAAAGCTCGTCCAACCGGTAGCGGATCTCGCGCAACAGGCGCCTGGTGCTGGCATCCGTGCGCTGGCGGAGCAGATTTTCCGACCGCGCCGCCGCCGCCACCAGTTTCCAGTCACGAACCGCCTGTAGCTGGCGGGCGACCGCCAGCGTCTCGGGCACAAACAGAGCCCCCGCCACGAAGGAAAAAGCGTAAGTTGTTTCTGGAGAATGGAATGGCATGACAATGGCAGGCGGATAAAAGCAGCAAATGCAGAGAAATTGAAGGCCAATATCAGTTTTCTGGCATGGAAAATGACCCGAGTTCGGGGAAATCGGGCATTCTCCGGGCGATGTTTGTCCAGAAATTGGTCGAAAAGCGCATTGGATGACCTGGGGAGGTCGGACGCCCGCTCAGTGGGGGACTGCCACCGGAGGGTGGATCGTGCCAGAAATTACCATGGAAACCGGGCGACCCGGGCATCCCGGGCGTGACAAAGTTGGCCGATAAATTCGGCGGCGGCCTGCAATTCGGCAGGAATGTCCGTCACCAACCGTTCCCCGGCAAGCTCGAAAGTTCTCGCGAAAGACTCGGCCTTCATCAATCGCCGCTCGGGGTTCTTTTTTGGCCAAAAGTAAGATGCCAACCGGGACAGTTTCAAATTTGCCGACATGGCATAGAACTTGTGGATCATCGTCACTGTGACGCCCCGTTAATCGTTCTTCAGAGGCTAACTCAGCAGAATGCCATGTTAATCCAGGCATATTGCTAGCCATGATTTGCTCTTGTCCACTCCAGCAATCGGAGGACAGGCGGATCTGGACAATTCGGCGGTACAATGGGCTCGTCGTCGGGTTGAATTGCCATACAGTCGGGATCACCAATCCCTACCTCCCATGCCTCGCGGACAACCAGCTTTGTCATGAGAAAAACCGATGAGAAATCCGGCTCAATTGATTTCCCGTCCTCGCTGATGGTCGTGTAAATCAGACCAAACCGTTGAACTCGATTAAACCGATCAAGGAATTCACGAAGATTTAGATCGTTGTTCGGCTCCATGGTATGACAACGATTCGATATCATGATGAATTTGCCATCCGCCATTTTTCCACTGTTGTCGAAATTAAAGGTAAGACAAATTCTGTAAGCAAAACGATTAGTTCGTTTAATCCCCCGCAGGATGATTATTCGCAGTCGATCACTAAAATTTACACCACTAAAC